>Ga0315281_10002100_pt1 | contig 29569 bp, 29 predicted proteins | sample YL17G07_0_MG_FD_204540 | JGI IMG/M metagenome (GOLD analysis project Ga0315281, IMG submission 204540) | Sediment microbial communities from Yellowstone Lake, YNP, Wyoming, USA - YL17G07_0 | ecosystem: Environmental > Aquatic > Freshwater > Lake > Sediment | place: USA: Wyoming | collected...
AGCTCATCTGAAATAAACCGGGGGGCGCTTGCTCTCCGGTTCTTTTGCTTCAAAGAGGCCGGACGAATGTGAAAGGGTTATTATAATCAGGAAGATTAGGCCGGATTAATTCGGAAAACAACACCGCGATACCCGGAAGTTCAAACTGTTCTCTCAGGTTCATGGCCTTGAAATCATCGGCTATCACAATAACGTCGATATCGCTGTCTTCTCTTTTCAACCATGCAGTCACTTTTTCAAAATCTCTCGTGCGCTTATGAGAAAACGTTCCGCTGCGTTTGCTACTCGGTTGGCGTCGGCTTTTGTCGGTTCTCCCTGGGGTAAAAGTCCTTCGTCAGTCGGATACCGCCCTTTATAAATGCTGTTCAATAATATTGCATCGTCCATCGGAAGCGTGACTTCATAACCAAGCCGTTGGACCCTGGAAAGCATCCCCACGAGATCATGGGTCTTCTCCGGTTTGTCTCCCTTTTCGAGGATCAACGCTTTCAGACCTTTTTCGACGGCCTGCCGGCAGTGGTAGCAAGCGGCTTTATATTTTCCATGCTCAAGCAGAATGGTGAGCCGAAAAGGATAATCCGATCCGGCTCATATTTGCTGATGATCGTGTCTCGTATTTCGTCAATGGTTTTCAGCACGTAAAAAGTGTATCTCAAAGGTATGGGTGAGTCAAGAAGTTGTTTCGGTTGTTTCTGTTCGATGGCAATGCATGCCGGAAAATTTTACAGTTTAAAAAGCAAAAATATTAAAAAGTTACAATATGGCAGGCGAATCGCAATACTATACCTGAATCCAGGCAGGGTAAATTGATATTCATGAATATAAGGCCATACTGTTGGTACGTAACATATTGTTATTTAATCATTATTAACTATTTATAGAAAGCTGCCACTGGAGCGCCTTGCTGTTCATTTTTTGCACTAAGATATTTTCCTTAATAACACAGGAGGTAATGCGTGTCTGAAAACTTTACAGTTTAGAAAGCATAAATATATTTATCAATAATATTAATAAGTTACAATATGGCAGGCGAATTGCAATAATATGTTTAGTTAAATAAAGATAAGGTTATTTTAAGGGAGATAATGGATATGAAAAAATTAAGCTTATTCACCTGTGCGGTATTTTTATTGTTAGTCTCGATAGCACAGGCTGCCGGTGTTCTCCATTTGGGCTCACCACCCAACTCAGGCGCCTATCTGTATGGTTCTGAGGTAAGACCAATTTCTGACACTAACCTTGGTATTTTGGAGAACGGCACTGGAAGCCCCACACTTGAGGATCCCCTCCTGCTGATTATCGGTGTAGCGAATCAGACGGACAGCACCTATTCCGGTCCCGACATCACTTTATCAGCCGGATCAGGAAGTGATGCCATTTATATGGGAAACTTCATTTCTACTTCTGGCGAAGTGTATAGTTTTCTCGGTTTAACGGGTGGCAACAACTCAAACAGTTTCGCTAATTGGGCTGCGGCGGATTTGGCTGTCAATGGAATCTATGCCACGGGCTTTGGAATCTTCGTATACGAACTGAACGACACGGGCATTACCGGCGGAGCCCGGGTGGATGTAACGTTTGCATCTGATCTTGCCTTGGGAACCTTTGCAGTGGCGTATGGAACAGACGCACGTGGGAAGGTATACTCTACCGCATTCACCGAATCCGGCTTGACAACACAAGTACCCGAGCCAGGTACATTGCTGTTGTTCGGCATGGGTCTTTTAGGTCTTGGATTCTTTGGCAGGAAAAAAATATCACAATAGGTTTACAATAAAATAAGCTATGAAAAAGGGGATAGAAAATCTACCCCCTTTTTTATTGACCTTCTTTACCATAAGAGCAGGTTTGATAAAAGCTCCATCATCTCTGATCTGAAGTCCCCAATACCGATGTTGCCGGATTGCTTGCTCACCTTTATGAAGGTGGGCTGTTTTGTGTGCCGCTCCCTGAACTCCTCAAGGCATTGCCTGCTGAAACAACTCCTCCATGAGACATCGTGTCGGGTTTCGCTACGCTCTACCCGACCTACGACTGTTTTCACCGATTCCTTCTGGACAGACATTGCGCCTACCAGGACGAGCTCAGCCCACCTTAGATCATCGTCATACAGGCTTTCCACATTCATGTCGACCAGTTTTATGTCCCACGCTTCAGGAAGCATCGCGGCAACAGTCAACAAGCCGAGGGGTGGACTGCTCGCCTTTCTGTTGATAAATTTCAGCGCATACCTGAAGCTCCAGAAGGTATCGGGGAATTCAGGATAAATGGGAAGTGCTTTCACGGGACGCTCCTTGCTTTTTAAATATCGTAACACTCATGATTTGCCCTCCGTCGGTTTTTATGATACTATGCGGGCATCTTTCGCATCAGGACAGAGTTTTGTCCATGTCATGGTTAGACAAGACAATAGAGTAAACGACCTGCGTGATGGAGCGTGGAGCGGGGGACTTCAGCGTGAAAAAGATTCTCGTTACCGGTGGCGCCGGTTTCATCGGCAGCCATCTGACGGAACTGCTGCTCAAAAAAGGATATTTCGTTTCGTGTCTGGTAAGGGACCCCGCAAAGCTCCGCTGGCTTTCGGGATTGGATATTGATGTGAAGGTCGGCGACTGTTTGCTGCCGGAGACGCTTGATGAAGCTGTGAAGCAGGCTTCCGTTGTCATCCACGCCGCGGGACTGACCAAGGCAAGACGGGCGAGAGAATATTATGAGGTAAACCACATCGGCACCAGGAATATCCTACAAGCCTGCGTGCGCCATAATCCGGGCCTCGAGAAATTCATCCTGATCTCGAGCCTTGCGGCGGCAGGGCCGAGCCCGGACGGGAATCCGGTCAAAGACAGCGATTCCCCTCACCCGGTCTCTGATTACGGCAGGAGCAAGCTCCTGGCCGAAAGAGAAGCGCTCGCATACAAAGAAAAATTTCCCGTGGTCATCCTCCGGCCGTCCGCGGTGTACGGCCCCCGGGACCGTGATGTGTATGAGCTTTTCCGATGGGCGGCCAGGGGCTGGACACTGGAACTCATGGGCAGGGAGCGGTTTCTTAATTTCTGTTATGTCGGGGACCTCGTGAATGCCGTTCTCCTTGCAATGGAACAGCGGACAACGAGTGGAAGTATCTATTTTGTGGTCGAGGACCGTCCCTATTCATGGTCCGAATTCAGGCGGGCATTGCTGACCTCGGGGTCGGTGACGGCGCGCATCGTCAAAATTCCGTATACGGCGGCATACCTGATCGGTCTGGCGTCCGAGGTGATGAGCCTGTTCACCTCCAGGCCCGCACTCACGAACAGGCAGAAGGTGCGCGAGGCCTCACAAACGTACTGGACGTGCGATCTCGCCAAAACGGAAAAGGAACTCGGATTCAAGGCGGCGTACCCCTTACAACAAGGATTAGACATAACCTGGAGGTGGTACCGTGACAACAACTGGCTATAAAAAAAAGGCAGACACCATACTACAAGCAAAGAGGGGAAAAACCGTGGATTTCTTCGACAAGTGCAGAACGTTTACGACGGCAAAAGAGGTGATGGCCGCGGGGTTCTATCCCTATTTCCGCGTCATGGAATCGGCCCAGGACCCCGAGGTGATTGTCGAGGGCAAGAGGATGATCATGCTCGGGTCGAACAACTATCTCGGGCTCACCAACCACCCGAAGGTGAAAGAAGCGGCAATCGAGGCCGTAAGGAAGTACGGAAGCGGGTGCGCGGGTTCGCGCTTTTTGAACGGTACGCTTGATATCCACGTGGAGCTCGAAGAAAGGCTGGCGAAGTTCTTTCGTAAGGATGCGGCCCTCACCTTTTCCACGGGCTACATGACGAACCTCGGTATTATCTCTTCCCTGGCGGGCAAGGACGACGTCGTCGTGATTGACAAGCTTGACCATGCCAGCATCATCGATGCCTGCCGGCTTTCATTTGCGGAAATCAGGAAGTTCAAACATAGTGACATGAACAGCCTCGAGTTCGTTCTGCAAGAGTGCGGAGACAGGGGCAAGCTCGTGGTGGTGGACGGCGTGTACAGCATGGAGGGTGATATCGCGCCGCTCCCGGACATCGTGAAGGTCTGTAAAAAATACGGCGCCCGACTCATGGTGGATGATGCCCACGGCATCGGCGTCCTGGGCGAAACCGGACGCGGCACTGCCGAGCATTTCGGCCTGGAAAAGGACGTGGATGTCATCATGGGCACGTACAGCAAGTCCCTCGCTTCGATCGGCGGGTTCGCCATTGCCGACGAGGACGTTATCCATTACATGAAACACCATGCCCGTCCCCTGATTTTCAGCGCGAGTCCGCCTCCCGCTTCCGTGGCCGCGGTCATCGCGGCGCTGGACATCGTTGACGCGGAGCCCGAGCGCAGGGAACGCCTGTGGCGTAACACGAACAAGATGCTGAAAGCGTTCAAGCAGATGGGCTTTGACACCGGGGCGGCCGAGACGCCCATCATTCCGCTCATGATGGGAGAGCGGGAACGGACGCTCATGATGTGGAAAATTCTCGGCGAGGAGGGTGTGTTCGTAAACCCCGTGGTGCCTCCCGCAGTGCCGCAGGGACGCTGTATGATCCGCACCAGTTACATGGCGACCCATACCGATGAGCTGCTCGATCGCGTGCTCGGGCTAGTCGAGAAGACGGGAAAGAAACTGGGGATGATTTCATAAGAGATTGATAATGCAGATCGAGCAAATATCCGATGCGCATGGCCTGTATCTGTTCATTCGATTGCCCTGGAAGGTCTATAAGGGAAATCCCAACTGGGTGCCGCCCCTCCTGAGTGAGGTCAAATTCATCCTGAGCGACCAGAACCCGTTTTTCGAACACGCGGAGGCGGCGTATTTCCTCGCGCGGAAGAATGGCGAGGTCGTCGGCAGGATCGCGGCGATCGTTGATCGCAACCATATCGCTATTCACAACGAGCGGGCGGGCTTCTTTGGTTTTTTTGAATGCATGCCCGAGCCGGATATTGCCGATAGCCTGCTCCTGGCCGCGTCGAATTGGCTCAAGGCGCGAGACCTCGGGGTCATGCGCGGTCCTATGAGCCCTTCGACAAATGATGAATGTGGTTTTCTCCTTGAAGGGTTCGATTCTCCGCCGATGATCATGATGACCTACACGCCGGCGTATTACCTCGATTACATGGAACGATGTGGACTGACAAAGGCCAGGGATCTCTATGCATACATCTCGGTGATCGCTGACGTATCAGCCGGCGGAAGGCTCGAACGGCTGGCGGCGGCGGTCAGGGAAAAGATGCCGGGTCTCGTCGTGCGCCCCGCCAGGATGAAAAAATTCAGGAGTGAGTTGAACGCTGTTAAGGACGTCTATAATTCGGCGTGGAGCCATAACTGGGGTTTTGTGCCGATGACCGACAAAGAGATCGAATCCATGGCAAAGAGGCTCAAGCCGCTCATCGTGCCCGAACTGCTTCTCATGGCCGAGGTGGATGGCAAGCCGGCGGGGTTTTACATGGCGGTGCCCGACTACAACCAGGTCCTCAGCAGGATCAACGGCAGGCTCGGCCCAATTGAGCTCGTGAAGTTCCTGTGGTATTCGAGAAAGATATCGGATATCCGCGTCCTGACCATGGGCGTGAAGAAAGAGTATCGGAAGAAAGGCATCGAGGGACTGCTTTACCTCGAGTCGTTCAAGGCGGCCAAACGCAAAGGATATCAACGGGCCGAGATGTCCTGGGTCCTGGAAGACAATACTCTCATGAAACGGGGCTGCGAATTCATGGGAGGGAAGGTGTATAAAAAATATCGGATCTACGAAAAGAACCTTTAAATTACAATAACGCATGAGTGTCCGCGGGCTGCGGGTATCAGCCCCGCGCTTGATAGGGCGATCCGGAGAAAAGCCGGTGCATCCACGGTGATATGAAAATGGTCAGCAGTGCGAGCAGTATGCCGGCGAAGACATCAATGACATAGTGGTACCTGAGATATACTGTTGAGACGATCAGAGCTGATACAGTCGGCGCCAGAAGCCGGAAGAGCGCCCGCTCCCGATATTTCCACGCATAAAACAGCGTTACCAGCGCTATGGCCGTATGTCCGCTCGGGAAGGCATCGGCCTTGTTGTGCTCCAGCGAGTTGAGGGTCTGCTGAATCCACCGGGTCATCGGTTCTGTTTGAAGGTCCTCTGTCTGCAGGTGGTTCAGCGTGAACCGGGGCCCCACAGCGGGGAAAAGCATATAACCGATGTAGGAAAGATAAAAGCAGAGGAGGATCGTGAAGACCGCGGTCTCGAATTCGCTGTTTTTATCCTTGAGAAAGAGTGAAGCGCCGAGCGCTATCGGCATAACATAATAGCTGATATAGGCGAGCTGCATCAGGGCGGTGAGCAGGGAGTTATTGAACCGTTCCATCCACACGGTCGGATGAACGGCGAAGAGCAGGTGGTCGATCCGGATCAGGACGTCGTCATAATATTGCTGTCGTATGTAGGGGATGATATCGCCGAGGCTGTTAAAGATAATTAAGACACCGATGATCGGGATAAAGGCATGCGGAATGCTGAAGAGCCTGTTGCCGGGAGCCTTTTTGTTCAGAGCAGCGAGTGAAATAATGGCCAGTGCCAGTAAAGAGTACGTAAGAATGAGTTGTTGCCAGAATGCAATGGAAGAGATGAAGAACAGTATGATTGCCGTGAGCAACAGGATGAAGGAAAGGGTGAGGCGGTCTATGGGGTCAAGGAAGGTTTGCATAGACACGTTTATACATTACCTGCCGGTGAAAAGCAAGAACTGCAATCAGCGTACTCATAAAACCACGATAACACCTGCGCTTTAGTCATTTCGAGAATATGCCGTCGCACAATACAACGTATCGGTCTCATAATAGTATTGACATCCATTTATTATATCTGTTGTGCCGGCGCCCGCACTTTGCGGAAGTCCGACCAGATATCGACTATGCCGAGGGCGACCACGAACACGATGGACGGCATGGCCAGAATGAGCGCGAGGAGGAGTCCCCGGCCAATGGCCTTGATGCCCGCTTTTCGGAGGTAGTGGTCCACGATAGCGGAGCCCTGCGCGAGATAGAGCACGGCAAAGAGGATCGCGAGGTTCAGGCCCGCGAACCGGGCCGTCTCCTGAGGGACCACGATGAGGGCGAGTGCCGCGATGAGGCCCCAGACCCACGAGTCCGGCGCATGCCATGCCGCGAGCGACGGTTGTACAGGCGCGGGTCCTGTTCCTGATTTTCTCATGAGAATGACGCGGGCAATGACAAAACAGCCGGCCGCCTGAATCACCGAGGTGGCAATGGTAATGCCCGGGAGAAGTCTGGCAAAGTAATAGATGACGGGATCAGAGATCGATGAGATCGTAGCCGCCATTTCCGTGAATCCCATTGTGGTGTAGGTCTTTGCCGCATTGGCAATGATTTCCCGGAGATACGCCTCGACCTCCATGATCGGGTTCTTGCCTGCCCGGACCAGGTAGAAGACGACGATAACCGCCAAAACCGCTATCGGGAGAAGTCCGCCCAGAAGCGAGGTTTGCTCGGGTTTCCAGTTTCTGCGCATGCCTTCCGAGACGCCGATTGCCATCAGTCCGAAACTAAGAACGAGAATGGCCGCTGCAAGCCATCCCCCAAGGGCGGCCATGATGACGCTTGACACGGCGAGCGTTACAAGGCCATCCATACTCCCGTTCCTGACGGAGACGAGAATGAGCGGCACGGGAGTGAACAGAGCGAGCAGCTGGCCGATCGGATGGATGATTCCGGCAACAAAGAGACCGAGAGTCTGTACTGTTGCGATAAGAATGGAGCGGTAGTTCATGGCGAGCTCTCCAAAAGGTCCATTCGAATTGATCGTAAATAATCAGTGTAAATCAGTGTCGAAAAGTATCTACTCAGGTCAGTGTCAAAAAAGCTTTTGTAGGGCAACCCTTCAGGGTTGCTTTTGTCTGATCGGTGTGCTTTCCAACTGAGACGCAAGGCTAAAGCCTTGCCCTACAGAATCATACGGAATCAATTTTTACCTGAGCAGTTACGTCGAAAAAGTTTTCTCTGTGTCCTGGCGTCACGCTGAAATGGCTTGCCCAACTCAGTCCGCGCCGATAAAAAAAGGGAAACTCAGGGTCACTATTGAGTAACCGCTGAGTTCCCCTGTTCTCTGAGTCAAAAGGCATGCTCCGCCGTACTGGCGTACTACTTCTCTCCCGAGAACGGCAGGAGCGCTATGTTTCTGCACCGCTGCACCGAGACGGTGACCTCGCGCTGATGCCGGGCGCAGTTGCCGGAGATGCGGCGGGGAAGTATCTTGCCCCGCTCGGTGATGAAGAACCTGAGCGTCTTCATGTCCTTGTAGTCGATGAACGGTGTTTTGTCGACGCAGAACCGGCATACCTTTTTCCGGACCTGGAAGCGCCTCTTGTTCGGGCCGCCGGCGCCTCTGCTGTCTCCTCTGCCGCCTCTCGAGTCAGAAGAGCGTGGCGCCGATGATCTTGCTGGGTACTCTGCCATAATAGTGAACTCCTCGTGTTGTAGTTTTTTTAAAAATCAATTGTCCCGCCTTAGAAGGGGATTTCTCCCTCATCCAGGGGCGTTTCGGGCGCGGGCTCGGACTGGCTGTTGTGACCGCCACCCTGACCGGAACTCTGACCTGAAGACGAGCGCTTCGGCATGAAGTGCACTGATTGCGCCGCCACTTCGACCTTGCTTCGCTTCTGGCCGGAGTCTTTGTCTTCCCACCGGCGCTGCTGCAACCTGCCTTCGATCAGCGCCGCATCTCCCTTGTTGAGATATTGCCCGCAGTTTTCAGCCTGCTTGCCGAACACGACGATGTCGATATAGCTGACTTCTTCCCTGGTCTCTTCGCCATGCTTGTACTTACGGTTGACCGCGATGGCAAAACTCGCGACGGCGCTGCCGTTTGGGGTGTAGCGCACCTCGGGGTCGCGGGTGAGATTGCCCAGCAGGATCACTTTATTAAAGCTTGTCATGGGTTACCTCGATTTTACCGACGGCCTCATGCATATGATCAGGAGCAGGAGGCGGAGCGGACGAATTACGAACAACGGACAGCCGCTATGCTGTGGCCTGTCCCGCCTCTGCGGCTGCCGCTGCTTTGGCGAGGTCTTTCTTCTTCGGCTTGGGGGCCGGTCTAACGCGCAGTTCTTTTTCGAGTTTAATGGTCAGGAACTTGATGATGGAATCGGTCATCTTGTACGTGCGCTCGAGTTCGCTGATCACGGCCGGCTTCGCGTTGAACTGGAAAAACGCATAGTGCCCGCGCTTCTGCTTTTTGATCTCGTAGGCAAGCTTCTTTTTGCCCCAGTCCTCGAACTTGATCATTTCGCCGCCCTGCTTCGCGACCACGTCCTGCATCTTCTTGATCACCGCGGCGGTCTCTTCGTCGGTCTGGTTGGGGTTGATGATGAAGATTGATTCGTACATGTGCATTTGGTGTGTGCCTCCTCATGGGTTATAGCCCCCTGCTTAAAACATCAGGGAGCAAGGAGTAATCCCGCTTGTGCGTAATTACGGGAATCGACCTTACTCGGTTTTGAGAGAGGGAACTTTAGCACGGACCGGCTGATAAATCAAGCCTTTTCTTGGAGGTCTCTCGGTAAAAAGTCTTTATTGGCCGTGCTCTTTAACTATTTTTTATTGACAAAAGGCACATAGTGTTTTATTATCAATTTCGCTTTTTAAGATGAACGGTCAGAAGAAATTCTTTGAAAAATAATGGGTTAGCGAGGTCGGGGCGGTTCGGCAATAGCAAGAGACTGGCACCCTTTGTTTTTGCGACGCGGAGCAACTCAGGAAGATCGAGGCGTTCCATCGCGACGAGGAAAGCATCGAGTTCGGCAGTACATGATCGGGGACTCCGTCGGATTGTAAATATCCAACCATGATCCTTGCCGCATGTCTTATGACGCTGATATAAAAGGTGGGGTAAAATCTTGTCCAGAAAATCCATCAACGTGGGCATCATCGGTTTCGGCACGGTAGGCACGGGCACGGCGCGCATCCTGATCGACAACGCGGAGATCATCAGGCGTCGTCTCGGCGCCCCCGTTATCCTGAAAAAGATATCGGACCTCGACATAAAAAGGGACCGTGGCATCAAACTCGGCGACGTGAAGCTTACGAGCGATGCAAAAGAGCTGATCAACGATCCTGATATCGATATCGTGGCCGAGCTGATCGGTGGGTACAAGCCCGCCCGGGAGTTCATCCTTGAAGCGATCAGGAACAAAAAACACGTGGTGACGGCGAATAAGGCGCTCCTGGCCGTGCATGGCGAGGAGATTTACGCGGCAGCGGAGAAGGCCGGCGTCACGGTCGGGTTCGAGGCATCGGTTGCCGGGGGGATCCCGATCCTTGCGGCCATCAGGAGCGGGCTCGCCGCGAACAATATCAAGTCCATCCACGGCATTGTGAACGGCACCTGCAATTATATCCTGACGCTCATGACGAACGAGGGCCGGAAGTTCAATGAGGTCTTGAAAGAGGCCCAGGCCAAGGGGTATGCCGAGGCCGATCCCACGTTCGATATAGAAGGCATTGATTCGGCGCATAAGCTCGCGGTGCTTACCATGCTTGCCTACGGCACTCCGGTGAAGTTCGACGAGATCTCCACCGAGGGGATCTCGAAGATAACGCCGCTGGATATTGATTTCGCGAAAGAGCTTGGTTACAAGATCAAGCTCCTGGCGATCACCAGGATGGTGAATGGCGAGGTCGAGGCCCGGGTGCACCCGACCATGCTTCCCAAGGAGCACCCCATCGCCGAGGTGGACGGTGTTTTCAACGCGCTTTCGATCGTGGGCGACGCCGTCGGACCCACGATGTTCTATGGGCGAGGCGCGGGCGACATGCCTACGGGCAGCGCGGTGGTGGGCGATATCATCGACATCGGCAGGGACATCCTGTCGGGCAGCATGAACCGGCCGCCCATGACAGCCTTTAGGGACCGATCAATCCTGAAGATCCGCAAGATGGACGATATTACGTCGTGTTATTATTTACGCTTTTCGGCGCTGGACAGGCCCGGAGTTTTGTCGCGGATCTCGGATGTTCTCGGGAAGAACAATATCAGCATTGCATCGGTCATCCAGAAAGGCCGCGGCGCCGCCGAGGCCGTTCCCCTGGTGATGATGAGCCACGAGGCCGTTGAACGCGACGTCCGCAAGGCGCTTGAGGAGATCAACACGATGGACTGCGTGGCGGGGCCGACAATGGTGATCAGGGTGGAAGAGGGCGATGCGAATCAGCGCTAATTTGCAATAAATCGTACGCGTTATTGGGGATATATTATATATGGAGCCTTGGGCGAAAATTATTACTGGCGATAGTCGTAATATGGTTGAGGTTGATAATGAAGCTGTTGATTTGATCATTACATCACCACCATATTGGCAGATAAAAGATTATGGAGAGAGCAATCAAGTCGGATATAATCAAAGCCTTCATGATTACCTGAAGGATTTATTCAGAGTCTGGTCGGAAGCTTTTCGCATTCTGCGGGCCGGACGCAGGCTTTGTATCAACATTGGTGATCAGTTTGCGCGTTCAATAATATATGGACGTTACAAGATAATTCCTCTTCATTCGGAAGTCATATCGCAATGTGAAGAACTTGGTTTTGATTTTATGGGGTCCATAATTTGGCAGAAAAAAACTACAATGAATACCACCGGTGGGGCTACAATTATGGGTTCGTTTCCCTATCCACCGAACGGAATGGTTGAGATTGATTATGAGCATATTCTTATTTTCAAAAAGCCGGGCGATTCGGTTAAGATCGATAAAAGCATAAAAGAAAAATCCGAAATTACAAAAGAAGAATGGAAAGAGTATTTTTCCGGGCATTGGTATTTTGGCGGAGCTAGGCAGGTGGAACATGAAGCGATGTTTCCCGATGAATTGCCGCATCGATTAATTAAAATGTTTTCATTTTATAATGAGGTTGTGCTTGACCCCTTTCTTGGCAGTGGGACAACAGCGAAGGCTGCGATAAACCTTGGGAGGAATGCAATCGGATATGAGATCAACGAAAGTTTTAAGAACATCATTAAGAGCAAATTGGAAACGGATTCGGCAGATTTGTTTAAATCTGATAATGTCACATTTGTAAAGCAGCAGGGTCCTATCGAGAAGCATGCAATCACATATCAGCCGAGAATACAGGATGCGAACTGCAAAATAGAACCAGGTCTGCTCAAGTTTAAAGAGCAGCGATTATACCGAGTTGTTTCGCTTGCAGAGCCAGATACACTTCAATTGGACACGGGGTTGAGGGCCAAGTTACTCGGAATTACGCTGAGGCAGGATAAAACAGACAGTATCTCTGATTACATGAATAAATATGTTCTAAAAAAAGAAGTTTTTTTAAGGCTTGACAAAGATGCTGTTCTAAATAAAAGCAGTGTGCAGGCGTATATTTATCTTAAAAACAAGATCTTTATTAATGCCTATCTGCTTAAAGCTGGTTTGGCAGTTGTTGACGCGGCCGCAAAGTTTGATCAAAAAGAGAAGTTCATGAAGTTATCCAGTAAATAGGAGTGTGGCTGAACGGTATGCCTCGCTATTCCAAAGAGTTTGGAAAGAAAGAAAAAGTATTAAATTACGCTTGCCAAACGTATCAACTATCACGTCCAAACAAAGTTGGCACTGTTATGGCATTAATTCGTAAGTGTCAACCAAAATCCATTGCGGACTGGGAAGCGTGGTATTTTGAAAATGCAATAACTGCCGGTGCGAGACCATGCAAAGTCACAAAAGAAAGTTTAACAGAACTTGGCGAGCGTCTGTATGTAAAAATAAAGACGATTGTAATCCCAGAATGGACGGAGGCATTTAATCAACTCTCCAGGCAAGATTGCATTGATTATATTTACAATCTTACTATAAATAGGACGTATGACGGTTTCTTCAGGGAGAAGTCTGTTATTGAAGACAACATAGCGAAACGATTTCCTGATGTGAATTTTGTAGAAAGCGATCCCGAACTCGATCATGCGGGCGATATAGATTATCTTGGTTGGGTTGGTGAAAAGGCTTTTGGTATTCAAATTAAACCTGTTACCGCACAATCAAACTTTGGTAATTATTCTGCTACAGAGCGAATGCAGGCCAGTTTTCATGATTTCAAAGAGAAACATGCAGGCAATGTATTTATAGTATTTAGCATCGACGATAAAATTCAAAATGAAGAAGTCATAGAGCAAATGGCAAAAGAAATCGCGAGACTACGCAAGTAATGCCGGAAGAAGCAATATCTTTAAGGATGAGGTTCTCATGGCTGATGAGATCAAAATAGACAAAACAATCGACCTCAAAGGCCAGGTTTGTCCGTATACCTTTGTCCGGTCCAAGCTGGCGCTCGAGAAGATGAACCTCGGCGAGGTGTTGGAGCTTATTTTTGACTATAAACCGGCGATAGAAAACGTGCCCAAAAGCATGGAAAACGAAGGACAGAAGATTCTGAGGATCGACCAGACCGGCGAGAAAGAGTGGCATGTGTTTGTCCGCAAGGACAAGGAAAAGAAAAAAACATAAGGAGGAAAGAGCAGAGAGTAAGGAGTCAGAGCTCATCGCACTTTTTACTTATCACTTCTCACTGAATTACCCATGGATTTTACTGAAGACCAGATATTGCGCTACAGCAGGCACATTTTGCTTCCCGAGGTCGGGGGGGACGGCCAGGAAAAATTACTGAACGCCAAAGTCGTGCTTGTGGGCGCGGGCGGCCTTGGATCGCCGGTGGGGTACTATCTCGCCGCCGCGGGTGTCGGAACCATCGGCGTGATCGACAACGACCGCGTGGAGCTCTCGAACCTACAGCGCCAGATCGCGCATAATACGAGCCGCATCGGCGTGCTGAAGGCCGATTCGGCAAAAGAGACCTATGAGACGCTGAACCATGATGTGAAGGTCGTGACCCACAAAGAGAGGTTGTCGTCAAGGAACATCATGGACATCATCAAGGACTATGATATTGTCGTGGACGGAAGCGACAATTTCCCGACCCGCTACCTGGTGAACGATGCCTGTGTGATGTTAAAGAAAACGCTTATCAGCGCGGCGGTCTTCCGGTTCGAAGGCCAGTTGATGAGCATTTACCCGGGTGACGGGCCATGCTACCGCTGTTTGTTCGAGATCCCGCCGCCAGCGGGCATGGTGCCGTCGTGCCAGGAGGCCGGCATCCTCGGCGTGGTCACCGGCGTGGTGGGGACGCTTCAGGCCACCGAGGTCATCAAGGCGATCCTCGGGATCGGGCAGCCGTTGAAGGGTAAACTCCTCTTGTGGAATGCGCTTGATATGAATTTCCGCACGGTGAAAGTACCGTGGAATAAAGAGTGTCCCGTGTGCGGTGAGCGCCCGACGATCAAAGAACTGATCGATTATGAGCAGTTCTGCTCCATGAGTCATTGATTCTTCGTCGCGCATTTCTTCCGGGGTGAAGCTTCGCGGCAAATTTTGGTTCCGGCTTGTCCGGGTTAGGGGTGTTTATCGTTATGCTGAGCATAAAAAAGCCTGAGCTTCAAGTTATTTTCGACCACTGTCTTGCGGCGGCGCCGAACGAAGCCTGCGGGATGCTGGGCGGCAAAGACGGCGGGGTGGTAAAGGTCTACTGCATGAGGAACGCGAAGCCGGGCACGGACTATTATGAAATGGACCCGGAAGAGCAGTTTCGCGTGATGAAGGACATCAGGGATTCAGGACTCGAACTCATCGGCCTGTTCCATTCCCATCCGCACAGCCAGGCCTATCCGTCGAGCGTGGACGTGAATCAGGCGTACTGGCCCGGGACACAGCTGCCCAACTATCCCGATGCCGTGTATGTCATCGTTACCCTGATGGACCGCGCGAAGCCGGTCGCCAGAGGTTTTTCGATTGAAGAAGGAAAGGTAACCGAAGTCAAGGTGAACGTGATATAAGACCGGAAGCCGACGCCGGCCACCTCGTCTTGTGAGGACCTGCTGAACCAGACACATTCACCGAGAGTGATATAGGGATACAGGCAGTCTCTCAATCATTTATTTTCTATTCTCAGTTATCCAAGAAGAGTGAGATCAGGAGGAGCGATACATGGCTATCAAGGTAAGAATTCCAACTCCGCTACAGAAGCTGACGAACGGGAATGCCGAGGTGGAGTGCAGCGTAAAAAACGTTACGGAGCTTATTGACGCGCTTGAGAAGAATTACCCGGGGATGCGGGAGCGTCTGTCGGAAAGCGGCAGGATACGGAGGTTCATCAATGTCTACGTGAATGACGAGGACATCCGCTTTCTGAACAAGGAAGACACTACGCTGAAGGACGGTGATATCATTTCGATCGTCCCGGCCATCGCGGGTGGATGGGGGTAGAAAAGTGAGAAGGCGGGAAAGCGCGAAGGTGAGGCGTTGAAAAGGTCGGCATCAGCCGATTTATTTGTTGCTGGAGCTCCTCTTTTGCCACTTTCTCAATGTCAACAGTATCCAAGGAGGGGCTTATGACTACAAAGAGGATTAAGCTGACCTTTCCGAAGGACCTGATCAGAGAGCCTGTGATCTTCACCATGGCAAAGAAGTTCGACGTGATGCCGAATATCCGGCACGCCAGAGTCGCCGAATCCGTGGGTGAGGTGTTGCTGGAGCTCGAAGGAACAGAGAAGAAGCTCGACGAGGGGATCGCCTATCTTAAGGAACGCGGCGTCAAGGTTGAGGCCGTTGAAGGTGATTTCGCGGGGTAGTAAACGCGGGTGGAATACAGCCGCAGATTAGTGACGAAGCTATGAAATATATCATTCTCCTTGGTGACGGGATGGCCGACAGGCCGAATGCGGAGCTTGGCGGCAGGACGTGTCTGCAGGCGGCGAAGACGCCGAACCTTGATCAGCTTGCGACACTCGGCCAAGTGGGCATGGCGCACACCGTGCCGGACGGGTTCCCGCCGGGCAGCGACGTGGCCAACCTCTCGGTCATGGGCTATGACCCGCGGAAGTACTATACCGGCCGGTCTCCGCTCGAAGCCGCAAGCATCGGCGTGGAACTTGCCCCCGATGATATCGCGTTTCGCTGCAACCTCGTGACCTTGCGCATCACCGGCGGCAAGTCATCCTCAACGGACAAGGGACGGCGGGCGATCATGGAAGATTTCAGCGCCGGTCATATTTCGACGCAGGAGGCGCGTTTGCTCATTGAGGAGCTCGACGGCAAGCTCGGCAGCGACCGTATCCGCTTCTATCCCGGCGTGAGCTATCGCCACCTCATGGTATGGAAGGGCGGCAAGGACAGGCTCGAATGCACCCCTCCTCACGATATTCAGGACAAGGACATTCAAGACTATCTTCCGCGCGGAGAAGGGGATGATATCATCAATGCTCTGATGGAGGCCTCTCTTGACCTGCTCCTCGCTCATCCGGTGAATATGACCCGTCAGGCGAACGGGAAACGTCAGGCAAACAGCATCTGGCTCTGGGGCCAGGGTAAACGGCCCACTATGCCGACCTTCAAGGAGAAGTATGGTCTTGAAGGGGCCATGATCTCGGCGGTCGACCTTACGAAGGGACTTGGCATCTATGCGGGGTTCGAGGTGATCAATGTGCCCGGCGCCACGGGCTGGATCGACACGAACTATGCGGGCAAGGCCGAGCACGCGCTCTGGGCGCTCAGGACCAGGGACATTGTGTACATTCACGTGGAGGCGCCCGACGAAGCCGGTCATACGGGCGACCTCAAGAACAAGCTCAAGGCCATAGAGGATTTTGATGAGTTCATCGTGGGGAACATCATCCACGGAATGAAGCAGTTCGATGAATACCGGATCCTCGCGCTTCCTGACCACCCCACGCCGATTGAACTCAGGACTCATACAACGGACCCCGTTCCGTTCGTTATTTACGATAACACCAGGGAGCGCAAGGGCGGCCCCGTTCCGTACGATGAGAAAATAGCGGACCGCGAAGATGCGCTGGTGTTCAAAGACGGCTATACCTTGATGGATTATTTCCTAAAGCATAGCGCATAGCGCAAAGCGCAAAGGGCAAAGGGCAAAGGGCAAAGTAACACACTATGCGCCATGCACCATGCGCTTTGCTCCATGTAAAGAAAAATGGAGGGAAGTAAGTGCTCATCGTTCAGAAATACGGCGGCACGTCCGTGGGGAATCCCGAACGAATCAGGAACGTGGCAAAGCGTGTTGTCCGGACCAGGGAAGAAGGACATGATGTGGTGGTGGTCGTCTCGGCCATGAGCGGTGAGACCGACAAACTGATCAAGCTTGCCGATCAGGTGAGTGAGGACCCAGACCCCCGGGAGATGGACATGCTGGTGTCCACGGGAGAGCGCGTGACCATCGCGCTCTTGGCCATGGCGATCCAGTCGCTGGGGCACAAGGCGCAGTCCTTTACCGGCAGGCAGGCGGGGATCATCTCCGACCATGTCCATACCAAGGCGAGGATCGAGAGGATCTCCGGTGAGCGGGTCAAACAGGCGATCAAGGAAGGTAAGATCGCCGTGATAGCGGGTTTTCAGGGCATCACCGAAACGTCCGACGACGTGACGACGCTGGGAAGGGGCGGGTCGGACCTTTCAGCCGTGGCGGTCGCCGCCGCGCTCAAGGCGGACCTTTGCGACATTTATACGGACGTGGACGGCGTATATACCGCGGACCCGAACTTAGTGCCGCAGGCCAGGAAGCTGGACAAGATATCATATGAAGAGATGCTCGAACTGGCGAGCCTCGGGGCCAAGGTGCTTCAGACCCGGTCCGTCGAGTTCGCAAAAAAATATAATGTTCCGGTAAGGGTGCTCTCGAGTTTCAACGACAACCCGGGGACCCTCGTGACCAGGGAGGATTCTGATATGGAAAAAGTGGTGGTGTCCGGCGTGGCATACGACAAGAACCAGGTAAAAGTGACGGTAACGGGTGTGCCGGACAAGCCCGGCGTGGCGGCGCGGATCTTCAATGAGATATCGACGAACAACATCATCGTTGACATGATCATCCAGAACATCGGCGAGGGCGGGCTCACGGACATGTCCTTTACCGTGCCGAGGACCGATTCAAAAAAGATATTGGAACTCATGAAGAAGGTCGTCGCCGAGATCGGCGCCAGGGGCGTGACCGTGAAGGAGGACATCTCAAAGATATCGATCGTCGGCGTGGGCATGCGCTCCCACTCGGGTGTTGCCGCCAGGATGTTCTCCGCCATGGCCAAAGAGGGGATCAATATCATGATGATCAGCACGTCGGAGATAAAAATCTCCATCGTGATCGACGCGAAATATACCGAGCTCGCCGTCAGGGCGCTGCATGAGACCTTCGAGATGGACAAGGCGGCGTGAGACAGGCAGAGAGCATAGCGCAGAGGGCAATGGTTTCAAACCCTATGCACTAATGCCCCTGGCGCCATGCCCTATGCGCTCTGCGAAATAAATTATGAAACCAATGGTCTACTTATACGATACCACGCTTCGTGACGGGGCGCAGGCCGAGGACGTGAACTTTTCGGTCGAGGACAAAATCCGTGTTGCGCGGAAGCTGGACCAGTTCGGCGTGCATTATATCGAAGGCGGCTGGCCCGGATCCAATCCCCGCGACGTTGAGTTCTTCAAGGAGATGCGGCGCGTCTCGCTCAGGAAGGCGAAGCTCACGGCCTTTGGCGCGACCCGCCGCGCGAAGCTCAAGGTCTCCGATGACCCGAGCTTGAAGGCCCTGGTCAAGTCCGGCGCGCCGGTTGCGACCATCTTCGGCAAGACGTGGGACCTGCACGTGCTCAAGGCGCTCAAGACCACGCTCGGCGAAAACCTCGATATGATCGAAGAATCGGTTGCTTTCCTCAGAAAACGCATGGATGAGGTGGTATATGATGCCGAGCATTTTTTTGACGGATATAAGGCAAACCCCGACTATGCTGTTCAGACGCTCCTCGCCGCGGAGGGCGCGGGCGCGGACTGTCTTGTTCTGTGTGACACGAACGGCGGCGCCATGCCTCATGAAGTGGAAGAGATCATCAGCCGGGTGAAAAAGTCGATCGCCATCCCGTTCGGGATCCATGCGCACAACGATGCGGAACTCGCGGTGGCGAACTCACTGGCGGCGATCAGGATGGGGGCGATCCAGGTCCATGGGACCATCAATGGTTATGGCGAGCGCTGCGGGAACGCCAACCTCTGCTCTCTGGTCCCGACCCTGAAGCTCAAGTTGGGCATCGACTGTATCTCGGACGCTCATCTGGCGAAGCTGCGTGACGTGTCCCGCTATGTGGACGAGCTCGCCAATCTGCGGCACCAAAAGCGACAGCCCTATGTCGGTGAAAGCGCTTTTGCGCATAAGGGGGGCATGCATGTCGATGCCATCGCGAAGAACTCTCTCACCTATGAGCATATTATGCCCGAAAGGGTAGGGAACAGGAGACGCATATTGGTGTCCGACATGTCGGGGAAGAGCAATATCCTCCAGAAAGCGGCGGAACTCGGGATACCGCTCTCCAGGGAAAGCCCTGAACTGGGAGAAATACTGAGAAAGATCAAAGAGCTCGAGAACGAGGGATACGAATTCGAAGGCGCGGAAGGGTCGCTTGAACTCCTCATGCTGCGAGCGGGCCACAGCTATGAGTCGGTGTTCGCGATGTTCGACCGTATCGACTATCGTATCTTTACTGAAAAACGGAAGGTCGACCCCAATCCGGTGAGCGAGGCCACGATCACTGTCGAGGTCGGCGGACAGGTGGAACACGCCGCCGCATGGGGGAATGGCCCGGTGAATGCGCTCGACAAGGCAATTCGCACGGTCCTGCCCAAGTACTTCCCGGGCAAGGGCCTGGAGCATGTCCGGCTCCTCGATTATAAAGTGCGTGTTTTGACCGCGGCGGAGGGCACGGCTGCGCGCGTTCGGGTGCTGATCGAGTCCGGCGACGGGGAAAAAAAGTGGGGTACCGTGGGGGTGTCGGAAAATGTGATCGAAGCCAGTTGGCAGGCGCTGGTGGACAGTATCGAGTACAAGCTTTTAAGGGCGAAAAAAAGTTGAGAAACGGCAGAGGGCGAAGAGCATAGAGAGCATAGGGCATAGAGCAGAGAGCAGAGGGTAGAGAGCATAGGGCACAGTGCAGGGAGAGAAGCGTAAGACACTCTGCGCCATGCTCTCTGTGGTTTTCGGGTGAAACATGATCGAAGAAGAAGGCATCGTAGTTGAAGTGACAGGCGATATCGCCAGGGTGTCGATCGTGTCGAAGAGCGCCTGCGAGAAATGTTCCGCTTCCGGGGTGTGCCATCCCGGGGAGCAGGAGTACATGGAAGCTTCGAACCCGCTCGGAGCACAAAAGGGCCAGAAGGTGAAAGTGGCGCTTGCCCCGCAAGTATATCTGAAGGCGTCCATCATACTCTACGGCATCCCCATGACGGTCTTTGTTGCCTCGGCTATTCTCGGGAAAAACCTCGGCCTGCGGTACGGGACTGAGGCCGATTCAGATCTCTGGGCATTCATCGCCGGGATGGCGGGCATGGTGGTATCTTTTCTCTTTATCAGGATGTATAATAAAAAAGTCGAAAAAACACAGCAATATAAACCGATCATCGTTGAGATACTGGATAAAAACTACCAGGGGCATTCAGAATGAGATTGATCAAGAAACCTGATGAAGCGAAACGACTTGCGCGGACCATCCTCTCGGACATCCTCCTGTATAACCAGGCCAAGGTCAAAGAGGGGATCGAGAAGGACAGTCTGTTTGACATCCTGACGGAAGAACTTGCGGAAGGGAAGAAATATTACGAAACCATGGTGGACCCGGAGATCCGCAAGGACTCCAACCTGTTCAACGAAGCAGTTGTTGATGTCCTGATAAAACAGGCAGGGAAGATCAAGTCCGAGATCTGGTAGTATAAGGAGCCATCCATGCCGAATGCTGATATCAAGGAAGTCCGCAATGTCGCCATTCTTTCTCACGGCGCCGCGGGTAAAACCTCGCTTGCCGATGCCATGCTGTTCACCGCCGGCGCTGTTGACCTCATGGGAAGCGTGGACGCGGGAAACTCCGTGTTCATGCATGAGCCCGAGGAGCTCGTCCGTAAGATAACCGTTACCTCCGCCCTCGGGTTCGCCGACTGGAAGGGCGTCCGCATCAATATCATGGACACGCCCGGATACAGCAACTTTCTCGAAGAAGCGCGGGGGACGCTCCGTGCCGTGGACGGCGCGGTCCTCATTATTTCCGCCATTTCCGGAGTAAAGGCTGAAACCGAAAAGATATACAAGTTGGCGTGCGATTACGAGATCCCGCGCGTAGCGTTCATCAGCAAACTCGACAAGGAGCGGGCGGACTTTTTCCGGGCAGTGGGCGACATGGAGAAGTATTTCTGCAGGAACGCCCTCGTGCTCCAGTTGCCGATCGGTCTTGAGGCGAATTTCGCCGGTGTCGTCGAGCTCATCACAATGAAGGCGCTGATGTTCGCAAAGGACGGAAGCGGCAGGTCCGAGGAAAAGGACATTCCCGCGAACATGAAGGATGATGCCGCGTCCTACCGGAAAAAAATGGTGGAGCAGATCGCCGAGACCGAGGACAGCCTTCTTGAAAAGTATCTTGATAAGGGGGACCTTCCCCAGGAAGACATTATCGCCGGGCTCAAACATGGAACGATCGGAGGCGGGCTGTTGCCGGTGCTGTGCGGTTCGCCTGTCAGGAACATGGGGATCCGGCCGCTTCTCGACATGATTCTCATGTGCCTCCCGTCGCCGCGGGAGCATGCCCGCGTCGTGCGGATCAAGGGGACTAATCCCAAGACCGGCAATGAAGAAGTCCGCAAGCCGACGGCTGATGAGAATCTTGTCGCACTGGTGTTCAAAACCATCAATGATCCGTTTGCCGGCAAGCTTTCCCTGGTCCGGGTCTTCTCGGGTACGCTCAAAGCGGATTCGAGCGTGTATAATGCCTCGAAACAGCTCAAGGATAAGGTGGGGACCCTGTTTCATGTACAGGGGAAGAAGCAGATAACCACGCAAACGCTTACGGCCGGACAGATCGGGGCTGTCGCGAAAATGAAAGAGACGCTGACCGGCGACACGTTATGCGCCGAGAGCCATCCCCTTGTGATGAATTTTGCGAAATTTGCCGACCCGGTCCTTTCCTATGCCATTGTGCCGAAGACCCGCCTTGATGAAGACAAGGTCGGCGCCGGCCTTCACAAGCTTCTTGAAGAGGACCCCACTCTCAAGTTCGCCTATGACGAGCAGACCAGGGAGATGGTGCTCTCCGGAATGGGGCAGGTCCACCTTGAAGTGACGCTCGAGAAGCTCAAACGGAAGTTCGGCGCGGAGGTAACGATGAAGACGCCGAAGGTGCCGTACAAGGAGACCATCCGGGCAAAAGCCAGGGCGCAGGGCAAATATAAGAAGCAGTCCGGCGGCCATGGACAATACGGGGACGCCTGGATCGAGCTCGAACCGCTCCCGCGCGGGAGCGGATTCGAGTTCGTCGACAAGATCGTCGGCGGCGTGATCCCGCGGCAGTACGTACCGGCGGTGGAAAAAGGCGTGATCGAAGCCATGCACGAAGGCGCTCTTGCGGGGTATCCCATGGTGGATGTCCGGGTGACGTTGTTTGACGGGTCCTATCACACGGTAGACTCTTCGGAAATGGCGTTCAAGGTCGCCGCGTCCATGGGGTTCAAGAAGGCACTGGAAACCGCCAAGCCGGTCCTCCTCGAACCGATCATGAGCGCGGAAGTGGTCGCGCCGGACGATTCGCTCGGCGCGGTCATCGGAGACCTGAACTCGCGGCGCGGCAAGGTGCAGGGCGTTGTTCCCCAGGCCGGCGGCCAGTCGATCAAGGCGCTTGTGCCCATGTCCGAGATGCTCTCCTATGCTCCAACGCTCAACTCCATTACAAGCGGCAGGGGCATGTATACCATGGAGTTTTACGGCTACGAGGACGTCCCGGGCCACCTGGCGCAAAAGATCACCCAGGAACGGGCGGCGCGGCACGGGAACCACAATCAGAGAGAGAAATAGAAAAAGTCAGGAGTCAGGAGTCAGGAGAACTACCCCTTAGAATCTTTTTTTTACGTATTCTGACTTCTGGCTACTGGCTCCTGCTTTATTAAATTATGTATAGAAAAGACACCCTTTCCAACGGGATCCGGGTCGTGTCCGAAACCCTTCCCAAGTCACGCTCTGTATCCATCGGCGTTTGGGTGAAGGTGGGCTCCCGCCACGAGCCGGAGGAGCTCGGCGGCGTTTCGCATTTCATCGAACACCTCTTCTTCAAGGGCACGGAAAAGAGGACCGCCAAGGACATCGCTATCGAGATGGATTCCATCGGCGGAGAGATGAACGCCTTCACGTCGCAGGAAACGACCACCTATTACGCCAAGATTGTGGATGAGCATCTGCCCGTGGCCATCGACATCCTGTCGGACATCCTGCTCGGCTCCAGGTTCGATCCCGTTGAGATGGAAAAGGAGCGTAAGGTCATCCTCGAAGAGATCAAGGGCGTGGAGGACACGCCCGACGATTACATCCACGAGCTTTTTACCAATACGGTCTGGGCCGGCAACTCGCTTGGCCGTCCCATCCTCGGGACCAGGGACACCATCAAGGCGCTTAAGCATAACGATATCGTTTCCTACATCGAAGATTATTACAGCCCGAAGGAGATCGTCATTTCCGTGGCCGGCAATTTCGAACACGCCCGGCTGATCGAGCTTTTGAACGCGAGCTTCGGGAAGCTCTCTCGAGAGGGCGTCTCTAAAAAAGAGGTCACTCCCGTTTTTACGCGGTCCGTGGCCGTGAAGAAAAAGCAGCTCGAACAGGTGCAGATCTGCGTCGGATGCAAGGGCATGCACTATATGCACGAAGACCGATTTGTACTCTCGGCGCTCAATACGGTCCTCGGAAACAGCATGAGTTCGCGGCTGTTTCAGGAGGTCCGCGAACAGAATGCCCTGGCGTACTCCATCTATTCCTACGTGACCTCGTACCGCGATACCGGTCTTCTTACTGTCTACGCCGGCGCGGACCCCTCGAATGCGCTCGAAGTGGTCCGTCTCGTGGTCCGTGAGTTCAAGAAGATCACGGAAGAGGGGATCACGCACGCCGAAGAAACAAGGGTGAGAAACCAGATCAAGGGAAGCCTCGTCCTTTCGCTCGAAAGCAGCAACAGCCACATGAGCCGGCTCGCGCGGCAGGAGATCTATTTCGGCAAATACCTGTCCATGGATGATATCATCAAGGGAGTGGAGAAGGTGACCGCTGAGCAGGTGCGGCATCTGGCCCAACAGCTCTTTACCCAGGAGAACCTTTCACTCACCATCCTCGGTCCGCTGAACAAGGCCGACGTGCCGGATGGGGCGCTGGAGATGTAGTCCTGCGGAGAGCATGGAGCATGGAGCTGAGAGCGATTCAATCTACAATGTGTCGCCCCCATTGCCCTATGCACGGTGCGATGTTTGACAATGTCCGATAAACTGACCGTTCACATAACACAGCTCAAGAACTGCGAAGGTCTTCCCCTCCCTCACTATCAGACCGAACATTCCGCGGGCGTCGATCTCTATGCCGCGGTGGAAGGTGAGATTGTTCTCGAGGCTGGAAAATGGAAGCTCATCCCCACGGGGATCGCCGTCGCCATTCCCGAGGGACATGAGGGACAGGTGCGGCCCCGCAGCGGACTTTCGCTCAGGCACGGCATCGGCATGCTGAACGCGCCCGGAACTATCGACGCCGACTACCGGGGGGAGCTCGGGATCATCCTGTTCAATTTCAGCGATAAACCGTTTAGGATCAACCGCGGCGACCGGATCGCGCAGCTGGTTTTCGCCCGGTACGAAAAGGCGAAGTTCGTCAAAGTGGACACCTTGGCCGGGACAACACGCGGCGCAGGCGGGTTCGGGCATACGGGGATTTAAAATCAGGACTTAAAGATTTTCTTGGCGTTCTTTGCGCCTTTGCGAGAGACGCCTTTAAATTTTTGCTTTTCGATTCCGGCTTGTCCGGGTTAGGAGAAGTTCCCATGAGCAATTCCCGCAAAATTCTCGTCACCGTTCTGTTCCTCCTGGCAACGGCATCGCCGGTCTTTTCTCAGGATCTGAAGGTCATTGAAAAGGTCCTGCCGAACGGGCTCAAGGTGCTCCTGAAGGAAGTGCACAAGGCCCCGGTGGCCACGTTCCAGATCTGGTACAAGGTCGGCTCGCGCAACGAGCGCCTCGGAAAAACCGGGCTGTCCCATATGCTTGAACACATGATGTTCAAGGGGACGAAGAAATACGGCCCCAAAACATTCTCTCAGACGGTCCAGAGGAACGGCGGGAACGACAACGCTTTCACGTCCCACGATTACACGGCGTACTTCGAGACCTTTGCCTCGGACCGGATCGAGCTCTCCCTCGACCTTGAATCCGACCGCATGCAGGACCTGCTGCTGGATCCCGGGGAATTTCTGTCCGAGCGCGATGTGGTGAAAGAAGAGCGTCGCATGCGGTACGAGGACGATCCCGTCAACAGCATGGTCGAACAGATGATGTCCGTCGCCTTCAGCGCCCATTCGTACCAGTGGCCGGTGATCGGCTGGATGGCGGACATCAGCAGCTTCACGCGCGACGAACTCTATCAACACTATCGCGCGTACTATAAGCCCAACAACGCTACAATTGTCGTTGTGGGCGATATTGATTCGCAAAAGCTGCTCGCCCGGATCGAACAGTACTTCGGCGGCATACCTCGCGGTCCGGAGGCGCCGAAGGTCAGCGCTGTTGAACCCAGGCATTCCGGAGAACGGAGGGTCGTCGTAAAAAGGCAGGCGGAACTCCCCGCCGTCTTTGCCGGATATAATGTCCCGACGCTGAAACACCCTGATTCGTACGCCCTCGAGGTCTTGCAGGGCGTCCTTTCATTTGGGAAAAGCTCCCGGCTCTACAAGTCGCTCGTATATGAAAAGCAGCTCGCGCTCTATGCCGGCGGCGATTATGACAATGTTTCGGCGGACCCGAACCTGTTCTATCTCTACGCGGGTGTGATGCCGGGTAAAACCACGGAAGAGGTGGAAAAGGCCTTGTACACCGAGCTCGACAGATTTAAAACCGAGCCGATAACGGACGAGGAACTGCAAAAGGCCAAGAACCAGATCGAGGCGGGCTTCATCATGGGTCAGGACTCGGTTTTCAACCAGGCGATGCTGCTGGGACAGTTCGAGAGCGTGGCAAGCTGGAAGATGCTCGAAAAGTATGTGGACAATGTCCGCGCCGTGAGCAAAGAAGATGTGCTGCGAGTCGCGAAGGAGTACTTTTCCGAAGATAACAGGACGGTGGGAATTTTAGTGCCGTTAAAAAAATAATTACTGAATGCGGAACGGGGAAAGCAAAATGCGGAATGCGGAATGCGGAGCGCGGAGTAAAATACGGATCCATGCTTTGATAATGACGAGCCTGTTCGTGCTGCTGCTTGTCTGGCCGACAACGGCGTTCACCGCCGGGCCGCTCGGCAAGCGCATCGTGCTCGACAACGGCATGGTCCTATTACTTTCGGAAAAGCATGATATCCCCATGGTCACGGTGAGTATGGCGATCAGGGCGGGAAGCACGTCCGCGCCCGGCGATGAACCGGGGCTCGCCTCGATCACCGCGTCGCTCCTTACGCAGGGGACGACGAAACGGACGGCAAGCCGGATAAACCGCGAGATCGACTATATCGGCGGAGCGCTGTCGACCTCGGGCGGCAGCGACTACGCCTCGGCAAGTCTTCGCGTGCTGACTAAGGACATCCGCACAGGACTGGAGCTGCTCTCGGACGCGCTCATGGACCCGGTCTTTGACCAGAAGGAGATCGACCGCAAGGTAAAAGAAACGCTCGCGGAGCTCCAGCGCCAGAAGGACGAGCCCGGGGTCGTGGCGGACGAGGCATTCTATAAGGCGGTATTCGGCGGGCATGCCTACGGCAGGACCAGCGATGACGTGGCGGCCTATTTGCCGAAGCTCACCCGGGAGGACATCACGCGCTTCTACTCATCGCGCTACAGCCCGAACAATACAATCATCGCCGTGGTCGGCGACGTGAACGAAAAAGAGCTCGTGCCGCTGTTGAATGAATATTTTAAATCATGGGGGAAGAAGGACCAGCCCCTGCCGGCATCCGTCCCGCCGCCGGTCATAGACAAGACCGTCGTGAAGAAAATAGACAAGAAAGTCACCCAGGCGAACATCACCATGGGACACATCGGCCTCAGCAGGGAGAACCCCGACTATTATGCGGTGTCGGTCATGAACTACATCCTGGGCAGCGGCGGTTTCTCTTCGCGCCTCATGGACAACATCCGGGACAACAAGGGACTTGCCTATGACGTACACAGCGGTTTTGCGGCCCAGAAGGAACCGGGCCCGTTCACGGTCACCATCCAGACAAAGAACGAATCAGCGAACGACGTGATCGCGGAGACGCTTAAGGAAATCAGGAGGATCCAGACGGAACCGGTCACTGAGAAGGAATTAAACGATGCAAAGGCGTATCTTACGGGCAGTTTCCCTCTCAAGATGGATACCTCTTCCAAGATAGCGGGCATGCTCACCTCGATCGAGATCTATAACCTCGGGCTCGATTACCCGGACAAATATCCGAACATGATAAACGCCGTGACCAGAGAGGAGATCCAGCGGGTTGCTGTGAAGTACCTCCGCCCCAATGCCATGGTGATCGTGGTGGTCGCTGACCAGGAAAAAGCGAAATTGAAATAGTGATAAAAATTCTCCCTGACCATGTCATCAACAGGATCGCCGCGGGCGAGGTGGTGGAGCGGCCCGCGTCCGTGGTCAAGGAACTGATCGAGAACTCGCTCGACGCCGGAGCGACCGAAATATTCATCGACATCGAAGAGGCCGGCAGGCGGCTCATCCGTATTACGGACAACGGCAGCGGCATGTCGAAGGATGACGCCCGGACGGCATTCCTGCGCCACGCCACGAGCAAGATATCGGACGACGCGGACCTGGAGTCCATTCGTACCATGGGTTTCCGGGGAGAGGCGCTCTCCAGCATCGCTTCGGTGTCCCACGTGCGGCTGCTGAGCGCGATGCAGGGCGCGACGTCCGGCGCACTGATCGAGCTCGAGGGCGGTATTGTCAAGGCCATATCCGAAGCAGCGTCCCCGCAGGGCTCCACCCTGGAGATCAGCCATCTTTTCTACAATACCCCGGCGCGGCTCAAGTTTCTGAAGAGTCCGGCGACCGAGTTTTCACATATCCTGACCGCGGCCTCGCGTCAGGCCATGGCGCATCCTTCCATCCGCTTTCGACTGACCCATAACAAAAAGAATGTGCTTGAGCTCCCTCCCGCCCTGAGCATCAAGGAGCGGTTGTTCCAGCTTGCCGGCGGCGAGATAGCTGAAAACCTGATTGAGTTCGCCGGCGGCGGAGACGGCGTTTATGTCCAGGGTCTCATCGGCCGCCCCGGTTATACCCGCGCGGACAAGACCTACCAGGAATTCTTCGTGAACCGCCGCGCGGTCAAAAACCCGTCGCTTACGCATGCGCTTTACAGCGCTTACGGCGACATGCTTATGCGCGACCGGCATCCTGTTGCATTCATATTTATCGAGCTCGATCCGTCGCTCGTGGACGTAAATGTTCATCCCGCCAAGGCCGAGGTCCGCTTCCGTAACCAGGCGCAGTTGCATGACCTGGTCCGGGACGTGCTCAGGGAGGGATTGCGTGCCCATGGAGGGGGATTGCCTTCAAAATCCCACGCCGCAGGGGTGCAAGAGGCGCTTGCCGGATATTATGCGAGTTCGGAGTTCGGAGTGCGGAGTGCGGAGTTGAATTCCGAAACGGGGGGGCAAAATCAATACCTGGATTACGATGCCCCGGGTCCTGACTCTTCTCACGTAGCGCTCCGAACTCAGCACTCCGAACTGCTCTACCCCCTCGCGCAGATCCACGACTCCTTCATCCTCGCACAATCGCGAGAAGGGATGGCGATCATCGACCAGCATGCGGCCCACGAACGGGTGCTGTTCGAGAGACTGCAGGACCAGTTGGGAGCCGGGCAAGTCCCTGTACAGCAGCTCCTGGCGCCGGACCAGGTGGAACTCGGGCCCGCGCAGAGCACGGTGCTTGCTGAATATCTGCCGGAGCTTTCCAGGCTCGGGTTGCTGGTGGAAGATTTTGGAAACAATACGTTCGTGATCAAGGCGGTGCCGGCGATGCTGGTCGGCGCCGACTACAAGCAGTTGCTGCTCGATATCCTCGATGAAGTGAATGTCCACGGCAAAAGCACAAAAATGAATGAATTGCGGGACACTATGCTGAGCGTCATGGCCTGCCATCCCGCGATCAAGGTGCATCGCCATCTCGACCGGCAGGAGATGGAACGGCTGCTTGCCGATCTATTCAAATGCCGCATGCCGCACACCTGTCCGCATGGGAGGCCGACAATCGTACGGTTCTCCATGCAAGAGCTCATGAAGATGTTCAAGAGGATATAGCCAAACAATCTTCCTCAGTGGTGTTAGTAAAATCGGTTCCTCAGCAGAATCTGTGGTTGATTTTTGGTTCGGGTAGTTTACCAAGCGTATGATATAAGGCCGTTTGCAGTGTTTCTACGTTCCTAAAACCATACGCTTTTCTCATTGTCAATTT
>Ga0315281_10002101_pt1 | contig 29566 bp, 34 predicted proteins | sample YL17G07_0_MG_FD_204540 | JGI IMG/M metagenome (GOLD analysis project Ga0315281, IMG submission 204540) | Sediment microbial communities from Yellowstone Lake, YNP, Wyoming, USA - YL17G07_0 | ecosystem: Environmental > Aquatic > Freshwater > Lake > Sediment | place: USA: Wyoming | collected...
ATCTTGAAAACCTAAGAGGATTTGATGGGTGGTATCAAAAAGGGTTCCAATACTCTGGATTCTGGCCTCGTAAGAGGAAACTATATTATCGACAATATTTTTCATCCCGTTAGAGATATGTGGATATTGGCGAAGTATTTCCTTCGATTCAGCTATTTTCTTATCTTCGGAATGTCTAACGGGATTCATATCCACTGTTAACTGCATCCGTTTCGTTTCCTCCTTCCCGTTAATTAGAGAGGAATTTCTTGGCGAGGCATGCTTGCCTCTCACCTTTGGCGGAGTAAGGACGGCTCGGCAAGAATCCCTTTTTACCCCGTTTAGAAATTCCATTTCTAACGGGGTTTACCTTCTCCTTAGGCTGCTGTGGCTGTTAAGCCAATCGCCTCAGCATACTTCAGGTAGGTCTCGACCGATGCCACCACGACTCTGGCCTCAATCGCGAGTAACTCAATACCCACTAATGAGATTCTTACCCAGGCATCAATCACAACGCCTTTGTCCAGGATTCGGTCAATGACCTCAACCAAACTGGAAGAACCAATTGCTTTTTCCACTGCCATATTCTTTCACCTCCTTTCCTCTTTGAATTTTTCCTGGCCCAAAGATAGATTAGCGCCATGGAAAGCTATTTTGGAATAAAGCAAAAGTTGTGCCGTAAAGATGTAAGAGAATATTTTATTTTCTTAAATGAAGGACCCTTACGCGTTAAGTTGTCCAGTGTGTCATTCTGAACGACCGAGGGAAGTGAAGAATCTCATTCGGGAATCTGTAATTTGGCGTTACAAAGAGAGATTCTTCGTCGCTCTGCTCCTCAGAATGACAACTTAACGTTTTAGAGAGGATCTATATGTGAATTAAAATATTGGGGGAAGTTGATGGTTCCGGCTAAGGGAGGTGTTGTGGCAAGAATTCCATAATCTATGGAACGCTTTCCATACAATCGATTCCATATCTTATATTATAATCCTTGATCTTTGAGAGGAGAGTTTTATAATCAACTTTTAGGATCTTTGCAGCCTTACTCTTATTTCCTGAACTCATGATGAGGGCCCGTTCGATTGCCTCCTTTTCAGCTAAATAAACCACTTTCTTTGTTACCTCCTTTAAGGACATCCCCTCTGTTATTTTTTCCTCGTGTATGATGGTTGGATTAAGAGATGTGCCGTTGTCAAAGATCAGGTGAGAGGGTTCGATCAATTCTTCTGCCAGGAGAACAGCCCTTTTGATGACATTTTTTAACTCCCTGACATTGCCTGGCCAATGATGGTTGATGAGCATTGTTAATGAATCTTTTTGAAGGCCTTTAACGTTTTTCTGTAGTTCCATGTTCCCTTCTTCGAGAAATTTTTTTGCGAGAAAGGGTATGTCTTCTATTCTTTTCCTTAATGGCGGTAATTCAATTTTGAATTCGTTCAAACGGTAGTAGATATCGGACCGTAATTTTCCTTCTGCTTCTAATTTTGCCAGGGGAATATTGGAGGCAACGATGATTCGAACATCGATGGGAAAGGGTTGCTTCCCTCCCAGCTTCTGAATCTTTCGTTCCTGGATCATTCGTAAGAGTTTATTTTGGACATGATAAGGTAGGTTTCCTATTTCGTCTAAAAAGATCGTCCCATTGTTGGCGAGTTCAAATTGCCCTTTTTTCTCTCTATCGGCTCCTGTAAATGCACCTTTTTCATACCCGAAAAGCTCGCTCTCAATCAATGTATCGGGAATGGCCCCACAATCCACCGCTATGAATGAGGCATTCCCCCTTGAACTTGCCCTATGGATGGCATTGGCGACGACCTCCTTTCCGGTCCCGCTTTCGCCTTCGATCAGGACGGTAAAATTGGTGCCTGCCACTTTGTTAATCCGTCCGAAAATATTTTTGATCTCCGGGCTGCTTCCCATGATCGATTCTAAATCGAACTCCTTCTTTAACTCGGTTTTCAGTTGAATGACCTCTTGGGTTAATTTCTGGCTTTCCAGCGCCCTTTTAATCGTGAAACGCAATCGTTCGTTCTCAAAAGGCTTGGCGAGGTAATCATAGGCTCCCAATTTGATCGCTTCAACAGCAGATCCGATATTCCCATAAGCCGTCAATATAATGACCTGAATTTCTGGCCGGGTGGTCTTGATTTCTTTGAGCAAATCGATCCCGTCCATTTCTCCGGGTATTCGGAGGTCTAATAAGATTAAATCTGGTGGTGAATCTTTTTTTAAAAAATTCAACGCATGCCCACAATCTTCGGCTTCGTAGATGGTGTATCCATCCTCCTTTAAGAAATTTGATAGAAGCCACCTCATATCCTTTTCATCATCCACTACAAGAATCTTGTTCATTTTCTCTCCTATGGTTTTGGGAACCTAAATTTCTTGATTGGATGGGGAGGGTGATGGTCATTTTTGTCCCTTTTCCTTCTTTACTCTCGGGAAGGATCTTGCCGTGGTGGTCGGTGATGATGCGATGCACAATCGAGAGTCCTAACCCCGTCCCCTTTTCTTTGGTTGTAAAGTATGGATTGAAAATATTTGGCATATATTTTTTCCCAATACCCTTGCCTGTATCTTTGATGATGATTTCGACCGTTTGGTTTCTGGAGTTATACTTTGTGATAATGGAGATCACCCCCCCCCTGGGCATCGCCTCTTTCGAATTTATAAAAAGGTTGAAAAAGACCTGTTTCAAGGATTCCTTGTCGCAAAGAACTTTGGGGAGATATCGATCGAACCGTCTTAAAATCCTTATCCCGTTTTTTAAAAAATCAACTTTTATTAATCTATATAATTCGATTAAAATTTGATTGATATCATTCTGTTTGAGTTCAAGGAGTTTGGGTTTGGCAAAGTCGAGAAGTTCGGAGATGATCTTATTCGCATTCTGAACGTTTCGATAAATAATTTTAAAATATCTCTTCAGCCCATTCTCCTCTCCCCTCTTTTCCATACAATATTGGGTTGCAGACCCAATAATCGCAAGGGGATTTCTGATCTGATGGGCAAGGTTTGTAGCAAGCTGACCTATTGCAGTCATTTTCTCCGATTGGATGATTTGTTCTTCTCTCCTTTTTTCATTAGTAATATCAGCGGTTAAAAAGATGAAACTGGTAGAATCCCCTTTCTTATCAACCAAAGAAGATAGGGTAATAGATAAAATTTTATCCTTCTCTGGTCTCTGATCAACGACCTTGATTTCATAGAATCTGCTACTTAAAAAATCTTTCGCCATTTCCTGCCATGGTTTTAAATCTACGGGCAGAGTGTCTTGAAAAAGGTTCTTCCCCAATAAGGAGTCTCTTGAAAGTCCAGAAAACATTTCCTGGACTTTATTACAAATCAGAACCCGTCCCTCCTTGTCAATCACCATTGCCCCTAAGGGTAGACTTTCTATCATTATTTCAAGTAGCTTTTTCGTAAAAAGTCCCTGTTTTATCAATCGGAATATTCTTTGATCATTTTCAATCACCTTGCATTCGAGTAGATCTCTTTGCTTTTCCAGTAGTATGTTTTTAAAATGGATTTCAGCAATTAAATGTCTTTTCTCGAACAGCAGAGCCTGTTTTTCCAAGGCTTTTTTAACGACCTGAGATAAAAAGTTTGATTCAATGGGCTTTGTTAAATAATCATAAGCGCCTAACTTAAAAGACTGAACTGCACTTTCAATATTCCAGTTGCCGGTGATCATGATTACTTCTGTATCAGGAGAATATTTTTTTATTTTTGACAGAAGGGATAACCCATCTATTCCCGGAAGGGCTATGTCAAGGATGATCAGATTGAAGAATCCTGATCTCGACAAAAAAAGACCTTCTTGACTGTCATTTGAAATGAGTATTTCATAGCCATTCGTTGTCAAGAAGCGCTCCAAAATTCTGCATAGGGATGGGTCATCGTCTATAATTAATATTTTAGGAGGTTTTCTCATTAACATCATTGTATTATAGTATATACGACGGCATAAGTATTATCGCATTTCAATTCTTGACCGCCCCCTTGGATCAGGCCTGAAGGCCTGAGTTACGCATTCTTATCTCTTTGTAACTCAAGGCTTTAGCCTTGATGGGGAGGCTCTGACTTAAGTCGCTGTGTATAAATTGTCAATATGATTCATTTCTGTCTGCCGACAGGCAGGGATTCGGAATTTCCTTCAAACATCAATTGAATTCCGTTGAGGAGTTGGCCCTTGGTAAAGGGTTTGGTTATATAATAATTGGCACCCAGATCGTATCCCTTGAACATATCGTCGTCTTCATTCTTAGCCGTCAGAACAATGACCGGCATATCTTTCGTTTTTGGATTCGTTTTCACCTCCTTCAATACCTCCCATCCATCCTTATTTGGCATCATGATATCACAGATGAGGAGGTCGAAATCTTCCTTGCCCAATTGTTCTAATGCCTCTTCTCCATCCACAGCTTCTATGACGTCATAACCGCATTTGACAAGATGGATTCTTAAAAACTTCCGAATCACCTCTTCATCATCAGCCACCAATACTTTTTTGCCCATCGTTCACCCCGTTAGAAAGCCCCGCCATTTACCCCGTTGGATAGTGAACATCCTACGGGGTTTATGGCAAGGATGCTTTAGGTAAAAATTTTAAATTCCATATAGAAAGGGTGGGGTTTACCCGGTTAGAGATACATCTCTAACGGGGTTTAAAGCCCCATCCTTTCTAACGGGGTTCATCCCCCCAATTGGAAATTTAACGGTAAAAGTGGTCCCCACACCCTCCCTACTTTCCACATCGATCGTTCCCTCATACTTGTTAACGATGCGGGAGACAATATTTAAACCGAGGCCCGTCCCTTCACCAGGTTTTTTGGTAGTGAAGAAAGGATCGAAAATTTTTTTGAGACATTTTTGAGGGATTCCCATGCCATCATCACTCACTTTGACCTCGACCAAATCCTTTAACGATCTGGTAGAGAGGACCAGTTTTCCCCCTTTCCCGTTAATCGCCTGAAATGCGTTGGTGATCAAATTGACAAACACCTGTTCAACCTCACAGACGTTGGCCTCTATCTTTTCAATGTGTTGGAATTGCTTGATCACCTCTACCGGAGTGGTTTTGATCGTCCATCGCACCATCTTCAGAGAATCCTCAAGAACGTTATGGATATCCACAAGGCTCTGCTCCCCTTTTTTTGCGGATCGAGAGTAGACCCTCAATCTTCTAACAATTTCACTTATCCTTTGGGCACAATTCATGATATCTTTTAAATAATTTTTATTTTTAGAAACATCTTTTTCCTCCATGGCAATCTCTGCCATTCCGATGATCCCGGTAAGAGGGTTATTGATTTCATGGGCTACGCCAGATGCCAATATCCCTAACTCTGCTAACTTCTCTGACTGAAGGATTTGTTCCTGAAATCGCTGTTCTTCCGTGATATCCTGGACATACTCAATGAAGGAGGCGAGATTCCCTTTCTCATCTAAAATGGGGTAAGAAAAGATCCGAAGAGTGGTATCCACATCCGGAATCTCCATGATTGAAAAGGAGGGCTGATGGGTCTGGATGGTCACTGCTGCCGGACATCTTTCACATGGGAGGACCCTTTGATAATAGGCTTCGTAACATTTCCTGCCAATTAATTCTTCATAAGTTGTGCGGTGGTTTTCAATAACTGGTCTATTGACACAGAGAATCTGATAGTTGGGAGCCTGTATGGAAATCTGGACCCGAATGGCATCGAAGACAGCATTAAGATTCATTTTACTTTCCCCCGTTTGAAAACCCTGCCATTTACCCCGTTGGATAGTAAACATCCTACGGGGTTTATGGCAAGGATGCTTTAAGTAAAAATTTTAAATTCCATATAGAAAGGGCGGGGTAAAAGCCCCGGCCTGGCTCTGCGAAGCGGGGCAGCCCCCGTCCTTTCTAACGGGGTTTACTTCATCTTTTTTCAAGCTTCCTCTGTTCTTTTAAGTCCCGGAAAAAGCTTGATATAATGTGTCCGAATCTGGAATTTCACCCAACCTCAATTGAATCCCGTAGAGGAGTTGGGCCTTGGTAAAGGGTTTGGCCATGTAATAATTGGCACCCAGATCGTATCCTTTGAACATATCGGTGTCTTCATTCTTTACGGTCAGAACAATCACAATAATATCCTTTGTTTTTGGATTCGTTTTCACCTCCTTCAATACTTCCCATCCATCCTTATTTGGCATCATGATATCACAGATGAGGAGGTCGAAATCTTCCTTTTCCAATTGTTCCAAGGCCTCTTCTCCATCCACAGCTTCTATGACGTCATAACCCCATTTGACCAGATGGATTCTTAACAATTTCCGAATCACCTCTTCATCATCAGCCACCAATGCTTTTTTGCTCATGACTCATCCCCCCCATTGGAGATTTAATAGTAAAAGTGGTTCCTATACCCTCCCTACTTTCGACATCGATCGATTCCTCACATCCGAAGTAATTTTTATTTTCTATATCAAATAAACCTTTTCACATCTATATTGTCAGCAAAAATCATACCAAATAGAGAGACCTAATATTAAGGCTCAAGTCCCAATATTAATAACGAATAAATAATCCCTGTTCTTCTCCTAAAGAGTCAACTAATTTTGAAATGATCCATAGTTCCTAACTATTTTGAAATTTTGAATTTTTAAGAATTTCAATACATCGCTTGTTTTTTTCAATCTTTCAAATTATTTTATTATTTAAAAGATTATTATGATCTTTATAGATTATCCAGAACTATCCCAAATTGTTCAGAATTGTCTTGATTTGTCCACAAATGTCATAAAAATGGATACGATTTAAGGTACACCTGTATTGTGTATTGTGGAATTGATTGGGAGATTAAAAGAATAAATCACTTCACTATTACCTATAAGGCTATGAAAAACCTGGGAAAGGGAGCATGAATTCCAAAAGGCTCCTTTGAAAGGTGAAACTACTTACTTTTTGAAATAGTTTTCCATGCCCAAAACTCGCTCCTCCTTTTCATGTTTTTTCCGAGATCTGATTGAATAACTACGAAATTGAAATCTACCCCGTTAGAAAGCCCCGCCATTTATGGCGGTGATGATAAAAAAATAATATTCATCCCTCCGGGCCATGAGGCCCTCTGGGCCGGCGGCTTAGAAAGGGTGGGGGTTAAAATGCAGGTTAAAGCCCCATCCTTTCTAACGGGGTAGATTTACCTTTTCCCTGGCATATTTTTTGCTTTCTTAAAGTTGTGCTATAATAAAGTTGTGCTATAATAAAAAGGATGTGATCTTATGCCTTTAGAAAAGAATACTGTTTTAACAACCAAGGGAGCTATCAAGTACCTAAAAATATCTAAACCCACATTTTTGAAATATTGCCGTGAAGGAAAAATCAAGGCCATCAAAGCGGGGAAGGGGTGGAAGGTTCTTCAATCGGAATTAGATCGGTTCTTAAGGGGAGAGGTGAGTTGATAATAAAGAAGAAGTATTAGAGAAAATCTGAAATTGAAATTTATGCTTTTTCAATTCTTTTACTCACCATTTCATTGTCTATTAAAAGAAAACAATTATACTGCGAACCTTAGTGAGTTTATGGGGGTTCTAAGTTTTACCCCGTTAGAAAGCCCCACCTTTCAAGGCGGAGATAAGCCCTGATGAGCTTTTAAATTCCTTACAGAAAGGGCGGGACCCGTTAGAAATTTCAGTAAACCCCGTTAGAAATTCCAGTCGTTGCGACGCGAAACCGAGCGGGGCATTAAATCCCGTTAGAGATTTATCTCTAAACGGGATAAACCCCGCCCTCCGGGGTGGAACCCCCTACGGGGCGGAACCCGGAATTATTCTAAAATCTAACCCCGCTGCAGCCGCCGGCCCAGGCTCCGCCCCAGAGGGGCTTCTGCCCCGGAGGGAGGGCCTTTGGGCCCGGAGGGAGTAGCGGGGCATTATTTCTAACGGGGTAAACCCAGTTAGAAATCCACTCCCCCGAGGGGGTAGTGGCATCTGTTCAGGGAGACTTATTTCTAACGGGTCCCGTCCTTTCTAACGGGGTTTACTCAGACTTTGAAGGTGCCTGTTAAGCAAACGACATCCAATTGTCCGGGCTGCCGCCAAAGGGCCCCTTCATTAGATCTACCCTGAGATATTCAAACTACCCTACCCTATCAATTCATAAATTTTACAAAACGATATTCACCTCAATTCAGCGGAATGATTTCCTTCTTGATGGATTGAAAAAAAACGATGAGGAGGAGTTTTCGAGGTAAAACTATGGGCGTTTGGGGAACATTCTTAAAAAGATATCATAAGGTTCGTTCGATTTTTTGCATTTAAAGAGGGCTTCGATTTCAAGGAGGTCAAAACCCGAATACTTTTTCGGATCAAGCGCTATACCAAATCGCTGATCAATACGTTTGATAAGATACTCTCGTAAAGCCTGATCATAGGATAAGTATTCAGGGTCTTGTAATCCTGCAAAGGATTTTCCGTCATAGGCCGTGACTCGGGCTGCCATGACAGCCTCTTTGGCAAAGGCTGAAGAAACGGTGAGACTAAAAGATAAGATAATGAAAAGCATTAGGAGAAACCATTTCGATTTCATAGGAATCTCATCCTCCAATCTTTAAGATCAGGATGAACTGATGGAAGTACTCTGACTTTCCTCTTCGATATATTTTTTCAAGGCCTCGTAAATCTTATCTTCGATGAGGCCAACTTTGTTAAGCCATGTCATCGCATCGGAAATTTTAAAGAGGACATGAGGTTCAATCCGAGTTGACCGGAGCCTCTGCTGACCCCCTTGCTCCCGATCCAAAAGGACCACCAGTTCGTTAACTACCCCTCCCTGATCTCTAATGACTTCTGCTGTCTCAATGACACTCTCGCCTGTAGTGATGAGATCATCGATGATGAGAACTCGATCATTACGTTCCAGAATTCCTTCAACTTTTTTTCTCACCCCGTGTTCTTTCCTGGCTTGCCGATAATAGATGAGAGGAATGCCCAATTTCTGACTCACCACTGTTGCAAAAGGAACCCCTGCTGTAGGAACTCCCAAAATCTTGTCGATCTTATCCTTTCCGATCTCATTGAGGATGATTCGGGTCAAAGAATTGGCGATCCAGTCCATAGTAATTGGACTGGAGATCGTTTGCCTCAAGTCAATATAGTAAGGGCTCTTCTTCCCAGAGGCTAAGATATAGTCTCCAAATTTGATTGCATTGTTCTTGATCAGGAGAATCCCAACCTGCTTCATAAGGAAGAGCTTTTCCTCTTCCCAAACCTTTTTCTCAATCTCGTCAAGTCGCAGAATCATGATTTACCTTTTATTAAAAATTTTCATGAAAGTCAAGAAGAATTAAGAAGATTTCCAAAGACCCTCAGAAATCTATGATTACAAGGATTAGAAACGATTACCGATTACAGATCCATTGAAATAAAAAAACTATTTATCCAGAGGACTTCTCACACCAAGGATATTCTTAGAGGCAACATGGGTATAGATCATGGTGGTCTGGAGGAACTTGTATGCTGATGATTGAGTCGATTTTGAACAACAAATCGGCAATTACTCGTTGACAAGCCCTGTTAACTCACTATAATATGAGAACATATATAGAATAAGCTTAAAAAATAAGTTCGGCGAGAAGATATAAGGAGCAGATTCACATGAAAGCGCCGGATCTCAAGGATGTGATTGCCGGTCATGCCTCCCGAAATCGGGAACTCTGCAAACTGATCGAAAACAAAGGTGCTGACCTTGCGGCCAAGCGGCCTATCGATCTCCATTTTTGGGGAGACGGCGAACTTGCCGCCCACCGGCTCGCGAACGCTCTTCGAGAACGTGGCTGGTTACAGGTGGAACTCGACCCAACGGAGGATGATAGCGTCTGGAACGTCGAGGTTCACATCGAAGCATCGGTGCTTGAGATCGTGGACCACGGCTTCACGGAAGATATCGCACGATTAGCTATGGATAATCAGAGCGAATTCGATGGTTGGGGCACATCGATCTGACACTGAGCTGCCGAACAAGCGGTTCGAGGCGAGCGTGGATAGCCGTGCCTCATTGGTAGGTGATTGCCCGCCGCCTCACCCTTGTCGTTGGGCGAACTAGGTATCTATGAACACACAACCCTCAGAAGTTCTTTATTACCCATCCATTGAGTTCTACGACGACTCTTGGTTGAAGGGGGCGTTGTGTCATTGGGATAAAGTCTTCAGAATCGTTCCACCTTCATATCGCCCGCACGACAGTGATGAGGTGAAGGAGGCAATCGATGCTGGTTTGCTCGAGTCCATAACACTCACCGAAGGAGATTTGTCCGAAACCGCGGACTCCTTCATGCACTTTTGGGAAGAGGCCCCTTTCGTCCCCGCTGGCTTCGAAGGGTATGAGGAGGAGCCAATAAGGCTACACCCCGAGAAGGTTGACGAGCGCATCCGCGGGCAGCTTGCCGCATTGGCCCAACATATTGACCAAGATGGTTTTCTGTCACTCTCTAAAGAGGTCGCCAATTCCTACATGCTTTTCCTTTCCGAGTCCGTATCAAGGCGTCGGGGTATTCCAAAGCTCACTGACGACCCAGACATGTTCACGGTGATGGCATACTTCGCACATGACGGCAACTTCGACGAGGCTGTCTACAGCGTAGAGCGCGCCGAGGTCACCGCCGCCCTCACATTGGCGACACTAGTACCGGGGAGTATTGAGACCTATCGAATGCGCGATGTGATTCAGTTCCATAAGAGAAGTCAAGAAGGTCGAGCCGCGTTTCGTGTGTCCGTCGCCGACCTGATTGATGAACTGAAAGACATCAAGGACAAGACCTTCTTCGATAAACGTATTGCGAAGTTCGACGAAGACCTTCGCAATGCTCAAGCATCTTTGGCTTCTGCCCTGAAGAAGGGGGTAGCTGATCTCGGCTATGCAATGCTTTCGGTTGGGCTGCCGATGGCATTCACCGCGTTTGGCGTAATCGGCATAGGAGAAGACGCCTGGACTGCCCAGGCGGTAGGAAAGAGCGTGCTTCTGGGCATTGTGGCAGCGCTTGCAGACCACGCGCGAAGCAGGCGTGCCTTATGGACGTCAAGAGAGGCAAACTACTGGCTTTCCATGCATTCGTCCTTTCCGTCAGGCAACGGCATACGACTGAAGGTTCCATCGTTTCATCGGAAGTTCGAGGAATTCGTCAACGACTGAACGCCCAACAAGCCGGATGCACGCGACGGCTTACAGCCGCGTGTGATCCACGACGTTGGAGTGTTGGAAAAAGTAGATGTTCAAAACAATTGCCAGTAGATTAACTGCACACTTCAATCCTGACGGTGGTCATCTCCATCGATACCTGAATAAAAAAGCAACGATAACAAAGTCCATTTGTGAAGACCTTATCCTTCATGATCAAATCTTAATTCCAACTACAGATTTTCTTACCGCGGATGGGCTAATCTTAATTGTTGGTGAGAAGGGCTTTATTGACCTTCTAGAAAGTGAAAGGATAAAATTTCTTAGAACTCGATGTGTTTTCAGCTATGTAAGAGGAAAAGGGAAAGATGGAGGTTTAGCAATATTTAGCGATCCAGAGAATAAACGCCCGCAAAATTCCCGACTTGAGGAATCTGTGTCTGCAGGATTGAGTGTTATCCAAGATCAAGTAAAGGATAAAAATAAGCTTAAGGAGTTGCTTATAAAGAATACTTTCACTTTGGAAACCTCAACGATTCTTAACAAAGTTCGACGTGAGGCGATTGCTGACCTAAAAGAATCAATATTATGGAAATCGGATTATGAACTCCAAAAACCTGATCTTCTCGCTTTGCCAGGGATGGAGAAAATGCAGGTTCGAGTTATAGGGGCAGAGCATGATCCAGCGAAAAACATAGTAGACACTTTACTTGCTTTGGTTTTATACAATGCAGATTTGTATTTAGCTGAGAAATATGAGTGCATTAGCACAAGTCCATTCTATCCAATCGGGGATTTACTACGGCTTAAAGCTCAAAGAGTCCAGAGAGGATTTGAGGGTCTTTGGGAGCTATTTGAGATTAATGGTGTTCCTGATTTGGCTTTAGCAGATTTCGGGAAGGAAACATTCAGTGGATTTCATCGCATAACACAAAGTAGAAAAGCAGAAAGTTTTAGAAGGTGGTTTCATTCGCTTAAGACATTGGATAGAAAGGAGATTCTGAAAGAGTATCTTTCGATTATCCAAGAAGTCCCATGGACTCAGAAACTTCCTACAAAAGTTTTTCGCTTCGTTGCTACTACCGGATTGGGATTGATTCCGGGAATTGGTCAATTGGCAAGTTTCTTCGATTCTTTTATATTTGACCGCTTATTTCAGAAGGAATCGCCAAAGTTTTTTATTGATGACCTTAATCGATTCATGGGAACAAAAGAACTCCAACCAGGCGGTGGAGCGGACGCTTAACAGCGCCGATCACTTTCACGTTCGCCAAAGGGAGATCAAATAATGAATAATGAAACCAAATCCCATTTGCCATCTCTCAATTCCGAACCTGCCGACTATGTAACATCTGCGGTGAAAGCTCTTGTGGGTGCCGTTCCGTTTGCTGGATCGCTCCTTGCTGAGATTGCAGGTACGATCATTCCGAATCAGCGAATTGAGCGTCTCATCAAATACGCCCAGGAACTCGAAGAGCGTTTATTAAAACTCGATCAGGATTTTGTTCGGGCACAACTCAGTAACGAGAATTTTACCGATTTCTTTGAGGAAAACATCCGACAGGCAGCCCGCTCATTGACTGACGAGCGACGCAAATATTTGGCATCTGCTGTTGCAAATGGGTTGTCCTCTGAGGACATTGAGTTCTTCGAATCCAAGCATCTACTTCGCATTCTCGGAGAAATCAACGACGCTGAAGTCATCATTCTACGCTCCCATTTAGTAGCTACGATGGGTAGCGACAAGGAGTTCTTCGAAAAGCACAAGGAAATTATTATGCCTGAGCCAGCAACCTTCGGGGCATCCCAAAAAGTGTTAGACAAGAGCGCGTTCCACAAGAGTTATAAGGAGCATCTAACTTCTCTTGGGCTTCTGGAACAGCAATATCAAACAGATGCACGAACCAAAGGAATGTTAATTGATACGTTCACTGGGGGTCCGAAAATCCAAGGGTATCGTATCACCTCATTGGGCCAATTGTTACTTAGGCACATCGGCTTGGCAAATACTAAAGGCGAACCAATCAATTAAGGCGACGGGTAATAAGCCTCTGCGGTTTTTTGCAAATGCGGGTTGCCCCCGCGTCCTTATTTCTATCGTTTAGGCTTGTTTGAAAGGGAATGAATAACTGCTATGGAGTCAAAATCTATTTGGCCGATAATTTTAGGGATTTCAGAAGAAGATTGGAAGAAAATAAAAACAGAATTCCAAAATTTTGCTATACAATTATCAAAATTCAAAGATGATATTGATAGAATTCTTAAAGGAGTCAATTCTTTTATTGAAGAATATCGACCTGTAATTGAAAATCTAAATGAAGATTTTATTGAAAAAATATTTGTTGAATATCTATCGGGTACACATAAAAAATTGATAGAAAATGGTTATTTTGTTGGACTATCTGGTTGGAATTTTGGGAATGTTAATAAAATAAATGCGTTATTAGATGAAGGAGATCAAAAGAAAATTGAGAAGTTTCTCCTTGGATTATTGATGAATAATCAAAATTTGAATTATTTTTCTGGAAAATGGATTAAAAATTTATATTTTAAGTCAAGAATGAAATTCTTATCAAGAGGTCTTAACGCTCATCTTGAAAAAGATTACATAGTATCAATACCAGTTCTATTACCTCACATTGAAGCTATTCTTGCAGAATTTTTCGTCAATGCAGGGTTGCTTTCAGAGATACCTGATAAATTTCAAGGTAATGATGCTTTGAGTATTTTAAAGACAATCTCAATAGACGAAATATGTAAGGAGCTAGATAAAAGATATTTCCGAAGATTTCTTAATAAGAAAGGAGTTTACGAATTTAAAGATAACAGCAGTTATTTAAATAGAGGGAAAATTCTTCACGGTACTTGTTTGTCATATGACAGAGAAGAATGGTCTGCACAGTTGATATATTTATTGGATTTTTTATGTGATTTAACATCACAAGAATATAATCTATCTATCGGAACTGATGGTAGGCGAGTTTTACAAAGAAAACTGGAACAAGCCTAACCTGGTGCTGCACATGGACGTGTTCCACTACGCTCCGCACGCCCATGAGCTTAGTCGTTGAGTCTGTAGAAAAAGTCCTGGAAGCGTGATAATATCGCCATATACTCATTCGTAGAATCCAAAGAAACCACTTAGCAAAAAGAGGAGAGATTTGGTGTTTTGAATTTGCTTATTGCCCTTTTATCGCTTTCTAAAAATCATCGAGAGCAAGGCCATTCGCACGAAGACACCGTTTCTAACCTGCCTGAAATAGGCAGCTCCGGGATAGGTATCCACTTCTGGGGTAATCTCATCTACCCTTGGAAGAGGATGAAGAATGGTCATTTTCTTATTCAATTTCTTGAGAAACTCTTCATTAATGATATAGCTGCCCTTTAGTTTTTCGTACTCGGACAGGTCAGTGAATCTCTCCTTCTGAATCCGGGTCATATAGATGAGGTCGCTTGCACTGGCTGCCTTCATCATATCCTCTGTCTCTTCGATCTCAATGCCTTTCTGCTTGAGATCGGAGGTTATCTCCTCAGGCATTCGGAGGGTATGAGGAGAGACAAAATAGACCCGGGTCTGATAGAGAGATAAGAGTTCGACCAGGGCATGTACGGTTCGCCCATATTTCAAATCTCCAACCATGGAGATCGTCAAATTATTAAGAGAACCCAGTTCTTTCTTAATCGTATAGATATCGAGAAGGGCCTGGGTGGGATGTTGTCCTGTCCCATCCCCTGCATTGATGACAGGAATGGGAACTGCATCAGCTGCCTCTCTGGCTGATCCGGTACGTGGGTGGCGAATCACGATCACATCCGCATATTGGGAGACTGTCCTCACGGTATCCGCCAAAGTCTCACCTTTTGCAACCGAGGAGCTCTCTACCGAACCCATGCTGATCACCCCTCCTCCTAAGCGCTGCATGGCTGTCTCAAAGGAGAGGCGGGTCCGCGTGCTTGGCTCATAGAAAAGAGTCGCTAAAATCTTTCCCTTCAATAGAGTCAGAGAATCCTTTTTCTTAAGTTCCCTCTCAAAATTGGATGCAACCTTGATGATCGCTTCAATATCTTTTTTAGAAAATTGATTTGCATGTAAAATATCTTTCCCTTTTAGATTAGTCATTCTTCAAACCTCCCTTGGGCCCTCTTGGTATCAGAGATTTCTGGACTTTTATAGGAATCTCATAAAACGACTCCTGAAATCCATCCGGCATTTTCGTGCATTGCTCATTGATTTTCAGATACGATCTTCCCGTCCCTTGCCACGATTCGTCCTGCAACGATAGTGAGGATCGCTTTTCCGTAAAGCTCCCACCCATTAAAAGGACAATTCCTCCCTTTGGAGTAAAAGCTACTAACGTCCACCTTCCATTTCCTGTCCAAATCAATCAAGGTCAGATCTGCTTTCGCGCCTGGCTTGATGCTGCCCACTCCCAGCACATCGAGTCCAAAAATTCTGGCTGGCGTTATGGTCATTTTCTCGATCGCCTGACTGAGTGTCAAAATGCCTGGACGTACCAGGAAAGTTAAGACCAAGCCCAGCGTTGTCTCCAAACCGATAACGCCGAAGGGGGCTTGATTCCAATGTCGATTCTTTTCCTCGGGTGAATGCGGGGCATGGTCACTCGCGATAATATCGATCGTGCCGTTGGCAAGCCCTTCCCTTATCGCCACCACATCTTCTTCCGACCTCAAGGGTGGATTCACTTTTGCATTCGGTCCAATTTCTTTTGCCATTTCCTCTGTTAACAGGAGGTGATGCGGGGTGGCCTCTGCAGTCACTTTGACTCCTCGCTTTTTCGCCTTTGCAATGATATCCACCGACTTAGCCAGGCTCACGTGCGAGATATGAATACTTGCATCCGCTTTTTCGGCCAATTCAATATCGCGCTTAATCAATCCGGCTTCGGATGTATAAGGACCCGCCCCAGGTGAAGAATAAGGCATCTGGAGACAGAATGACTGCTGTCCATGTTTCTCCTGCTGCCTGAGGATTCTTTCTCGATAGAGTGCTGATTCTTCACAATGTGGAGACACCAGGATTCCGGATTCCTTTCCTTTGATCAAGGCGTTTCGCATTAACCTATGGCCGGGAACAGGATTCCCATCGTCGGAAATGGCCTTGGCGCCAGCTTCTTTCAGCTTGGCGATATCTGCCAGTTTCCTTCCCGTCATCTTAATGGTTATTGCCGCCTTAGCGTAGAAGTTTATGATACTTTTCTTCTTCGCAATATCCAGCAAATTCTGAAGTCGCGCAGGGGTATCTATTGGAGGAATGGTATTGGGTTCTGCTATGACTGTTGTAAATCCGCCGGCTGCGGCAGCTAACGAGCCAGTTCGAAGGTCCTCTTTATACTCCTGGCCAGGTTCCCTGAAATGCACGTGAGCATCAACAAGACCTGGCACGAGTATCTTGCCGTTTGCATCAATGACCGAGTCTCCAGGGGCCTGGATGTTCTCAGCAATTCTTTTAATTTTCCCGTCGCTTATTAAGACATCGCATACTTTGGGCGACTTTAACTCCGTGGTTACCAATCTTGCTTTCTTGATTAGGAGATTCATAGGTTTTTGGATAACACAACTCGCTTTTGCATTTAATTACTTACTATCAGCTATTGGCTATTAGCCATCTATTCACATGATCAGCGCCAGAAGCGCTTTCTGGGTATGAAGTCTATTCTCTGCTTGATCGAAGATGACGCTATTCTTCGAATCGGCCACTTCATCGGTCACCTCTTCTCCTCGATGGGCTGGCAAACAGTGCATGAAAATATAATCCTCTTTGGCTTCCTTGACTAACTTTCCATTGACCTGATAGGGTTTAAAAATCTTCACCCTTTTCTCATGCTCCTTCTCTTTACCCATACTTGCCCATACATCAGTATAAATAACGTCGGCCTCTCTCACCGCTTCTTTTGGATCCTTTGTCACCTTCACCTTACAACCGGTTCTTTTCCCTTCTTCTTTCGCCTTCGAGACAACTTCCGGATCGGGCTCATACCCTTTTGGACATGCAAGAACAATGTTCATGCCGACTTTCGAACAGCCAGAGAGAAGAGAATGGGCCACGTTATTTCCATCCCCTACATAGGCAAGTTTCAACCCTGAAAGTCTGCCTTTCTTCTCGTAGATGGTGAAAAGATCAGCCAGACCTTGGCAGGGATGTGTAAAATCTGAGAGGCCGTTGATCACTGGGACTCTTGAATATTTTACCAGATCGATGATGGTCTGATGAGCAAAGACTCTTGCCATAATTCCGTCCACATAACGGGAGAGAACCTGGGCAGTATCAGCGATGGTCTCCCCTCGGCCCAGTTGCAGATCACCGGCACTCAAATAAAGCGCATAACCTCCGAGCTGCCACATGCCCACTTCGAATGAGACCCTTGTCCGCGTGGATGGTTTCTCAAAGATCATCGCCAGCGTCTTCCCCTTTAACAAATGGTGTTCCTCTCCACGGAGGAGTTGAAATTTCAATAGTTCTGATGTCTTTAAAATCTGTTCAATCTCCTCTTTTTTCAGATCATAAAGGCTACCTAAGCATTTACCTTTCATATGGATCGCCATCTTAAAGCTCCTTCACGATTCTCTTCCTGTCTTGGGGATGTGACAAAATTCTAATTTATATTACCTCAATGTTTTTGTCCTGTCTATAATGAATCATGAGGTCTCTGAAAAACTCTTAAAACGTTTATTAGTAATCTCTGATTACATAGATTTCAGAAGGATTCCAGATATTCTCCAAAGAGTAACCAATCTGTGTAATCGTTATTTATTTTTTTTTAATCAGAGAGCTCTATATATTTTTAGGGATCTCATCATTTTTGGTGAACAAGAGGAAAAGAAACGATTCGATCCTCAATTCAACAACCCGCCCGGGTAGGCGTGAAAATTTTTATTGAAATTCACCTTGACTTCTCTCCCATCTTTTGATAATTTCCACCATCAAGAGAACTTTTTAAAGGGGGTGATGTTGGTGTCGAATATATTGGGAATCATTATTGGAGTTGTGGTCATCATTATTGGTTTCGTCCTTTTGGTCACCTGGTTGCCCATGTTCATCAAAGGGCTGATGGCAGTCGTCCCCATCCTCCTGATTTTGATCGGTGTCGGTGCTCTCATTTATTTCATCAGTGAGATCAAATCAAAATTGGAGATTAGCAAGGAGGAAAAGACTCCTTCCGAACAGAAATAAATAAGCGAAGTTGAATCTGGCAGCGAAAGGCGGATTTGAAAAAGAGTTTCATATCCGCCTTTTATTTTTCTCTTCTTTCTTCTCTAAAGGCTCCATGTGAACCACCACATCTGTGACTCCGTGGAAATCCCTTTTGATCTTATTCTCAATAGCATAGGAGAGGTGATGGGCTCGGTGTACATCCATCTCTTGATCAACGAGGACATGGAGATCAATATGGATATCGTCACCACGACCTCTGCTTCGAATTTGATGGCATTCCTCAACGCCTTTAATGGAAAGAACAACCTTCTTAATCTCTTGGATCGGGATGGCAACCCCATCACTGAGCACCCGGGAGCTCTCCTTCAAAATATCCACAGCTGCATAGGCGATGAAGCCTGAAATCACTAAAGAAGCAATCGGGTCGAGAATGAGATACCCAAATTTAATGCCGATGAGGGAGACGATGACCGAGAAGGAGGTGAGGATATCTGCCCGAGTGTGTAAGGCATCGGAGATGAGGATATCGCTCTTCAAGGCGATTCCCATTCTATTCTCATAGATCATCACCCCAATGTTGATGGCTAAGGTGATTCCCATCACTAAAAAACTGCTCACATAGACCTCTGGGACGACAGGGTGAAGGAAACGAAGAATTCCCTCTCTCACTACATTAAAACAAACGAGAAAAAGAAGGATGGAGATTCCGATAGAGGTGAGGGTTTCGTACTTCTTGTGGCCGTAGGGATGGGTTTCGTCGATGGGGCGGGAGGATATCCAAATCCCTAAGAGTCCGATGATATTGGAAGACCCGTCCGAGAAAGAATGGAACCCATCCGCGGTCATGCTGGCAGAACGGGTCAGCCAACCATAGAGGAGTTTTGCTGCAGCCACCCCCCAGTTCAGCAAGAGGACATAGATCAAGACCCATCGGATCTTAAGATATCGTTCTCTATTATCCACTTTTTCCCCATTTTAGGCGGCCATTCCGTTTATTGAGGAGATAGTCCCTCCTGAACAGCCAAAACCTCCTCGATTGCCTCTTGAACCTTCTTTTCAACGAGAAGGTCAAAATCTCGTTCTTTCAATCCAGTATATCGTTTCAGCAGAAAAAATTTGTTATAAAGGATTTTTTTATGGAGCGACCCTTCAAACACTTGCATTCCTTCTTGATGATATTTCAACTCCACACGGATGGGAAATTTCACCCTCTCTCCTTCCATCTCCAAGGTCTGATGTGTAATGAACTGCTTAACCACCCAGATCATTTGACCCCTTGAAATTGATTCTCAAATGGGAGATAAAAGAGAATGTGGGAAAAGACAATTTTTTATTAGATAGATCATCATGAAAAAATTGCAACCTGGTGATGAGATCGTCAAGATCGATGAAGAATTAGGAATCGCCTGGATCCTGCTCCCTCCTGATACCAGTCTGGGAGGATTTCGGGGTATCTCTCCCCGGGTCATGGATGAGAAGAAATTTATTGCTGCAAAGAAAAAGTCTGAAAAGGAGAAAGGTTAATGCTCAAAAGCCCTACCTTTCTCTTTTCCCAATCACCCCTTCACATCTCCACTCGCAATCTACTCCCCCAAATTGAGTCAGCTGGGGGTGGCGACAATCGATCTGGCGTAAACCCCGTTAGAAATCCCAGCGGGGCATTAAATCCCGTTAGAGATTTATCTCTAAACGGGATAAACCCCGCCCTCCGGGGCGGAACCCGGAATTATTCTAAAATCTAACCCCGCTGCAGAGCAGCGGGGCATTATTTCTAACGGGGTAAACTTTTTTTAAGGAGGCGAGCCTTCTCTGAAATAATATCCCATTCTACCATGACTAATGTTTTATCCTTCTCTCCAGGACAGTGGATCGATTTCCATTCTCTCTCTATCTTTTGTTCCAAGATTCCCTCTCCTTCACAAGAGACCTTTTGAGACCTCCCTTTAATGCTTTATCCTCTCCTCCTTCTTTTTCTCTTGAGCCCAACTGTCTAAAACGCCTCCATGAACAATAATTCCATTGGGATCGGTACTGATCGCCTTGAGATAACAATGTTCTGCTTTCGCCGCTTCTCCTATTTGTTCGTAGCACTCCCCCATCAAGTTGAGAGCATCTTTAAAGGTCGGCAAAAATTGGATAACCTCTTCCAGGGTATTGATGGCTGCATGATATCGCTGTAATTTCCAAAAACACATTGCCAACCAATAGTGCCCCTGATAGTGCTTCGGGTTCGAACGAATCACCTTTTCATAATAGGGGATGGCGGTCTCATACATCCCTCTGCGATAATAAAGCCCCCCCAAATTTAAAAAAACGGGAATGCTGTTCGGATCACTTCTTAATATTTCTTTGTAGACCCTGACCGCTCTCCTTAAAAAATTGGCCCGGTCATAGGCATTGGCCTTCCCAAAGAGATAATTGGTCCTAATCTCCCCTAAGGAAAGGTCTTCCCAAACCAGATCTTTGAGAAAAATCCAAAGAATAGGAATCATATAAACAATAAATTGGAATGCTCTCCAAGGCATGATATACCCCTCTATACATTAAAACGAAAATGGACGATATCCCCGTCCCGGATTAAATAATCTTTCCCTTCAGAACGAAGAAGTCCTTTCTCTCTCGCACTATGCTCAGAGCCACAGGATATAAAATCAGAAAAGGAAATGACCTCTGCGCGAATAAATCCTCTTTCCATATCGCTGTGGATTTTCCCCGCGGCTTTAGGGGCTGGGGTCCCACCTGAAACGGTCCAAGCCCTGAGTTCAGAACTCACCGTCGTGTAAAACGTGACCAGCGACAGAATCTCATATCCAACGTGAATTAATCGCTCTAAGCTTGAACCCTCCAGACCCAACTCTCTTCTGAACTCTTCCCTCTCCTCCTCCTTCAATTCCGCGAGCTCTGCCTCCAGATCACCGCAGATGACAACTACCTTATTCCTCTCTTTTTGTGCCCACTCCGTGATGGCCTTCAAGCAGAGCCCCTCTCCTTTGAACTCTTTCTGGTCAACATTGGCGACATAAAAAACAGGCTTTGCTGTGAGAAGGTGGAGATCCAAAAAGATCGTTTCTTTTTCTCCAGTCATGTGAAGGGCCCCTGCCCTACTGCCCTGGTTTAAAACGGATTGGACTTCTCGGTAGACCTCCAACTCCAAGGCGGCTTCCTTGGCACCCACCCGATGCATCTTCTCTGTCTTCGCCATCCTTCTCTCTAAGGTCTGAAGGTCAGCTAAAATGAGTTCGGTATTGATGACTTCTATATCCCTCACCGGATCAATCGAACCGAAGTCATGTGCCACGTTTTCACTCTTGAAACAACGAACCGTGTGGGCAATCGCATCCACATTTCGTATGTGATCCAGGAACTGATTCCCCAGTCCTTCCCCCTTGCTTGCCCCTTTAACCAATCCGGCAATATCAATAAACTCAAGGGTGGTGGAAATCATTTTTTTAGGATGGATCAACTTGGCAATACTTTCCAGTCTCTTATCCGGAACGGGGACAATGCCTATATTCGGGTCGATTGTACAGAATCGGTAACTCGCCACCTCTGCACCGGCTGCAGTCAGGGCGTTGAATATCGTGGACTTCCCCACATTCGGAAGACCGACAATCCCGCATCGAAAACCCATCCCTACTCCCCCAAATCCGAAATTCGAATTTCGAAATCTTCACCCTGTTAAGTAATTTCGCCCGAAGTCGATAACTTTACTCTTCTCAGGCGGATTGTAATACATCAAACCAGAAGTTACCAAAGCCCCACTTAACAGGGCAGGCAATCTCGAAATTCAAATGACCAAATTTTCAAAGCAACATTTGGCTCTCTCTATTTCGGACATTTAGATTTTGAACATTTGAATTTGTTTCGAATTTCGTGCTTCGTATTTCGAATTTCTACTAAAAACTAAAGTTTTTAGTAGATTTCCTATTTTATATTTGTATAATAAAACAAAGAGAAAATAAAGCCTTTAATGTTTTGAGCCAGCCTGTCGGCAGGAAGATCCGTCCACGGACAGGTGGGGAGGTCAGAGTGAAGCAGCAGAATCGTATCATGTTGGAGACAGCCTGTGCCATCGCAAAAAAAACCCGTTCGAAAGGGGTTTTACTTTACGCGGATATGATCGAAGACTACGAGGCCTTAGCCAAAATTGGTCAAGAAAAACAGGTTGATCTGATTCTTGCTATCAAGGATGAATCCTCTTTTCAGGACGCCACCTCAGTCTTTAAGAAAGTACTTCAAATCCCCGATGTCCCTCTGGGACGAACTAATCAAATCAAGATGGCAATCATCCAAGCCCTCTCAAAGGGTCTGGTTAAAAAAGGCGATAAATGGATCTGCCTTTCCGGCATCCCTCAGACAAAAGTCCTGGATAACCTCCTCATCCTCGAATTCGGGAAAGAGTTCGAAATCATCTCCTCTTCTGATCTTCCAGTGATTTCAGAGATTGTGAGACCGGAAGTTTTTGAAACCGTTCTCAGCCTTGCTTTAGAAATCTCTACGGAGGGGAAAGAAGGAAGAAAACCTGTTGGAACCATCTTCGTCCTCGGAAAGCATGAAGAGGTTTTCAAATTCTCACACCCTATGGTCATCAATCCTTTTCAGGGATATCCTGAAGAGGAACGAAATATTTTGGATCACCGGCTCAAAGCAACTGTTAAAGAATTTTCCTCCATTGATGGAGCATTCATTTTCCGTGAGGACGGGGTCATCTTAGCAGCAGGGCGCCATCTGGATGCATCAGGTGAGAATATCGAAATTCCCTTAGGTCTTGGAAGTCGCCATCGAGCCGCAGCCGGGATTACCAGTCTGACCGATGCCCTCGCCATCGTCATTTCTGAGGAGACAGGAGGAGTACGTATCTTTCACCATGGAAAGATTTTTATGGAAATTGAAAAGGGAGAATAAAAATGCCGGGATAATGGAAGATTGGAAAATTGGAATAGTGGGTTAGGCCAAGAAAAAGATCTCACCCATACCTATCAACTTACTCATCCAGTACCCAATATTCCACTATTCCATCATTCCAGATTAAAAGAGCGAGACCAGCCATTTATGAAGAACGAGGATCATTGGACCGAAAACCAATGAGACGACTGTCATCAATTTTAAAAGGATGTTCATTGAAGGGGCCGAGGTATCTTTAAAGGGATCTCCAACCGTGTCCCCCACTACGGCGGCCTTATGGGTATCTGAGCCTTTCCCTCCCAGATTTCCTTCCTCAATCCACTTTTTGGCATTATCCCAGGCCCCACCGGCGTTGGCCATCTGAATCGCCAGAGGGACTCCTGTGGCAAGGGCACCTAACAAAACACCAGCCAGTGCCTCCGGCCCGAGAAGGCTACCCAAAACAATAGGAATGGCTACAGCAGCTATTCCAGGAACAATCATTTCCTTTAGTGCACCTGCAGTGGTGATGTCCACACAACGGGCATAATCCGCCCTGGCAGTTCCTTCCATCAATCCCTTAATCTCTCTGAACTGCCTCCTCACCTCTTCCACTACCTTGAAGGCAGTCCTCCCAACTGCCATCATGGTTGCACCAGCAAAGAAGTAAGGGATGATGGCGCCGATGAAGACCCCTGCAACGATTTTATAGCCTCCTGCACTCATGATATCGATGGCAGAAAGGTTCATCACCTGAGTATAGGAGAGGAATAAGGCCAGGGCTGTCAGCGCTGCAGATCCGATTGCAAAACCTTTGGCAATGGCAGCCGTGGTATTTCCGGCGGCATCGAGAGAATCTGTAATCTTCCGAATGTCCTTGCCCATATGGGCCATCTCTGCAATGCCTCCAGAATTGTCTGCAATCGGTCCATAGGCGTCCACGGCAACCACCATGCCGGTGGTGGCCAACATTCCAATGGCGGAAAGGGCAATGCCGAAAAATCCGCCAAATTTGTACGAGACCATAATGGCAATTCCAATGACGACAAGAGGAATTACCGTACTTTTACAACTCAAGGCAAAACCATAAATGATCGTGGTGGCTGAACCCGTGGTGCTGGCTTTTGCAAGATTCTGAACCGATTTTCCAGAGGTATAATAATAAGCGGTAAAGCCAATCACCATCCCCGCCACAATCCCTGAAAAACTGGCAAAGAAATAAGAGAGGTCCCATCCAAACATCACCAAGACCAGAAAGAAAGAACCAATGGAATAGATCACCGCACTGGAGATGGTCCCATTGTTGAGAGCCTTTCCAGGATCGGATTTCTCACCTGTCCTGACAAAGAAGACACCCAGTATAGAGGCAATGATTCCGATGGCATAGAGGAGGAATGAAAGAATGACCCCTTTAATTTTAAGTTCTGGAGTTCCTAAGGTTTGAGAAGCAATGATCACCCCTGAAAGAATAGAACCGATATAGGACTCATAAAGGTCCGCACCCATCCCTGCTACATCGCCGACATTGTCTCCAACATTATCCGCAATGGTGGCGGGATTTCGAGGATCATCCTCCGGGATTCCCGCTTCCACTTTTCCAACGAGGTCCGCCCCGACATCAGCAGCCTTGGTGTAAATACCTCCTCCCACTCTCGCAAAGAGAGCGACAGAACTTGCACCCATGCTAAAGCCAGCAATGATGCCGGCGGCTTCAGCCACCTTTTCAACCGTGCTTCCGGGAGCGAAGTACCCTAAAATCAAAAAGACGATGGAGAAGGCCAAAAGCCCCAATCCAACGACAGTGAGCCCCATGACCGCTCCGCCTGGAAAAGCCACGGACAGAGCCTGATTAAATCCCTTCGTAGCCGCCTGAGCCGTTCGGGTATTTGCCCTTGTGGAGATGCTTAACCCGATATAGCCGGCGGCCAAAGAACAAGCTGCCCCGACCAGGTAGGAGAGGGCTGTATAAATGGAATAATGCCACCCCTGCCCTTTCAAGCCAATGGCCAGCAAGATGGCCACAACGATGGCAAAAGCGCTAATGGCCTTATATTCCCTCTTCAAAAAGGCCATTGCACCCTCATGAACCGCATCCGAGATGGCAACCATTTGCGGGGTTCCAGGGTCCTGTCTCATCACCTTCTTAGCAGTATAGAATACAAAGAGTAAAGCGATGATACCTGTTAGCGAAGCAATTCCGATCCATTCCATTTGAATTAACCCTCCGTCCTATCTTTTTTCTGAAACCGATTCATCGCCTTTTCAAGCCCTTCCAAAAGCATGACATTTAGAGATTCTGCTGCCCGGGAAAGGATTTGATCTAAATGGGACTGCATGACTTTATCAAAAGTATCCAAAACATACTCAGCCGGATCCATCCCTTGCGGAGGTCTTCCAATGCCAACCTTCAGTCTTAAAAAGTTATTTCCACCCATCATCGCAATGATGGAACGAACCCCCTGATGTCCTCCATCCCCTCCTCTATGTTTAAAACGAAGCCTTCCAAAGGGAAGGTCCAAATCATCATGAACGACAATTAGATCTTCTATCCTTAGGTGAAAAAAATCGGCCGCCCTTTTGACCGCTTCTCCACTCCGATTCATGAAGGTCCTTGGCTTAGCCAGGACGACCTGCTGAGAATCGATCCATCCTGTTCCGTATAGGGACTTGAAACGTTTGGTGCGGATAGGAATGTGGTTTAGTTTGGCGAGACGATCCACCACCTGAAATCCAATATTATGCCTGGTCATTCGATATGGGATTCCAGGATTCCCCAGTCCCACGATGATCTTCAAATTCAGTTATTCTTTTTCCTCCTCCTCCTTTTCCTTTACCTCAGCCCCCTCAGCAGCCTCTGGAGCCACTGCTTCCACAACCTTCTCCTCCACCACAGGGGGCACGACCGTGGCGATGGTAAAGTTAGTCTCTGATATAATTTTTGCTTTCTCCACTTGAATATCTTGGACATGGATGGAGTCACCGATATTCAAAGGACTGACATCAATATCAATGCTCTTTGGAATATCTCCAGGGAAACACTGGATTTGGATCACCCTCCGGATCTGGTCAAGGATTCCTCCCATCTTGGTCCCCTCAGGTTTCCCAACCAAATGAACGGGAACTTCCACCGTGACCATCTCATCCATAGCCACCTCAAAAAAATCGGTGTGTAGGGTTATACTTTGGAGAGAATCAATTTGAATGTCTTTCAACATGACCACCTTGCGGTCTGACTGAGCGCCCTTTCGAATGTCGAGGTCAATCAAGACATTTTCCCCTGCTTCCGTTTGAAGGACTTTCGCTAATTCTTTTGAATCAATCACCAAAGGGATAGTTTGGGATCTTGGTCCGTAGAAAATGGCAGGGATCAGGCCTTTCGCCCTGAGTTTCTTTGCCTTTTCCTTTCCAACCCCTTCTCGAATCTCTGCTGTCAATACGGGTCTTTGCATGGGTCACTCCTTCTCAAATAAATTCATTTTTTATCTGTTCACTTTCCTATCTGATGTAATGAAGATTTAAACAAACAGGCAACTCACCGAATCATCCTCATAAATCCTTCGGATGGCATCAGCCAATAGACTGGATATGGAGACGACCTTGATCTTTGGGCATGCCTTGGCTTCCTCTCTGAGTGGGATGGTATCCGTGACGATCATTTCCACGATGGGTGATTCGGCTATGATCTTCACTGCTTTTCCTGAGAGGACTGGGTGGGTGCAACAAGCATAAACGCCCTTTGCTCCTTCCTCAATCAACGCATAAGCCGCCCGAACTAACGTTCCCCCTGTATCCACCAAGTCGTCAACCAAGAAGGCCATCATACCACTTACATCTCCGATGATATTCATCACTTGTGAGACATTGGGAGATTCTCTTCGTTTATCGATGATAGCCAAGGAGGCGTCTAATCTTTTTGCGTAGGCTCGAGCCCTTTCCACCCCTCCTGCATCTGGCGAGACGATGACGATATCGTTCTTAAGCTGTTTCAGGTGCTCCAATAACACCGGGGCAGCAAATAAGTGGTCCACTGGAATATTGAAAAAACCCTGAATCTGACCAGCATGAAGGTCAACGGTAAGAATTCGAGAAGCCCCTGCAGTCGTGATCAAGTCTGCAACCAGCTTTGCAGAGATGGGTGCTCGGGGGAGCACTTTGCGGTCTTGCCTGGCATAACCGTAATAAGGCAACACAGCGGTAATCCTTTCCGCAGAAGCCCTTTTCAGGGCATCGATCAAAATGAGGAGTTCCATCAGATTGTCATTAACAGGATAAGAGATGGACTGGATCACGAAAACATCCATTCCCCGAACGCTTTCATCAATCTCAACATGAATTTCTCCGTCACTAAAGGTGTTCACCATAGATTTTCCGAGGGAGGTTCCCAACTGGTCACAAATCTTTTGCACAAGTTCGGTATTTGAATTTCCAGTGAAAATTCTTAACCAACTTAAATCCTGCCCTGGATTGATTACTACCCTTTTTTTACTCATAAGAACCCCTCTATCCGGAAGGTAGAAATGGGAAGTGAGAAATGAGAATTATCAAATGATCATATTCTTTCAACACGTTCCATTTCCTATTTTCCATTTCCCATTTCCTAAATGTTTGGCTGGGGTGGGAGGATTCGAACCTCCGAATCCAGGTTCCAAAGACCTGTGTCTTACCGCTTGACGACACCCCAATCTTTAATTAACAAAATTCGAATATCGAATTTCGAAATCTTCACCCTGTTAAGTAATTTCGCCCGAAGTCGATAACTTTACTCTTCTCAGGCGGATTGTAATACATCAAACCAGAAGTTACCAAAGCCCCACTTAACAGGGCAGGCAATCTCAAAATCCAAATGACCCAATTTCAAAAACGCTATAGAGTATTTCTGCTTCAGACATTTTTATTTGGAACATTTGAATTCGTTTCGAGTTTCGTATTTCGTGCTTCGAATTCAGAGCCTATTTATTGGGTTACCTGTTTTTTGAATTTCCTTATTATATTCTTCTAAAACGACGGATTCGATCATCTGTCGGGTTTCACTGTTAAGGGGGTGGGCAGTATCCCGGTAGGTTCCATCCTTCCTTTTCTTGCTCGGCATCGCCACGAACAATCCATTATTTCCATTGATCACTTTTAAATCTCTCACGACAAAGCAATGGTCGAAGGTGATCGCTACATATGCCTTAAGCCTCTCCTCTTCTACGGGAAAAACCCTCACCTCTGTCACTTCCATAAATTCCCCCTGCCTATCCTGCTTACCCTGTCTGCCGTCAGGCAGGTGCAGGCTGGCGTTAGGTAGTGATGCTGTGTGTATTAAAAACGACCCATCCTTTCCTTCCGACCAATTTTTTTACCCTTTCATAAGCCTCCGTTGCGCCTTTTTCCTCTGGAAAGATTCCAAAAACCGTAGGACCGCTTCCCGTCATCAGAGAGCCCAAAGCCCCGGCAGAAAAAAGTATTTTTTTCATGACATCGATCTGAGGATATTTTTTCGAAACGACCTTTTCTAAATGGTTTAAAAGAATGCGAGAAATCCCCTCAGGAGTTTCCAAAAACTTATGAAGATTAAAATGAATTCGCTGATTTGTCAATACGAAATTTTGATAAGCCCAACGCGTTGAAACTTCAAAATTCGGATAAATGAGAACGTACCATAGGATTGGAAGTTCTTTCTTTTTTAGTTGCTCGCCAATCCCCAAACCAATGGCAGCCCCCTCCAGAAAGAAGAAAGGAACATCTGCCCCAATCTCCAATCCCATTCCCATCAATTCCCTTTTGGAGAGGTCCATTTTTAAAAGCTGATTCAATGCCTTCAAAGCGGTGGCAGCATTACTGCTTCCCCCTCCTAAACCAGCCCCGAGGGGAATTCTTTTCTCAATCTCAATATGAATCCCCCCTTTATAGCCCGACACCTTCAACACCGATTGAGCCGCCCTGAAAACCAGATTGTCTTTTCCAACGGGAAGTTTGGGATGATCTGTCGTGATGGAAACTCCTTTTTCCTTTTTCAAAGAGAAATGGAGTGTATCGTGAAGACTTATTTTCTGTAGGAGGGTCCTCAATTCATGGTATCCGTCCTCTCGTCTCTTCAGGATTTCCAGTCTGAGGTTTACTTTTGCAGGAGATTCTAAATGGAGTGTCTCTGTCATATCGATCAAATTCATTTAAAGTGAAGTACCCCGCAGTAGAGCTGCGGGGCATCCAATTCTCTAAAGAACTTTCCTCCCCCTTGATGCCTGCCTGCGCGAAGCCGCTTCGGCGAAGGCAGGGGGGAGGATTAAGGTGGGGGTGATGATAAGATCATTTCCCCCTCACCCTAACCCTCTCCCCCCAGGGGAGAGGGGAGGCCATTCATCCCCCCAGCAGAGCTGGGGGGTATTCTGGCACATTTTGAT
>Ga0315281_10002102_pt1 | contig 29565 bp, 28 predicted proteins | sample YL17G07_0_MG_FD_204540 | JGI IMG/M metagenome (GOLD analysis project Ga0315281, IMG submission 204540) | Sediment microbial communities from Yellowstone Lake, YNP, Wyoming, USA - YL17G07_0 | ecosystem: Environmental > Aquatic > Freshwater > Lake > Sediment | place: USA: Wyoming | collected...
TGATTGAACGAGGCGCACCGGTCGTCGCAGCGATCCTCAATCCGTCGACTGACGAACTCTTCACCGCAGTGCGCGGCGGCGGACTGTTCTTGAACGGCACCCGCGTCATCCCCCCCCCTGTTCATGAGTTCGATCCCGTCATCATGGTCAGTGCGTGGGAATTCCGGAGAGACCGATGGTCGACGCTCGCCGAGACTGCTCGATGCCGCCCCATGTACTCCATCGCCAACGCGCTGGCTCTGGTCGCCGCCGGTCGTGTCCAGGCCACCTTCACCATTGAGCCGGAAAACGAATGGGATCTCGCGGCCGGAGTCCTGCTCATCGAAGAAAGTGGCGGCACCATCAGCGACGCGGAAGGGAAACCCTTCGGTTTCAATCAACCAACGCCGAGGCTTCGCGGCGTCATCGCTGTGGCCGCCACAGCCGACAAGGGCCTGCGGGCCAATCTCCAGACCCACGCCGAACATGCCCGCTTGCAATCAGAGCGGAAGCGAGCTGCTCCGTGACCATCGCCTCTCAACATGGAGAGTCTGAACGACGTGAGAACGGAGTTGGCGGAATTTTTCAACAGCCTGTTAGCCAAGCCGTGCAAGCCGCCGGCACGCGTCGTCAATATCGGAATCGATTTTTGCATAGCTGAATCGAATGACCTGCCTTCCGTCAGCCCCGGAAAAAAAGGCTTCACCCGGTACACCGGCCAAGCCGATTGCCTCGAGGAGAAACATCGCCCGCTCTTTTCCCGTTATGCCAGGCAGACGCGATGTATCGGCCAGCACATAGTACGCGCCCTGTGGAACCGATGGCGTTAGACCCGCCTTCGTCAAGGCCTGGCAGAACCGATCGCGTTTCCGTTGATAGTCGTGTGCCAAGTTGCGGTAAAACGAGTCAGGAAGTTCCTGGATGCCCACTGCCACCCCTGCCTGCAACGGCGTCGGGGCACAGACATAGAGCAGGTCGTTCATAGCTCCGATCGCCTGTGCCCACCGCGCTGCTGCGACACTGTAGCCGATGCGCCAGCCGGTGATACTAAACGTTTTGGAGTACCCGCCGAGGGTAATCGTACGGTCAGCCATGCCCGGAAGGGCTGCGAGGCTCACATGAGTACGACCGTCATACAGAAAGTACTCGTAGATTTCGTCGGTGAACACGAGCAAATCATATTGTTGTGCGATCGCTGCGATACTCTCCAGTTCTTGCCTGCTGAACACTTTCCCAGAAGGATTGCCAGGCGAATTCACAATGATCGCCTTGGTTCGAGGCGTGATCGTTCGCTCAATATCGTCTGTGGTAAACGTCCAATCGGGAGCCCGCATCTTCACCGTCACCGGAGCCGCCTCAACCGCCAACAGCGCGCTGACGTGATACTGGTAGTAGGGTTCGAAGAGGACGACCTCGTCGCCAGGACTAAGCAGCGCCAGACAGGCACAATGAAAGGACCCGGTGGCTCCCGCGCTGACCGTAATGTCTGTTTCAGGATCAGCTACGATGCCGTTGTACTGCGCAAGCTTCTTGGCGATCGCCTGTCGTAGTTCGGGCAATCCGTCGAATCGCGAATAGACATTTTTCCCGCGCTCCATCGCCTCCGCCGCGGCTCGAATCACCACCGATGGTGCCGACGTGTCGCAGACCCCTTGTGCCATATTGAGACCCTTCGCACCGACACAGGCTTGGGTCATCGCTCGAATCTCTGAATGGGCCAATGCGGCCATTCGTTGGTTGATGTGCCGTTTCATCGTCGCATCCCTCCTAGATCATGGAGCTTTCTTTTCGCAGAGCAGTTCCAGATAGGTCAAGCCCTCTTTCTACGCAGACCGCGAAAAAGGTCGGTTCCATACGATCACGGATTACGAGGTTTTTGTTACATACATAAACTAATTGGCTATACTGCCATCAAGACCCTGTTGGCCCCTCTTCCGGGTTACTCCGCTTGAGGAAGGCAGGCCGACAACTCATCCGGTAAAGTAATTTCACGGTCGCTGGATTTCTTCTCTAGGTGATTGAGGGAAAGGATGTGATCCGTGGCCACGCAGGACCCCAGATCCAGCCGAGCGTTAGGCTCTGACCGCGAGGCCGCGATGGCGGAACGTCGAGGCCGACGGCTCAGCCTGAATTGCCGTCTATTCTTTTTTGGAGAGGATGACTTCGAGGGCGAAGCGACGGTCCTTGATCTCTCCACGAACGGCTGTCAGGCGACATCCCTTACCCAGGTGGAGGTCGGCATGGTGTTCCGCCTGTCCCTCTTTCTTCACGACCAGAAATGGCCTCTGCGTATCGACGAGGCCCTGGTGCGGTGGGTCAACGGGGAAAATTTCGGTCTCGAGTTGACTGGGATCAGACCAGCCCAGCGAGAACGAGTACGAGCCATCATTATGAAGGCCAAGCTCTAATAGGATGCTGAAAAATTCCGTCAGCTTTCTGGAGGGTTAAGGCTCAGGTTGAGATAAAGAAAGCCAGATCTTCGCTCAACCTCGGCCTGAGGCATTGCTGGGGGCAAAGCACATCTCGGAACGCCAGGGATGGGCGGGAGAGAAGTCTGGCCTCTTTGAACATCCTACGAGATGTTCGCCGATTGTCATAATGGCTCACCTTGCACCCTCTTTCCATATCTCGACCCATTCGTTGCTACGGACATCTGCCATAAGACATGTCTGGGTCCTAGGCGCGGCGATGGAGAAGAGAAGAATTGGTGACAAAAATCCCGGGTAACCAGTAGTCTGTCTTGTGTGCGTGAGAACGGGAACTCGACCTGCTTAAAGTCCCCCCCTCACTTCTTTTCATTCATGGGTGAAGGGTACGGGTGAGAGCGGAACAGCTCATAGTACCGGAGCACTTTCCTTACGTAGGCCCGGGTTTCTCGGATACGCGGAACTTTGTGATCTTTGACCCGATGGACCCCTGCGTTATAGGCCGACAAGGCCAAGGGAAGATCGCCTTGATAGAGGTTCAGCAGATGCCGCAGCTGCTTAGCGCCTCCTCGGATATTCTGGATGGAGTCGTAGACATCGCTCACACGCAACGTGGCCGCAGTAGCCGGCGTCAGCTGCATCAAACCGACCGCGCCTTTGTGAGACACGGCATGCTGGCGAAAATCAGATTCGGTCTTTATGACAGCTCGCAGCAGGGCGGGATCGAGACGATACTTCTTGGCGTACCATACAACGGCCCGACGGATTTCCTGCTTAGAGTACCGAGGATAGGCGCCGTCATAGTCGGGTCGCGTCGGTGTGGGAACCGCGGCGATCAGCAGACAGAGCATAATCAGCGCACAAATGGTGGTGCGCAGCAGGCGTGAACAGAGCGCCCCGCTTCTTGCGTTGTCGGTAGCCATGGTATGTGGTTATATCCTGGTGCACAAGATAGCCTTCATAGAGGCCTGAAGGTCTCAAGATCCGTGCCTGGGCGGGCTCCCGCTAACGTACGGACGGCATAGGGAAAACGACGGTTATGCCATAGTGTATATTATGGCGTAATGTGTTCGGAGTGGACGTTTGGGAACTGCAGAACATCCCCTGAGGGTAGCCGAGCGAGACGCACGGAGGTCGGACTTGCGCCTCGGGCACGTCTCGCTAGACATGCCCGTCACGCGCTTGAAACCGCTGGCGAACTTTTTCAACACCCTGCTATAACAGATCCCCGATGAGCTTAACCGCCTCTTCGGGCGAGGCAGCGGCATGGACGAGATGCGGCACGAGATTTTTGAACAGGCCCACCCCGGCCTTGTCGGCTCCCAACAGAATCACGGTCTTCTTTGCCTTCAGCGCCAGCGCAACTTCTGAGACCGTTCCAGTGCCGCCGAGCCCACAGGCCACAATGATGTCGCTGGACATGACGTTCACGTTATTGCGTGCCTGCCCCAAATCCGTGATGATCGCCACGTCCACAAATCGGGACACCTGCGTTTTGCCATCAGGAAGAATCCCTATCGTTAAGCTGCCCGGCACCGACTTCGCCCCCTCGCTGGCCGCGTCCATCACACCGCTTGCGCGCCCTCCGGTCAATACCACCCATCCTTGACGTGCGACGAGTTCTCCCAAGCTTTTGGCGTCGGCCAATTCTCGGATACCGGCCTTCGCTGGACCCATGACACCGATTACTGGTTTTCTGGTCGATTGTCGGATCGGACGTTTCACGGAGCGCACCTCACTGGGCAAAGGTGTTGGCACAAGTTACTAGGAGCCTGTCCGACATGGCCTCCGTGACGAGGCGAAGGAGATGCGGCCAAATGCAAAGCCGCAGGCTCGGAAAAATCGGAGGTGAATTCACTGGAATACATTGAGGATATTTTCTGGCCGAGAACGACGCAGGCGGCCGCGGATCGTTCGCCGTAGTAGGACGGTCGCTGTCGGACAAGCTCCTTAGGTCAGAAATATACACTGACGGCGGGGGGCTTGTCGCGCAACACTTGCGAAGGTTAGACGAAAGGATACGCCGCTCAGCTTACGTCAGGGTTTTCCCCATAATGCTTCCAACCGCTGAGCTCGAGCGCAATTATATTTGTAGAATTTGTAACGGACGGGGTTCTTCTTGTAGTAGTCCTGATGGTACTCCTCGGCTGGATAGAACTGCGAGGCCATCGCAATCTGCGTCACGATCGGCTCTTTAAATCGTTTCGATTGCTCAATCGCCTGCTTGGAGGTATCCGACGCGCGTTTCTCTTCGTCGGTCTGAAAGAAAATGGCGGAACGATACTGGCTGCCGTGGTCGCAGAATTGCGCATTCGGTGTGACCGGATCGACGTTGTGCCAAAAGGTGTCCAATAACTTCTGGTAGCTCACTTTGGCCGGATCATAGACCACTTCGACCGATTCTGCATGCCCTGTTCGTCCAGCCGACACCTCTTCGTAGCTCGGATTGACGGTCGTCCCTCCCATATATCCTGAGGTCACAGACTGCACCCCTTCAACCTTTTCGAATGCTTCTTCCATGCACCAGAAACAGCCTCCTGCGAAGTAGGCCTTGCCGAGAGCCGTGTCTGCAGCAGCCCGGCCTGACAACTGGACGCTCCAAGATGCGATGAAGAGTACGGCCATGGTAAGAACTAATCGAGCGGCTTGTTTTCTCATGAGACGGCCCTCCTCACTGACTCAGTCGAATAGCTGTGCGAGGTCTTACACCTCGCACAGCGAGACTTGCGAGAAAAGCGAGACGAGGGAGAGTTCGAAGTTCGAACTTCTGGTCGCGCCGGCCGCGCACGTCTTGCTTGTCTCGCTCACGCTTCACATCCGAGAAGCAGACGGGATGAAGTCGGCATGGGTCCATGCCTTCTTGAATCGATCCTCGGCCTCAGCCGCCTGGTCGTCCTTCTGTTGAGCCCTGAGGCTCTGCATCAATCCGATCAGCGCCCACCCGTTGTCCGGATGTCGCAGAAGATCCGCCTGATAAGCCGCTTCCGCTTCGGAGGGGCGATCAGCCAGCAAAAGCGCCGTCCCAAGATGGTGCTGCACGGACAACGGCCAGAGCGGCGGCTCCGAGTATGGGAGCGCCTCCTCCATTTTGATCGCCTCCTCGAACAGCCGAATTGCGCTATCATAGCGCTGGCGCCGCTGAGCGAGTTCTCCTGCTAGAACTCGCTCAGCAATCTTGAGAAGCGCCCGCTCAGTCTTTTCTTCCGTTGTGCGATCCCGGCGAATTTGCTTCGTGAGGCCGGCAAGGACGACGTGTTCACCCTCAGCCCCTGGGAGCCGGCCGGTTGCAACAAGAGCAAGGCCTCGTCCCAGTCGCCACATCCCTTCCATCAACCGCAATCCCTTGGGTGGCGGAGGTTCCCTGAGCAGTTCTTCCCACCGGCCGAACCGAATCATCGAGAAGATCGGCGTCGGGAGGTAGAACTCCTTTCCGTGGTCTTTGCGGGCTTCTTCCTCTGTGATGGTCGCTGTTAAGTCTCGAGCCGCTTTCATGGCTTCCACATTGCGCCCCTCCATCGCCAAAGAGGCCCAGAGAAAATGGAGATTGTGCGTATAGTAGCCCTCGGCATACTCACTGGGTGAGTGTTGATCGGCCAAGTATTGTTGATCGATGTCGACTGCCTGCTGATTCCGTTCTACCGCTTCGTGGTACTTCCCAACCCGCATATAAATGTGGGCGGGCATATGAACGAGGTGCCCGGCGCCCGGCATGAGACCCGGCAGCCGCTCCGCGCAGGGCAAGGCCCGTTCCGGTTGCGAGGACGCCTCGACCGCGTGCAGGTAATAGTGGCAGGCTCCCGGGTGATCGGGGTTTCGCGCGAGCACGGATTCTAGCGTCGCGACGATCTCGTCTGTGCCTGGCTGCGGTCGCCCATCCGGTTTCCAGAAATCCCAGGGCCGCAAATCCATCAGCGCCTCCGCGAACAGCGTGGCCGCATCATCATCCTCGGGAAACCGCTGTGCCACAGATCGCATGGCCTTCGCGTAGGCTTCATCGAGTCCTTTGCGCTTGGACACCTTCCCGCTCATGTACCGTGCAGTCAACGCCTCGATATAGGCTTGCTCCGCGGGAGGAGCAGCGCGGTCTGCCAATCGGCGAGCCTTCTTGACCATTTCGATGGCGCGATGTTCGTCTTTCTTCTCCATCGCACGATTGATGTTGGGGCCGAGCGCGAGCGCAATTCCCCAATAGGGCATGGCTGCCTGTGGATCCTGTTGGGCCGCAGCCTCAAACGATCGAATCGCTTCTTCGTGGTTAAAAGCATAGACGAGTCTGAGCCCCTGATCGAAATAACGTTGGGCCTGTTCCGATGTGGTAGTAATGGGATGGTGAAGGGAACCCAGATTATCGAAAAGCGGCGGAGCATCGGTCTGGTCGGCAGTCGCGGTATCCGCCGGTGAGAACATCGCAAGCCAACAGGTCATACCTACAACCAAGAGTCTAGCGAACATCGATCCTCCCTTCACATGCATTAGTCTGATTCTCCACCCAGGCCAATGGTATCTAGCCTGCATGATTCGTGAGCGCTTCTACTGCAATCGTTCGTCTTGATCGATGTTCCGAATAAGGACTGCGCGGCCTCTGTCATCCACAAAGGCCTCGATCCGATCTCCGACATGGGCAGGCCGATCGATTCGAGTATTTTCGTCGTGCGCTATACGCCGTTCGAGACCACTGACTTCCTGAAGCACATAGGCCCCACCTTCGACCGCCATCACTTGTCCCTTGAAAGAAAAGGTATTGGCTGGTATCGGGCGCGGCGCACCGCCGGCCGATTGGGCTCCCAGCGTGCCACGTACGATCCCTCGCCCAAGATCCTCTTGCCCCGAAGTTCTCGCGATGTTACAGCCGGAGCCAAGCAGGCTCGCTCCCAACACCGCCACGAGACACCAACTTGCCATACGCATCTATAATTCCCCCCCCCTCTTGTGTCCCCGCGCCCTCCCACCGAACCGACAAACCGATGGTAGATGTCCGCTCATGGCAGACGAACATCAGAATCGGGTGACGCTGGAAAAATTAAAGTCGCGAAGCGTCATCGCCGGCACGAGAAGCTTGCCGGTTTCTGACGTGATTGCTTCAGACGGATTGGTGAAGGCCGCGATCCGATTGAAGACTCGCAGAGGACTCTCGTGAAACCGAAAGTTCTTCACTGCTGAGACGATCTCTCCATTCTCGACGAGAAACGTGCCGTCTCTCGTCATACCGGTCAGGGTGAGATCCGTTGGATTGACCGTCCGGATGTACCAGAAGTTTGTCACGAGGATCGCGCGCTCCGTGCTCTTGATTAATTCCTGTAGGTTCGGCAAGGACGATCCTCTTCCTGAGAGGCAGGGGGCGTCGAGCGTGGGGATCTTGTCGATCCCTCGCCCCTTCGCGGTGAACCGATCGTGTGCAAGCTGTGTAAGCACCCCATCTGCAATCCAGTCGCATGCCACGGTCGGCAATCCCTCAGCGGTGAACCCAATACCCAAGAGATCCTCGTGCGCCGGCAGATTGCGGAGCGTCAATCGCTTGTCGACGATCAACTGGCCCAGCTTGCCACAGAATGCACTCGTGCCTTTCTCGTAAGACTTTGCATCGAGCGTCCGGAGCAGCGAGGACCACAGCCCTGCAACGGCAGCCGGCTCAAGAATCACGGTATAGCGCCCCGACGGCAACTCGCGCACCTCCAGGCCCCGCTTGGCCTTATCGATCGCGGTAAGGGTCCGCTCCTGGACCCTCAGATGATCGATAGACCGATGGGCCGCAGCACTCCAGCCGGTAGCCTCGCCGGCCTGAACCGTGAGACTGAATTGTGCATCGGTTCGTTCTTCGTGGGCGAAGAGTCCCGTACTCGCGGCCACTCCGACCGTCGCAATCGACGAGGACACAATCCCGGCTGAGCCAAGATTTTCCATCCGGCATTGCCCGATCGCCTCGTTCGTATATTCCAGCCGCCGGGCCGGCCCGGCGGCGGCAGTTTCGGATCGCATCGTAGGAGGCGTCAAGTATTGTTGTGGCTCCACCGGCGGGAGGTATTCCGGATCGTCCGGCGACAGGTGCGCGATCTGCGTGGCTCTGGTTACCGTCTCTTGCACTGATCCCGCGGTGAAGTCCGTCGTGTCGGCAGTGCCGTGACGCCGCCCGAACGCCACCGTCACACGCAAAGACCCGCGCCTCGTATCGACATTCTGGACAATATGACTGTTCGCAAACCGCGTCGTCCCGCTCTGCTGATCGTGCAACGACACCAGCGTGTGGTCGCCGGTCGAATGTTTCAGGACCAGCTCCGCGAGAAACTGGAACTCGTCCCGGCTCGTCAACTTCGGCCAGGTCTTGTGGCCGGTCGCACTCATGATCCAGCCTGCCCTCCGATGACGTTGATGTTGCGGAACCGCGCGTGGGACGCCGCGTGCGTCATCCAGCCGGACTGGCCTGGCTGGCCCTTGCCGCACGTGATGAACCCATACCGCCGGCGGTGCGACCGATCCGCGACCCCGTCGCAGCTGCTCCAGAACTCCGGTGTGATCCCATGGTAGACGACATCACGGACCATGTGTGTCCGCTTGCCGTTTTCGATCATCCAAAATGCGTCTCCGCCGAACTGGAAGTTATACCGTCGTTGATCGATGCTGTAGGATCCGTGGCCTTCGATGTAGATACCCCGTGTCACGTCGGCAAGCAGCTCGTCGAGGGTGGCGGTGCCTGGCTCAAGGCCGATGTTGGCGATGCGCACGATCGGGACGCTGCCCCAGCTGTCCGCCCGATTGGACCCTCGCGAGCGCGTCTCGCCGATTATCGGCGCGACCTCGCGGTTTGTGCAATAGCCGACGAAGATGCCGTCGCGCACAATGTCCCATTGCTGGCAGGCCACGCCATCGTCGTCGTAGCCGGTTGCGGCGAGGGTCTCCGGTTCGCAGTTGTCAGCCACGAGATTTATGTACGGAGAGCCGTATCGAAAGGTCCCTCGCTTTTCGGTCGTGAGAAAGCTGGTGCCGGCATAGTTAGCCTCGTACCCCAGTGCGCGGTCGAGCTCGCTGGGATGACCGCACGATTCGTGCATCGTGAGCGACAGATGTTCAGGATCGAGGACGAGATCGTACAGACCGGGCTCGGTGGTGGGCGCCTTCACTTTCTCGACGGCCTGAGACGCGATGCGGGGAACCTCGGCCAGGAAATTCGCGTCCTCAATCAATTCATAGCCCATCCGAAGATGCGGCGTATTGAAGCTCCGCGAGGCGAATCTCCCGTCATGGACCGCCGTGGCATCGAAATCGCCATTCAAGGCTAGGAGATCGAATTCCAGGCGCGACCCTTCGGTCGACACAAAAAGCTTGCGGTCCCGACGAGCCCACAGGCTGGCACTGCTCCGCACAATACCCGGCTGCCGATGGACAGACTCCATCGTCTCAAGGAGCAGCGCCGTTTTTGTTTCAAGCGCGACGGCAAACGGATCGATCCGCCGCGCCGTGACGATCCGGTCTCGATGGACCGGCTCATCGGCAAGCTTCACCCGTTCACTCGCAAGGGACGCAGAGCCTTTGGCGATCTCGATCGCCAATTCAGCCACACGCGGGGCTTCTTCCTGCGAAAGCACCGAACTGGCCGCAAAACCCCACGCGCCATGATAGAGGACGCGGATCCCAAACCCGCTGTCCTGCGCTTCTCGAACCGACGCAATGCGGCGGTCTTCGCCGCGAATGGTCTGGGTCATGCTGTCGAGGAGGCGGATATCGCCGTACTCGGCACCGGAGGCCACCACACGTTTTAGCGCAAGTTCGGCGATTTCGTCCTGATGAAGATTCGGATGGCCGTGCATGGTGTCTGTATCCTGCCAGAGGCGTCGGCGCCGTTCAACTCACCGCTTGGTTTTTCTCCTGCGATTCCCTACGATGTCGCGGCATGCTTCCTTCCGAACGGACGCCGCGTCAACGGATCATCGACTTAATCACAGGCACCAGACTGTCCTCTTACCAGTTGGCACAGATGCTGGGCATTCCCGAGCGACAGGTCGAAGAGCATCTGACCCACGTCGTGAAGACCGTCGCGCGCGACAAGACCAGGCGATTCATTCTGGACCCGGCACGTTGTCAGGACTGTGACTTTGTCTTTCGTGACCGCAGCCGTCTGACGAGCCCAAGCCGCTGCCCTCATTGTCGAAGCGAAGCCATCGCGGCACCCCGCTACGGCATTGATCCGGTCCGATCTGGATCCAGTTGGGTGGACAGCAGCACGCCATGTAAGTAGGATGCTCTGAAAAGGACAACCATGAAGACCCCACGACTCATACTCGGTGTTCTCTGCGGCCTCCTGCTGTTGAGTTGTTCCGGCGATAAGGCCAAGGAGCTACTCGAGACCGCCGAGTTCGAAGAGCGCCAGATGAACCTGCCCCACGCGAAACAGTTATACGAAGACGTGATCCGTCTCTATCCAACCAGCAAAGAAGCCGAGAAGGCCCAAGCGCGCCTCGCCGCTCTCAAGCAAGTCCCCTAGCCCGCATTTTCATGAAGGTTCGTCGCGCGGGACTTGCGAGAAAAGCGTGACGGGTGAGGCGGCGTGAAGACTAAAGTGTTCGGACCTTCGCTTCGCGTCTGTCGCGCCAGTCGCGCCTTACGTTTCATGGACTTCCATCGAGGTAATCCCACAAGTCCGCACCTCGGCGCGGACGTCCAGCGAGCCACTCGCGAAACCCCGGAATACGAAACGACAGGAGGCGCTGGATCTTGTCGCAACCGAGCGAGAGATCGACGGGCCGGAGGCTCCCAACGTGGTTCCGTGCAGAGCCTTTCACCAGGCGGCCTTTTAACTCCGGATACCAAGGCAGCAAGGTTTCACCGATTTCCCAGCGCGAGAGCCGTTCGCTCCCGCCCAGGTGATAGAGGCCCGGCTGCTTGCAATCGACGAGTGCCCAGACAGCTCGGGCGATGACCGCGGCAGGAAGCGGGCAGCGGAACTCATCGGCATAGAGCGTCACGTCCTTGCCGGCCCTAGCGGCCTGGCACATATCCTCGACAAAACTCCTGTCTCCGGTCTCGGAAGTTCCCGCGGTCAGGACTATTCGAACGACTGTATGTTTGGGATTCTGCAAGACAGCCTGTTCGGCTTTCAGTTTGGTCTTGCCGTACACGTTGATCGGGTTCGGTTCATCCTTCTCGTCATACCAACCGGTCTTCCCGTCGAAGACTTCCCCGCTGGATAGGAAGATGAAGGGAATGTCCTGGGACAGATGCACGAGATGTGCAGTGACCTCCACATTGACGCGGTGAGCTTGTGTAGGATCTTGCTCGCAAGCCTTGGTTCGGCTGAGAGCGGCACAATGGATGAGGAGGTTTGGCTTCAGCGCATGAATCTGCGCTTCTACCTTCAACGTGTCGGTCAGTTCAAGCTCCGCGCGGGATAGCCCCTGCACATCCCAACCCGAAGCCCATCGAGAAGCGGTCTTCACCAGGTACTGCCCGATCAATCCCGCTGCCCCGGTGACGATCACGCGAGGTGCCATAGTGGATGGATTACTGGCGTGTCAGTTTCCGGTATTTAATCCGGTGCGGCTGATCGGCTTCCTTGCCGAGCCGTTTCTTCCGATCCGCTTCGTATTCGCTGTAGTTCCCTTCATACCAGACCACCTTGCTGTCGCCTTCGAACGCCATGATGTGGGTCGCAATCCGGTCCAGAAACCAGCGGTCGTGACTGCTGATGACCGCGCAACCGGCGAAACGTTCCAATCCTTCTTCTAGGGCGCGCAAGGTGTTGATGTCGAGATCGTTGGTCGGCTCGTCGAGGATGATGAGGTTCGCCCCCTCTTTCAACATGCGAGCCAGGTGCACCCGGTTGCGTTCACCGCCTGAAATATCCTTCACCTTCTTCTGTTGATCGGAGCCCGCGAAGTTGAACCGGGCGCAGTAGGCTCTGGCGTTGACTTCGGTCTTGCCGAGCATGATGGTCTCGTGGCCCTCGGAGATAATGTCGTAGACGGATTTGTTCGGGTCCAGGCTGCGATCCTGGTCCACGTAGCCCAGCGTGACCGTCTCACCGATCTTGATCGTCCCCGCGTCCGGCTTCTCTTTTCCTATGATCATGCGGAACATCGTCGTTTTGCCGGCTCCGTTCGGACCGATCACCCCGACAATGCCGCCCTTGGGAAGGCTGAAGTTCACATTCTCGTAGAGGACCTTATCTCCATAGGCTTTGCTGACGCCATTGCATTCGACGACCACATCGCCTAACCGTGGGCCTGGTGGAATGTAAATCTCCAAATCTGCGGCCTGCTCGTCCTGTTTCTGATTGACCAATTCCTCATAGCGGTTGAGCCGCGCCTTGCCCTTCGACTGACGGGCCTTCGGCGACATGCGGATCCATTCCAGCTCATGCTCCAAACTCTTGCGGCGCTTCGACTCGGCTTTTTCCTCTTTTTCCAGCCGCACCTGCTTCTGTTCCAGCCAGGACGTATAGTTCCCCTGGAAGGGAATGCCGTGGCCGCGATCGAGTTCGAGAATCCAACCTGCCACGTTGTCGAGGAAGTAGCGGTCGTGCGTCACGGCGATGACCGTGCCTTTGTATTGCTGAAGATGCTGCTCCAGCCACTGCACAGACTCTGCATCCAGATGGTTCGTCGGCTCATCGAGTAAGAGAATATCCGGCTCTTGGATCATGAGGCGGCAGAGGGCCACCCGGCGCTTTTCGCCGCCCGAGAGCACTCCGATTTTCGCATCAGGCGGTGGACAACGTAGCGCATCCATGGCGAGATCGAGTACGTTCTCCAGTTCCCACCCGTTCGCCGCTTCGATCTTCTCTTGCAACTGCGCCTGCTTTTCGAGCAACTTCTCCAATTCATCGGGAGTCGCCTCGCCCATCTTGTTGCTGACGGCGTCGTATTCGTGCAGCATGGCCACGAGTTCTTTCTTGCCCTCTTCGACGATTTCCTTCACCGTTTTGTCCGGATCGAGCTGGGGTTCTTGTTCCAGCAGGCCGACGCTGTAGCCCTTCGAGCGGGTGATCTCTCCCGTATAGTTCTGATCGACTCCGGCAATGATCCTGAGCAGCGAACTCTTGCCCGATCCATTCAGGCCCAACACGCCGATCTTCGCGCCGAAGTAGAACCCGAGATAGATCTCGCGCAGCACCTGCTTCTTCGGCGGATAGACCTTGCCGACATTCACGAGTGAGAAAATGACTTGTTTATCGTTTGTAGTCGCCATGCATTCCCCTACCTAGTGTTGAACTGGTGAGTTGAAAAGAACCATCTTGCCGGATGCTCACAGGAACTTACGCCCGCACCTGCTACAGCGAATGCAGAGCCTGATGGCCCGCGTTCGCCTGAACGGCCAAGCCGGCAAGGCCGGCCCTGGCCTCCGACGCGTTGCGTACGGGATTGGTAAAGGCCACCCGCCCACCCTGCATTCGGCCTGGCGTGGTGATCCGCAGGTGAAAACCCAACCGGTCCAATGCCGTCACCGTCGCCTGCTGCGCCTCCACATTGCCGAACACACGGGCCAGTAGCAGCAACGTCTCTGCCTGCTCTGTATTGAATTCACGGATGAGGTTCGAGGCCTCATCCGCGAGCGGATCCACGGCCGCCCCCGCGTAGTCGTCCGGCATGACCCAACCCATCGACCCGAACCCCCCGACAAAATAGATATCTGCCAGCGCCATGCGGAAAAAACCGAAGTCCTGGAAGTCCACCCAATAGGAGGCATTGGCCTGGCGTGCCAGGTAGCGTTCGCGAACCTTCACGGCTTCCTCCTCCGGCACCTTGGTCACTGCCCCCATCAACGTCACCCTGGCCGCACCCAGCGGATCGCTGCGGCTCTCAGGCGGTGTCACTAGCAGGCTGGCCCGTGGATCGCCCAGGAGATTTTGCGTATGCATCGCCATCGTGCTGATCAGAAAGACCGGTTGCCCCTCGTCGTCCAACCCGTAGGGCATCACCGACCCGAAGGGCCAGCCAGGCTGCTTGCGCGAGAGCGTCGAGAGACTACCCGTCTGCTGGAGGTACACCAGCGTCTTGGCCCGCTCGGCATGGGACGGTTCAGGAACGTCAGGACCATCTGAATCCGGCCCGCTGTTATGTTGTCGTGATGATGACATGTCTGATCTCTTTTCTGTGCAAAGGACCGGGTGACACCTTACCCTGGATCCGTCGAACATTTCCACTGAGGACGGGGTCGATCCAAATGGCCCACGGCCATCGCGTTGAAGCAGACGATCATTCCCTGTCTCTTGGAGAGCACCGCGATGCGCTCTCCCTTGCCGCAACACAAGGCATCTTCCAGACCATTCATTTGCACGGCATGGCGTTCGTTTACAGGTCTAGGGGTTTTGGCGTATCCTTCCGCGTCGCAGGTGGATTGGCGTAAATCGATCCAACGAGGCGAGAGAATGACCGCATCTTGTGTTCACGACTCTTGGAGGGCGCAATGACACTCACACATGCTGCTTCAGTCATCGTCTTTGGTGGGCTGATCCTGTTCAGTCACGGTTGCGCGTATGTCGGCTCCACAACGGGAACCGACCACGCAATGGTACAGGGGGGGAGGGCCTATATCACGGTGTCTCCGAGTCTTGCATTCGCGGTGCCGGTCAATGTGGCCATCGGCGATAAAGTGGCTGAAGCCGCGGCCAATGCCGCCGTGGGATATCTGAAAGGGCTTCCTGAAGCCATCACATCGCTGAACCGTGTCGAGGCAGTCCGAAAAGGCGTGGATGCGGGTGTCAAGACAGCGGCGGAGACCGGCCAACCAGTAGATCAGGAAAAGTTAAAGACGTTCGTCCAAGAGGTTGTGGCGAAGATATGACCCCCTCAGGCCCCTCGCGCCACGTTCTCCCACTCTTCCCTCCTCTTGCTCTGTGGGCTGAGCGGCCTGCTGGCCTTCCAGGGAGGCTGCGCAATTGTTGGCTCCTCCTCTGGTTCAAACAACGCAACTGTGTCAGGCGGGGTCGCTCAAGTCTGCATCGGGTGCTCGACCATTGCACCAGAAACCATTGCGCAACTCAAAGCACAGGGAATCACTGAAGCGGCGCTCAACCAGTTTTTCAAAGAATTGGGTCGCAACAAAATTCCACCCGAAGCGCTCGATCATGAACTGCGAGACATTGCCAAAAATTATCTCGACCTTAAAACAAGAATAGCCACGTTCTCATCTGAAGATCCGGAAGTCACCGCACTCATTCAACAAGCCAGACAAGCCGTCGAGGCCGTGAACTTTCCCCTGGCTGAACGGCTGTTCAATGAGGCAAGCCAGCGGGATGAGCAAGCCGCTCAGAACCTCCAACAAGTCGCGACGACCCGGTTGACTTCGGCCGCTGCCGCCCAGGCTGCCAATGGCGACCTGCAGCGGGTGCAACTCAACTTTGTGAAGGCTCAAGCCTACTACCGGAAAGCCCTTCGACTACTCCCACCGTCCGATAGTGAACATCGAGGTCCATATCTTACTCTCCTGGGAATTTCCCTCCAAGAAGCCGGCATCCGCACCGAGGGAACAGATATTCAGAAGTTTTTACGCGAGTCCGTTGCGACCTATCGCACCACCTTGACAGTCTTTACGAAAGAACAGCTTCCCCAAGACTGGGCTAGGACCCAGAGCAACCTGGGCATCGTGCTGGGCGACCAGGGCATTCGCACCGGCGGCGAGGACGGCAAGGAACTGATCCATCAGGCCATCACTGCCTATGAGCTGGCTTTACAGATACAAACAAGGGACGCGCTCCCGGTGCAGTGGGGGCAGACCATGAGCAATCTCGAGATCGCAAAGAAGGCGCTTGAAGATATGAAATGACTCTCTTGGTGATCGCCAGCCAAATTTAGGAGGGGCTGGAACGGAACCGGCTAGAATCCCATTTCTTGCGACAGTCGCACTTCCGATTCGTCGTCAATTTCCTCAAGGCAGGTGAAGCAGGTGAACGGGAACCGGTCGACGGGGATGGCGCAGACTTCGCCGACTGGCGATTCGTCCAGCGCGGGCCCACCGCATTCTTTATGAATTAAGACCAGCATGGTGTCCTCCTAACCCGCATGACTCATGAGCACTTCTGCTACAATCGCCGATCCGCTGCTACGACAAGCCTTCGGCCGGCGGGCTCGCCCCTCGGACCCTCTACGTACTGCACGAGTACGCATCGGGGCCTCAGTGCTCCGCGCGCCGGTCTCGCAACGCGGCTCAGCGATTTCGCCACGAACCGTCATGAATCATGCGGGCTATCATCAGCGCGAACGTGCGGGAAAGGCGGGACGAGCGAGACGTGCAGAATCTGATTCCCCTTGTCGCGCTAGTCTCGCCTCTCGCGCGTGTCGAGCACCAGTCGCCGAAATGTGTCCAGATGTTCCGGACCGCTCAGGCGATGGTCGCCCGTTTTCAAGATGAGTTCAATGGGATAATCTAGATCGCGGGCGAGCAATTCGTCGACGAATTGCCAGCTCACACGCGGAAGGATGGTCCGGTCTTGGAGGCCGTGCAATAGGGTGGTCTGTACACGACGCAGCTCGGCGAACCGCTTCGACCAATAGGCTTCGCTTTCCTCGACCCATTTCCACGAAAGAGGCCAATCCTTGTGGAGTGGGTCATCGTCCCACGGCATCCAGCCTGTCTCACGCCATCTGGTTCGCCGCTCGGCTGGAATTTCCTTGGCTCTGACGCCGATCGCATCGAAGGCTGGGGCGATGAGCACAAGCTGTTCAACTGCCGGACATTCCTGGGCCATCATCCAGGCAATCCAGCCGCCGAACGAATTGCCGACGATAGTAACCGGCGGCCCCTCTTGAAGCTTATTCAACACAAGCCGCGCGTCGGCAATCCAATCGGACAAGGTGTAGTCGGTGAACGTCCCTTCTGACTCCCCGAACCCCCGTACGTCATAGCAACAAAATCCCCAGCCTTTTTCTTCACACCACTGTGCGAGTGCCTTGCTCTTGTTGCCCCAGCGCTTGGAGAGAAAGCCGGTGATGAAGAGAAGCTGGCGGTCTTTCCCCAGCGCACGATCTCCACGAATGCGCTTGCCGTCGGGCCCGGTGAGATAAAATGGTTTGAGCTCGCTCATGGTTTCGTCAGCACCTTCGTGAGAAAGACACCGAGTCGTCGGAGGACCGACTCCGGAATTTCGTGCCCGCCGCGGAAACTGTGCCATTCGACTGCGAGACCGGACTTGCTCAGTACGTCGCGAAGTCGCTCCGCTCCGACATAGGGCAGGATCTCATCCTGCATCCCATGGCTTTGAAAGACCGGCAAGCCCGTCCGTTTCAGCATGAGCGGGCTCCAAACCGGCTGCGCCAACAAATTACCGGAGAGCTGCACGAGTCCCGCATAGGGACGATCCGTGTGGAGTATCGCATCGCACGAGAGCATGGCGCCCTGGGAAAATCCTCCGAGGATGGTCGTGCGCGGATCCGCACCGAATTTGTGTTCGACCTCTTTGAGGAACCCCAGCATCGTCTCGCGCGCAGGAGTGAGGCCTTTAGGAATTTCGTTCGAAAGATCACGGATCCGGCCTGCCGCTCGGTCCATTGCAAAGCGCGCCATGTCGATGAGCCACCAAGCGCGCGCATCCATCGGCCCAAAACTCAGCGAGAGCGGGCCTTCCGGAAAGACAAACCTCGTTCCAGCCGGCACGGTCAAGACATCGGCCAGCGACACAAGGTCGGCCCCAGGCGCGCCAAAGCCGTGCAGGAGCAGGACAAGAGGACCGCGACCTCCGCCCTTTCCATCTGTGCCGCCGGTGATCCGTGTCCGCAGCCCGCCTATGTGTTCTTCACGCATGAGTGGTCCGTTATCTCATATACAAATATTGAAGCAATGCGACGACACCGTAGAGCGAGGATTCGACGACGGGTTGTTGGTAGAAGGGAACGAACGCACCCTTCTGGTTAGATTCGACTTCGCCGATGATGTACTGGACCTGTTTCGCACGGATTTCGTGGTCCTTACCGAGCCCGAGGGCTTGGATCATTTGCTTGCTCAGCCCCGCCAAGACCGACTGTTTCGCCCGGTCGGCAGATTGATAGAGCAATATCGCTCCACTCAGCGCCAGCACGACGTTCACCCCCCAGGCCAACAGCAGCATGAATGGGTAATTCCAGATATCGAAGTAGTCGTTGCGCGCGGCGATCATGATCAGTAAGGCGATGAAGGGGTACCGGATGAGGCGATTGACCGCTTCCGTCCGTCGGCTGATCAGGTCGATGCCGGCTAAGTACTTGAGTTTCTCAAACTCGGCCTTGTGACTGTGGCTCAATCCATATTCGCGCAAGTACTCCTGCTGCACCTGCTCCGACCACCCCCCGCTCGATGTATTCACCCAACCGACCCACCGACGGCACAACATGACCTCGTCGAACACCGCCAGGTTCAGCAGCACCACGAGGCCCACGCTGACCAGCGTCATGATCACGTCCACTCGACAGCTCAGCCACCCCCGACAAGGATGGATCATCTCTTCGTCGACGACCCAGTGACCAAGGGAAATCATGACAGCGCCATAGAGCAGGAACAGGGCCAGGACGCGCGCGGTCCGCTGCAACGGATCTGCCGCGTCGAGGTACCAGGACCAGGCTTGATCGACCGTGGTAGCCGCTCTGGTGGCGACCGGATGATAGACCCGTTGCACATTGATCCAAAATGTCCTCAGGGTGAATCGGGAGTGAGGACCCTGATCGATGCGGAATAAGAAATCCTTCGTTAGCTGCTTGCTGTTCGTGGTCAGATCGCGGGACCCTTTGACCAGAAAGACGAGACATAACATCACCACGAGGAGCCGGAGCCACTCACCGGGCCAAATGCTTACGCCTGAGGTCCATGAAAATGGTTCGCCTTCATCGTGATGGGCCATGAGGGCTGTCCCTCCACCCATGGCCCAAAAGACCGCCGTCCCAGCCAGGATGAAAAGGCCGACCACGGCGAGCAGACGCCAAGAGCGAGAGACCCACAGCCAGAGTCGCTGATTGGTCCAGGCGAGCACCGTCCCAACGAACAATCCGATCGCGACCAACGCCGTCATGGTGGCGCCGCTGGGACTGATGCCTTGCTTCAACTGGCCCTGATTGTCAGTATGCTCGAGGTCTGCGCGTAGAGGATGGATCGTTCTCACGCCTTCGACATCGACGACGCTTAAGTCCACGGCGCCCTCTCGCCCCACTTCGAAGATCCGAGGATGTTCAGCCGCGTCATAGACTCGGTCTTCCGGGGTCAGAGCCACGTGATATCCCCCCGGGCAGAGGGCCGCCGGGCTCTGCCGATTGCCCGCCGTGCGACAGACCACGTGATTCACCGCCCGGAGCACGGCAAAGTAGGTGGCCGTTTGATCACTGCTCCGGAACGGCGGAACGTCGCGTTGGAGACTACCGTCCAACTGTAAGCCGAACGGCGAGGCAACGACCGTATTTCTGGTCCATTTATATTCGCTCGCGTGAAGATGGCGCGCGTCGAGGCCGACAGTGAAGAAGACGGCGTACGGGAAGGCCGGTCGCAGCGCTTTCAGAATGAGCAACGCATCGTAGGGGTCCGAGCCCAGGATACCGATTGCTTTGGCGCCTTCTCCTTCGTCTTGAATCCGCATCGCCAAAGCGCGCACATAATCAAGCTGACTGGTGCCCTCGGGCCGTTCCTTTAGACCGCCGGCCAGAGCATCCTTCGCTGCCTCGGTATTTTTAGGTTTCTCTATACGTGCGGCTTTCGCGCTATCGTCGCCAGGCACTTCGCCGTCGAGACCACTCAGATAGCTATACCGGAAGACGTTCAATGTCAGGGATTCGTAGTCCGCCGTGCGCTGAATCTGCAAATCAATGGCACGTGGGACTGTCGGACACCAGGCTTTGATCGTCGTCGGCACCTGAATCTGCTTCAGCTCTGCCTCCGTGAAGGTCGCCACTTTCGCACAAGCTGCCGCACGGAACTCAATGGGCAGCGCTCGACCATACAACGAATCCCACTCCCCGATGAGGATCACCGCATCCCAACCGAGCCGTACCTGACGACGTTCTAATTCCTCGATCAGCGTGTCGAAAAGCCGGTCGTCGGATCCGGTCTCATAAATAAGCCGTACGTTCGCGGCCGCCAGCCGATGAAAAAACTCCTGCTCACAGGTTTCATACGTCTGGCACACGGGACCCTTCCCCCCTTCCTTCTTCAGCCCATAGGCCATGAGCCCTTTCATCGCGCTGGCCCATGGCGAATAGAGTTCGATGGTCCCGTCCGTATTCGGCCAGACCCCGACCCCTTCATGGGGCTCGCCATATAAGCTTCCAGCCTCTTCCAGGAGGTCACGCAGGGCGGAGGAACTTCGGGGACCCAAGAGCTTGAACGTGACGGCCTGTTGCAACGTCGGATTCAGACGGACCAGCTTGCGCCGGTCGTCGGTCAGGAGGCATTCGCTTTTCTGTTTCGACTCTTCACACACCAGGGTCTGCGACAACGAGGTCAGGGTGGCCAAGAACCCTCGGCTGAGGGCGTCGTCGGGGATCCAGACCACGAGGGTGCTCTGGGCTCGACTCTGTCCATCGCTACTACAGACCCTTGTCTTGCGGAGACGATACCACTCGTACGGTAACGCATGCCCGGCGCCCTGTTCGTCTCCCTCGATGAACGAGAGATGTCCTTCGTCCTCCGGGACATAGCAGGCCACGCCCAGTGCGGTGCCGACTGCATAGCGATCTCGAATGCGGGACTCCGCACTCTCCGCATAGGGATCGCCGCTCATCGTCACCAATAGGACTGTGATCTGTTCACCCTTCTTGACTCGGTCGGCAATCGCGAGCCGCAGTGGTCTCAGACGCTGAGATAATGACGACTCAACCGACTGGCTGGGTTTGGACGACCCGGCTGATGGTGGCCGAGTTCCTCGCATGCCCCTCTGCACCGCTGCCACCGGATCTTCCCACAGCCTGGCACGGACCGATTGCTCACCGGTGGTCTGTTTCACATCCAATCCGGTCCCTACCGGCCGCGAACTGCGCAGAGGCTCTTTCACCAACAGCACGCCGGCGAGCGCAACTGCGAGGGTAACCACCCCCACCAGGGCGAGCTTCGATTCTCCACTTCCTTTTGCCATAGAGGAACCAGTCTTCTGTAATCAGCCGCCGAGCGAGCGCGGAGCACTCGCTAGGTCATCGCGCCACTCTACAACAGACTGTGAGGGGAACTGCAAGGTGATAAATGCACGCAGAGCCGGGATTGGTCGATGGAGAGAGGACTATGGGAGGCCGCCTCATGAGCCCACCGAGACAGTGAGTCGAGCGACCCCCCGAGTGGAACACTGCTTCTCAGGAGAGCATAAAGAGTACCGGGTGAGCGGGATGGCTTATGACGAGCAACTGACTGATAAATGTTTGCCCCAGTTGGGAGGCGGGGCTGCGTAGGCATCCATGCCTGGTTGGTCGCTGTAGGGATCGTGTAGCAGTGCGAGTAGACGATCGATTTCTGAAAAGTCCTTCTGCTGAGCCTTCTCGATAGCCGTCTGCGCCAGATAGTTGCGGAACACGTACTTGGGATTGACGCGGTTCATACGAACCAGCCGGTCGTCGTCTCGACTCCCCTCTTCGCGCAACCGGTCCTTGTACCGATGAGCCCACTGGTCGAATGATTCACGATCCAGGAAGAAGTCGCGAAGCGGCCCTTGCACCGATGCGCCCCCGATCTGAAACAGGCTCAACGCGCGAAAGAAGTTCGTGTAATCGACATGATGCAGTTGCATGGACGCCAAAAGGTCTTGGATCAACGACGCATCCTCTTCCTTCGTCTCGATGAGTCCGAACTTTGCCCGCATCAATTCCATGTACCGTCCTTCGCAGAGGGGGGTATAGCGGTCGAGCGAGGCTTTCAAGTCTTCTTTTTCGGCCAACGGGAGTAGCGCCTGCGCCAGACAGCTGAGATTCCAGAGACCGATGTAGGGCTGTTGATTGAAGGCATAACGGCCATTGTGGTCTGAGTGGTTGCAGATAAATCCTGGATCGTAGTCGTCGATGAAGCCGAACGGTCCATAATCGAGGGTGATGCCGTGGATCGACATATTGTCCGTATTCATGACCCCGTGCGCCCAGCCGACGGCTTGCCATTGCGCAATCAGCCTCGCCGTGCATTCGACGACTTCGGAGAAGAATCGCGCGTATTTGCCCGAGCCATCCGTCAGATGGGGAAAGTGGTTCGCGATGACATAGTCGGCGAGGATTTTGAGCTGCTCATGTTGCTTTCGATAGTAGAGGATCTCGAACGAGCCGAAGCGAACATGCGATGGCGCCATCCGCACGAGCATCGCGCCGGTTTCGACCTGCTCGCGATAGACTTGGTGGTCGCTACCGACGATGCAGAGCCCCCTCGTCGTGGGAATGCCGAGGCCATGCATCGCTTCGCTGCAGAGATACTCCCGGATCGTCGAACGCAGAACTGCGCGGCCATCTCCCTCTCTCGAGAACGGCGTAAGCCCTGCCCCTTTCAAGTGCAGATCCCACTTCTCGCCCCGTTCGTTCCGTACTTCGCCAAGAAGGATCGCGCGCCCGTCTCCCAGCTGCGGCACATAGACCCCAAACTGATGGCCGGAGTAAAGCATCGCCAACGGCTCCATCCCTGGGATGAGCATGCTCCCGCCAAATACCGCGGCAAATTCCGGTCGCTTCGCTTGCTCCGGGTCGAGATCGATCAGTTCTGCTGCCGCGGGATTGAAACTGATGAGATAGGGAGGCGTGGCGAACGAAGTTGGATTCAGCTTGGCGTAGAAGGCCTCGGGCAAGCGGGCATACGTGTTGTCGAATTTGATCTCTTCGAGTTGTCGTCGTCCGGCCATTCCGTCACCATCGACCATTACCATCACACCAGTTCATGCGTGTGTCGGAGGGTTATTTCTTCTTACCATCGCCTGACTCCATTTTCCCTTAAACCATCGTATCGTATGCGAGCCAATACGCAAATCGCAATGGACCAGTAGACCCAGAGGTTGGCCTGCGGGTCGTCCTTGTCTTCCACGATTCGTTTGTCTAGAATGGGCTCTCTCGCAGGGCTTGCAGGATGTTCATACCCGTGAGACCGTGCGATGAGAAAAAGCTAAGGCCGAGGTTCAGCGAAGATCAGATTCTTCTCCTCTTCGCCTGAACCTAAGCCTTAACCTTCCAGAAAGTTGGCGAGGGGGTTAATTTCCTGTCGGGGAGGAGTCGGTGAAGGGTCTACGATTCGAGCGCATCGGAAAAAACCGTCACTATAATGTGGTGTTCCACATGGGGAGCAGCTACATACCCGTCACCGATGAGATTGTAGAAGAACTCAAAGCCCAGAGCCTCCTCCCGGTTGAACGATTCCTCGACCTCTTGATCGACCGCGTGGGGTACTCCTCCTACCTCAAAGAGCAAATCCGCACAGAACTGAAATCCTCCGGTGATGCGGTGACACAGATTACGGTGCTGCAAGGCGCCATCCGCGACCTGTAATCGGCTGCTGAAAATTCCGACATTCTCACCCACCTGCCCTGAGTCTGCCAAAACAGCCTCTTCGCCCAGGGACGCGCCATTTCCCTAAGCTTCGTTCTCGTGCGCGTGCCTCCCACGACGTACCGCAAAGGTACGCCTCAATCTTCCCGCTTCCTCCGGCCTTGCTGGAGGAAGTTTTGAGCATCCACTGGAATCTCTGAAAAGACGTTCACCGTTAAACTCACCCGCTCTTTTGCTTCTCTCGCACATTCGCCTTCGACATACCCTTACGTCTCCCTTTGAGTGCGTTGAGTCGTCGATCGGTTATTCGAATGCCTTTGGGGGTTCGCCGAAGGGCTCGCGCGCGGGCCAGCAACACATTCGAATCGACCGGGATACTGTGCCTCATCTCTTGAACAGTGGTGAGGCCCCGTTCTTTCACTAAGCGGATCTGGAGCCGATACCCCAGCGCTGAGGCATACCGCTTCAGAGTTCCGATAGACGGGGAATGCTTCCCCATTGCTGTTTCCAGACGGGCGACCGCGGATTGCGTGGTTCCGATTCGGGCCGCGAGCTCAGCCTGAGTGACTCCCGCCTCAGCGCGCGCCTTGAGTATCTCGTCTAGAATCTCAAACTCCTCCTTGAGTCCTTCGTATTCGCGCCGCACATCCGGACGAGCAAGCGCCCGGACTTTAAAACCTTTCAGAGTGTTCCGCATCTTTCACCTCTTTCATTCGCTTCCGTCCGATCTTCAGATCGTTCAAAGGAGTCTTCTCGGATTTCTTGACGAAACTGATGAAGCATGACGACTCTGCGACCAACCAGCGTACAGTAGAGCACTCGGGCGATGCCTTCCACAGCCTTGAGTCTGAGCTCGAACAACCCCTCGCCCATCGCACGGGTATGGGGCATACCGAGATCCGGGCCATACACCTCCATGCGCTCAGCGTACCGTAAGAAACGGGCGACAAGACCAGCAGGAAGCCAAAGTATCTCCTCCTGAAGCTCTGCGCTATAGAAAGAGACACGCCAGTTCATTGTTGCAAGTATAGCAAATATGCTATTGCGCGGCTAGTCGGCTGCTGAAAGTTCAGACATTCGCACCCGCCCATCCCCTGCGCGCCAAGACGCGCCCTTTCCCAAGCTTCGTTCTCGCGCGCGTGCTTCCCTGCGACGTACCGTAAGGGTACGCCTCAGTCGTCCCGCTCCCTGCGGCCTTGCTGGCGGAAATTTTGAGCCGCCTCTGGAATCTCTGAACAAAACACTAAATTTCGTTCTCGGCTCAGAAAATCCTTAACATACCCCTCTCGGGAAAATAGCTGTTCCTACAGCTAGTCGTGATACCGTCTGGTCAACTGCATCCGCTGACTCGGAAAAGGTATTGACCCGAGATCGGTTTCCAACCCCGTCTCCTTTGCACGACTCCGAATACCGTTTCCCTTTCAATCCTTTTGTCCTTTACGTCAACTGAGTCGTAAGGGCAGAGATCAGTATGGACTCGACACCATCCGTTCCGGCCAGGAAGTGACCCAGGTAGTAGCCGTAAAAACACTGGGACTGGCCAGCAATTCCGGGGAAGTCGGTGTCCCAACCGCCAGCGTACGAGCGGCCTGAGCGAAGAGGAGGCAACAACTCATTGCTCGGAATGTATGCCGGAATCTCGTTGGCGTAGCCGACGATCAGAAGCTGGTCGGCCCCGCCGTACTGGTCACGGAAGTAGGCACCGTAGCCGGAAACGAGTTCGCCGCCTGTGAACGCTAATCGAAGCATCGGGCTGCCTTGGAGTTTCCAAACCTGGAGTGGTAAGGGCACAGTGGTCACGAAAGAGTTGGTTTTAAGTTGCTCGATCATCACTCCAGCGTGGCGCCGACACCAGGAGGTTTCGCTACTCAAGCGTGCCTGGTACCAGTTCTTTACCGCCGCTAAGTTCGACGGGGTGTCGGTGATGTCCAGCGGCAGGTTGATCTCTTGGTAACTGGTTAGCATGGGACCGGCGAGCATTCGCCCGGGTGTCTGGACCGCGGTTAGGACGGCGTTGCCCAGTTTACTGCTCAGTTGGTCCCTGAGAGTGAAGCTGCGGGAACTGGAAGGAGGATCTTGATCGCCTGCCGGTCCTTGTATGAACATCGCAAAAGCACCGGTCGCCGTCTCAATCACAGCGCACGCCCCAGCCGCGAAGTCGCCGTCATACTGCGTCTGCTTGCCGGCACTTACGGGATGACAACCGTAACTGAACAAAATAGCGACTGGCGTTCCACTGAAGTTGCGGGCCACAAGGATTGGAACGGCCGTTTCGTTGTACGACAGCCTCTCGCGGTTGTGCGAGAAACTTTGAGATCCGACTTGGTAGTCAAGAGTGCAAGAAATCGGCGGAGTGGCCAACGCCCTCTTCACAAGGGTAACAATTTGATCCGCAAGCCAACTACTGTAAGGAATAACCAAGCTCAGGTCGGTTAGGTTGTATAGCAGGTAGGGGTCAGGCGCATCAATCAGCACAGGGCCGTTGTGAGTGTGCGTGGCCTGGAGGATAAAATCTGATGAGTTCCACCCGCCGTGTAAACCAATCACCCGTTGACGGATCATTTGGTGTAGGCTTCGAGGGAACCCAAGAACGTCCGCGACCACCATTGCTTTGGGGCTACCGTTATCCCAGAAAACGACACATCGAGCATAAAGCGGCGAGTAAGGCATATCGCTGGTTGCCATGCGTGGTGTTGTGTCCCCATAGCCAGCCAGGTAGGGGTTTGTCGCCAGCGATGGAGTGATCTCGATCTTTGCAGTAGAAACCTGCATCATCGATTAAATCTCCCGTGGGTTCAGTGACCGGCCCTGCGCTTACGCGCACGATCTGCGAAGACCTAACTAATGAGTATATTGACCGGTATATTCTGCTCCGTGAATCCAGACAGAATTAGCGTGAGACTTTCTACAAATGTTCCTTCCGAGCTCGCTCGTTACCCTCTTTCAAGGGGTGGCCTGGCTTGCTCCCCAACTGCGCGCGTCCAACGAGGCCCTTCCGAGGGGGCGCGTTGCGCGAGCACGGGGGACCAACCAGGCTACCCCTCCTCCTGCTGGCGGGCTTTTTCAGCATCCTGTTAATCTGCCATTTGGCCTTCTTGAAATAGCTGATTCAGTAACGCATTTTTCTTTTCGGGATCTTTGTAATACTTGAGCGCCTTGGTGAAATTTTCCAGAGCGCTCTCTCGCTTTCCCTTTTGAGAATAGTATTCGCCGATGCCGTGGTAGGCCCGGGGATCTTGATCGTCGGACTTGAGGGCTCGATTGAAGGCCTCGTATGCGGCCTGCAAGTGTTGCTTAGCCAGCTCCAACCAGCCGATTGCGGAATGAGCCGGGCCGAAGTTCGGATCGGCAACGAGGGCCGCGTCATATTCTTTTTGCGCCAGGTTTAGGCGGCCTCTGGTTTCATAGAAATCTCCTAGAGCGAAATGCACGGCTGCGTCCTTGGGGTTCAAGCGCAACGCCTCTTTGTAGGACTGCAAGGCCAGCTCGAACTTGCCCTGTTCGGCGAGCGCGCAGGCAAGGTTGGCGTGGGCCACCGAGTCGTGAGGATCCAACTTGATCACTTCACGATATTGGGGAATCGCCATTTCCAGCCGACCCTGCTCTTGATAGGCTACACCCAAGTTGGTCCGCGCCGGCATATAGGAGGGATCGAGTCTCACCGCTTCACGATATTCCTTGATGGCCATTTCAAGGTGGTCTGCCCGCTCATGAATCTGTGCAAGAAAATAATGGGGATAGGCGGATTCTGGCGCGAGCTTGATTGCTTCCTTGTAGGACACCATCGACTGTTCGGACTGACCTGACTGAGACAGGAATAAACCCATCACAAGATGGGCGTTGGCCTGCTCCGGCCGTCGCGCGATGAATCCCTCGATCCACTCTTTGATTCGAGCGATGTCCTCTGGTTCTTCCAGACACTTCGAGTGGATCTTCCAGGCATCGGCGAACTCTCCGCGGAGAAGGTGGAGCACATTCAGAGCAAAATGGGGTCGAGGATCTCGGTCTGTGACGGTGACGCGATTGCGGGCCCAATCCAGTGCGGCCTGTTTGGCCTGATCCCATTGGCCTTCCAACAGCCTCGCTTCACATTGGGCTTGGTAGTCGGTCATCGGAGTGTGTTTGACTATCTGGTGAGGGTGTCTTCGATGTCCGGAGAGGTGGCCTGAATGCGATCTCCGAGTGAAGGATAGCGCGCCGCAAGCTTTTGTTTCATCAGCCAGGCCACAGTCCGGTACGACCAGTGGCCTTTCACACCGGAACGGAGTTTGGCGATGTACTCGACTTCGGCATAGTCCATCTTGAAGAGACACCGCACCTTAAATCCGAACGGCGTCGCGTAGAGTGATCCTTCCGCACTCGTTTTCTTGAGCAGCTCGATATCCGAACGGACCGCGTCCATCGCCTGTCGATACTCCTGATCCAATCCCGCCTGCACGAGCGGCGGTGGGACTTCGTACCCATGCACGGTCGTAAAGTTTTGCTGAATCTGCTGACAGCGCCTGTGCCGGTGCATATCGCGCCATCCTCCGATGTCCATCAGCACGTCGAAGGTGAAGGCGTAGCCGCTCCTGAACTCTTTGATGAGTTCGTCGTAAGGCCCTCGTGCGCTCATCGCCACGTCGATGGCCTCCTGCTTTTGCTTTTCCGTCCAGGTGCGGACGACCGCGAGGAGGTTCCGATAGGGCGCGTGCGAGACTCGGTACAGCAAGGTGGTGACGATTTCGTCCAATGGATCGTGGGGCTCGATGAGGTCCACCGGCTCCGGCTCGCCCCAGGACGCCGGTTGGTCCAGACCGATTCCTCGGAGTGCGTCCTTCGCGTATTTGGCGAGGTCTTGGTAGACCGAGGCTTGGTAGTCGTTCGACTTGGCATGGCGCGCGAGCGTCGGCGCGAGAGGCTCATGGGCTCCGGCCGGTTGGCCACAGAGCTCACCCCAGAGATTCACGGGTGACCGTTGGCAGGCATCCTTGAGTTCGTCTCCGATCGAACGCAATTCCGGTAGTTGCGACGACAGCAGTCTGGTGATTTGCTTCTCCAACGTCCTGATGCTGACGACTTGCCCGACGTTCGTCCTGGCCGCGAGGGGCAGGAGATACCGCGTCGCGTCGAACGCGCGCGCGGCAATCGTTCGTTGATAATCGGCCGGTTTCATCGACTCGGGGCATGGCTCACGCTCTGAAATATATTGGGTCAGGGGTTGATGCAAGATCCGGTAGATCTCGGCGAGGCTGCGGAGAATACCGTGGTAGGTGCCTTCCGTCTCCGACCCGCGAATGGAATCGGGCACGACCCACCCGCCTGACGCAAAGTTCTGATACCGGCTTGATTTCGCCTGGCCATCCCACAAGGCCTCGTCTTCGAGTCGAATCGCGGCCAGTTCGGAGATGTCCTCGAAACAGATGATGACGTGGCCCAAGTCGGCAATCGACGCATGGCCATAGTCGAAGTAGAACTGATCCCAGAATTTTTCAGACGAATGTCCGTGTACCCAGCGGAGGCTGTTCTCGATAGAATCGGGCGAGCGGCTGTAACGGGCCAGGGCGTATGCGGATTTCTCAGGCGGCATCGGTGCGAGCGCGATGACGCGGCGGGTCGGTTGATCCATACTCATGAAACATCTCCAAACGGCGGATAGGCCGCGAACTATACGCCCGTGCGCCGGTCGGCGCAAGAAGGCGAGGAGTTTCTTGTCGGATGTCCCCCGTGAAGCGGCAGAATCTCCGAACATGCGGTCTCGCGAACGAATCACGCGCAGAATGCTCAAAAAGGCCGTCCAG
>Ga0315281_10002103_pt1 | contig 29564 bp, 24 predicted proteins | sample YL17G07_0_MG_FD_204540 | JGI IMG/M metagenome (GOLD analysis project Ga0315281, IMG submission 204540) | Sediment microbial communities from Yellowstone Lake, YNP, Wyoming, USA - YL17G07_0 | ecosystem: Environmental > Aquatic > Freshwater > Lake > Sediment | place: USA: Wyoming | collected...
AAGGCATTGCGCGATCTGGGATACGTCGAAGGCGGCAATATCGTCATCGAGTGGCGCTACGCCGACGGCAAGACCGCGCCGCTGCCGGCGCTGGCGGCGGAACTGGTGAAGCTCAACGTCGATGTCATCGTCACGAACGGAACGTCCGGGGTCCGCGCTGCACGGCAGGCAACGACGGCAATTCCCATCGTCACGGCGTCGTTCGCGGATCCGGTCGGAAGCGGGTTCGCGGCGAGCCTTGCCCGTCCTGGCGGCAACATCACCGGGCTCTCCAACCTGGGCGAGGAAATTATCTCCAAACGGATGGAACTGCTGATAAGCGTGGTGCCGAAAGTGACCCGCATTGCGTACCTGATGAACCCGAACAACACGATTTCGATGAGGATGAGCGCGCTTTTGGAGGCGACCGCACGGAAAATGGGCAAAGCATTCGTGCGCGTCGAAGCCCGCGCTGCCGGCGAACTCGTCGACGCCTTCTCGCGCATGGCGCGGGAACGCGTAGGGGCGCTTATCGTCCAGGAAGAAGCGACGTTAAACCCGCTCGGCGCGCAAATTGCCGGCCTCGCGCTTCGCCAAAGGCTGCCCGCGATTTTTGGCGTGCGGAAGATCGCCGAGGCCGGTGGCCTGATGAGTTATGGGGCCGACTATGGAGTCAGGTACCGCCGCGCCGCGGTCTACGTCGACAAAATTCTCAAAGGCGCCAAGGCGGGCGACCTGCCGATCGAACAACCGAGGGAGTTCGAGCTGGTGGTCAATCTCATCACCGCAAAAGCGCTCGGCATCAAGATTCCGCAGTCGGTGCTAGTGCGTGCCACTAAGTTGATCGAATGAATGCGCGGCGAAAATTGCTCGTTATCGCGGGGGCCGCATTGGCGATGACAACCGCCGCCGCCGAATATCCGGAGAAGCCGCTGCGCATCCTGACGCCCTTTTCCGCCGGGAGCGTCACCGACTTGGTCGCGCGTCCGCTCGCCGCAAAACTCAATGAAGCGTGGGGCCAGCCGGTGGTGGTCGACAATCGCGGCGGCGCCGGCGGCAGCATCGCCGCCGAAATTGTCGCGAAAGCAGCACCCGACGGCTATACCCTGCTCGTCGGCGCAAATGGCCCGAACGCCGTCAACCCGAGCCTCATCAAGAACATGCCGTACGACAGCCAACGCGCGTTCGCAGCCATCACGCTCACCGCGACCAACAACTTGCTGCTGGCGGTGCCTTTGTCCCTGCCGGCGAAATCGGTGAGTGAACTGATAGCCTTGGCGCGGGCAAAGCCGGGAGAATTGCGCTACGGTTCCCCCGGCACCGGCAGCTCGCCGCACCTCGCCGGAGAATTGTTCAAGGCATTAGCTGGCGTCGACATGGTGCACGTGCCTTACAAGGGCAGCCCGCAATACGTGGTGGACTTGCTGGCCGGGCGCATCGATCTCGTCATCGCCGCCGCCGGTGCGCTGCTGCCACAAATCAGGTCGGGCCGCCTGCGCCTGCTCGCGATCAGCGCCACTACGCGCGATCCTGAAATGCCCGACATTCCCACAATCAACGAGGCAGGTGTGCCCGGTTTCGAGGTATTAGGCTGGTTCGGGCTGCTCACTACCGCCGGCACTCCCGCCCCGGTCGTCAGAAAACTGTTCGCGGAAGTCGTGCGCATCCTCGCGCAGCCGGATGTCAAAGCGTTTTACCGGAACGCTGGGCTCGACGCGGTCGCCAGCGGGAGCCCGGCTGAATTTTCCGCATTCATACTGAGCGAGCGCGACAAGTGGGCGAAGGTCATCAAGGCGGCGAATATCCGCATCGAGTGAGCGCGCGGCCGCACTGTCGGTAAGCTATTCCTGCTTCAACGTCAGTTCGACGAGCGCGTCCGCGGAATCGTGCTTTTCGAGATCGCGGCACATCGCGATGATGGCTTCAAACTGCGCCGCGGGTATCGGCAGCGCAGGCGCGACCTCCCGAATGCGACGCTCCTCCTCGGCAAAGTCCCAAACGAACTCGCGCCCCGTTCCCTGCCGCGTGTAGCTCTTGCCGTCCTTCGTGAATATCGTGATCCGGGGACCGAACAAAGTCATCGTAGGTGACGGGACGATGGTGACGCGGTGCATCAGCTCCAGCACCTCGGCAGGCGTGTCGGCGCCCACGGGGTCCGCTCCCACGCCGCGCAGCACGGGGTAGCCGCGTGAAACCGCGCCGAACGCGGTGTGATAGGCCGTGCCCGCCGGTTTTGCCGGGCCGTCTTCCCTGCGGCTCGGGAAAGCGGGGCTCGGGTACTGCGTTTCGAGCCAGTTCACGACGGCCTCGATGCGGTCGATGTCTTCGTAGCGGATGTTGTGCTCTTCGCATAGCTTCGCGGTAACGTCGATATGGGCGATGTTGTAGCCGGCCGTCGAATAGATGCGGTACAGCGTTTCGAGGAAGATCCAGTCCGTGCCGAGGCCGGCCGTAATTTTCGCGAGGCTCGCTTTGGTGTCGCCCGTGAAGCTATAAGTGAGCTGACCGCGATTGTTGCCGGCGTAAGCGTGGTAGAAGCCGGCGTCGCCTTCGAGCACCGTTTCCCCGCCGGGATGTCCCTGCTGCGCCAGTGCGACGGCGAGCATGGCATTGCGCACCGCCGCGCCTTCGCGCAACGCTTTGCCGCCGCTGCGCAGGCCTTCGAGGTTACCCGACGCCAGGCTCGCGCACAGCGCGATCGTGCTGTTCACCTGTTCTTGGTCGAGCTTCATGATTTTCGCGGCCGCAATCGCGGCGCCGAAAATACCAAACACTGGGCTCGCATGGAAACCGCGCGTCATCACCGTCGGAATGAAGTCGGCCGCCATTCGCTCCATGACTTCGTAGGCCGCCGCGACGGCGGTGATATAACCCTTGCCGGAGACGCCTTCGGTCTCCGCGGCCACGAGCGCGGCCGGGATGATGCTCGTTCCCGGGTGCGTGAGCATGCGAAACGTGTCCCACTTGCCGCCGGCAAAACACATCTCGGAATTGGCGAACGCGGCGCCGCCCCTGGTCACGGTGCTGCCGTCTACCAGGAGGGTGGCGCCCCGGTCCACGCCCAGCTCTTCGTCGGTAATGAGCTTTACCGCATTGCGGCCGCCCGGCGTCTGCGAGCCGAGGAGCACCGAAGCGAGCGCGTGCAGCGTGAGGCCCTTCGCGCGATCCACGACCTGCGGCGGGAGATCTTCATAGCGCAGTTCGACGATCCACTGCGCGAGTTGCCTGCTAAGCGATGCCATGGCTTGCTTTTCCTTTGTCATGAAAGATCATGCCGCGTGAACTTCCCGCAAAACTCCCCGGCTGAATGCGAAATGGCATAGGAGGCTGAAATGGGGCAGTGCTTGGTCCCCCTGACAATATCGTATAATGCCGCCTCTGACAAAGGCGGGCGTCTGGTCCATGGAGTCAAACCTAAAAAGTTCTGCGACCCAGGAGGAGGTCCATGCGTGGATGACGGAAATCCGCGACCTCAAGAACACGATAGCGGCCCTGCGCGGCCGAATGGAGCAGGAACAAGCTGGTAAGGAAGAAAGCGTTCAGGCGGCTTTTGCCGCCAGCGCCAGCGAAATTGCCCAGCTCAAGTCCACTATTGTCGCTTTGCGCGAAAACCTGGAGCAGGCGCGTATCGACAAGGACAAAAGCGTGCAGGAGGCAGTGGTGGCGGCCAATCAAGAAGTCGTCCAGCTTAAGGCGACTGCGACCGCTTTGCGCGAAACCCTGGAGCAAGCGCGTATCGACAAGGACAAAAGCGTGCAGGAGGCAGTGGTGGCGGCCAATCATGAAATCGTCCAGCTCAAGGCGACTGCGACCGCATTGCGCGAAACCCTGGAGCAAGCGCGTATCGACAAGGATAAAAGCGTGCAGGAAGCAGTGGTGGCGGCCAATCAGGAGATCGTCCAGCTCAAAGCTACTGCAACCGCTTTGCGTCAGTCCCTGGAGTTGGAACGCGAGGAACGGGCGAAAAGCGTACAGGCCGAGATCAGGAACGCCAATGACGAGGCGCGGCAACTTAAAGCCACCGTGGCAGCACTGCGCGAAACCCTGGAAGCAAGCCGTGTTCGTGGCTAATCTATGAACAAACAGGCCGCAGGTAAATCATCGCGCGGCGTGGCGGGAGCCGGCCGAAAATCGCGGGCAGCCGCCAACAAGGCTTCCGAGCTGAAGAATCCCGTTGCCCACCTCAAAGCGACAGACGCATCGGTAACCAGCCAGGGCAAGCGGCTGCGGTTCGCCGAGTTGCTGCTCAGCATTTCCCAGAAGATGGCGAGCATCGATTCCCTCGACGAAGTGCTCACCGCGCTGGTCGAAGTGACGACCGCGGAGTTGAACGCCGAACGTGGCACGCTGTTTCTCAACGATCCCGCCACCAGTGAGCTTTATTCGCGGGTCGCCCAGGGCAATTTTCATCGGGAGATCCGGCTGCTCAACAACAGCGGCATCGCCGGGCATGTTTTCACCAGCGGCGAAGGGCTCATAATCGACGATGCCTACGCGGATCCCCGGTTCAACCGCACCATCGACGAGCAGACCGGGTTTGTTACCAAGAACATCATGTGCGTGCCGATCCGCACCGCGAAAAACGAAACCATCGGCGTGGCGCAAATCCTGAACAAGAAGAAGGGCACCTTCAGCAAAAGCGACATCAAGCTGCTCGTGGCGATGACTACTCAAGGCACGCTTGCGCTGCAGAGCGCGCAGTTCATCGAGCGCATGAAGATCATCCGCAAACAGGAATTGGAGTTCCTGGACATCGTCTCCGAAGTCACCTCCGATATCAAACTGGGCTCCCTGCTGCAGAAGGTCATGGGGGAGGCGACCCGCATGCTCAATGCCGAGCGTTCGACTCTGTTTCTGAACGACGAGAAAACCCAGCAACTGTGGTCAGAGGTGGGCCAGGGGCTGGAGGCGATGCAGATCCGGCTGCCCAATCACGTGGGCATCGCCGGCGCGGTGTTCACGTCCGGCAAGACCATCAACATCCCCTACGCCTACGCCGATCTGCGTTTCAATCCGGCCTTCGACATCAAGACCGGCTACTTCACGCGATCGATACTTTGCGTGCCGATCGTAAACCAGCGCGGCAAGATCATCGGCGTGACCCAGGTGCTTAACAAGCGCGGCGGGCCGTTTACGAACGAAGACGAATCGCGGCTCAAGGCATTCACCGCCCAGATTTCGATCGCGCTGGAGAACGCCAAGCTGTTCGCCGACGTCCAGAACATGAAGAACTACAACGAAAGCATGCTGGAGTCGATGTCGAGCGGCGTGATTACGCTTGATGACGCGGAAAAAATCATTACCTGCAATGCGGCGGGGCTGAGGATCTTCAGCGAGTCGTCCGGCAGCATACTGAATAAGCAGGCGAAGGAGTTTTTCACCGGCGCCAACGCCTGGATTCTGGACAAGTTAAAGCAGGTGGGCGAGACGCAGTCGCTCGAAGTCACCATGGACGCTGAAATGGAGTTTGGCGGTGAGAAGCGTTCCGTGAATACCACCATCATGCCGCTGGTCAGCGTGGACAAAAAGAGGCTCGGCTCGATGATCATGCTCGAAGACATTTCGAGCGAGAAGCGCATGAAATCGACCATGTCCCGCTACATGGACCCGTCGATCGCCGACCAGTTGCTCGCCACTGGCGCCGAAATCATGGGCGGCAAAAGCGTGCCGGCCACGGTTCTGTTCTCCGACATCCGCGGCTTCACCACCGTGACCGAGGAGCTGGGGCCGCAGGCGACGGTCAGCATGCTGAACGAGTATTTCGAAATCATGGTCGATTGCATCCAGAAAGAAGGCGGCATGCTCGACAAATTCATCGGCGACGCCATCATGGCGGCGTTTGGCATCCCGATGGGACATGACGACGACGAGGACCGGGCGGTGCGCGCGGCGGTGGCCATGATCCGCAACCTCGAAAAGTGGAACGTGACGCGGGTGAACGAAGGCAAGAAACCCATCAACATCGGCATCGGACTCAACTCCGACGTGGTGGTGTCCGGCAATATCGGCTCCAAAAAACGCATGGATTTCACGATCATCGGCGATGGCGTGAACCTGGCCGCGCGCCTGGAGTCGGCGTGCAAGCAGTATGCTGCCCGCATTTTGGTCAGCGAATTTACGTACAAGAAATTGCGCGGCACGTACCGCACGCGCGAGATCGACCTGGTCGTGGTCAAAGGCAAGACCAAGCCAGTCGCCGTCTACGAGATACTCGATTACCACAGCGACGAGACCTTCCCCAATCTGATGGATGTGGTCAACCAGTTCAAGGATGGGGTCGCCAAGTACCGTAGCGGCAAGTGGGATGCCGCCATCGGCGCTTTCAGGGAAGCCTTAAGCCGCAACCCTCACGACAAACTGTCGGAAATTTACATCGAGCGTTGCGAGCATCTGAAAAGCAATCCGCCCGCCGGAGAGTGGGATGGCGTTTGGGTGATGGAAGAAAAATAAAACCGTGTCCCGGTCTGATTGAATTCCGGTAACGGGTGCAGGTGTAAAGTAGCAGTATCAATGGGGGGGCAATTTTTCCTATGAGATTCATTGCCGCGTTATCCATATGGGGCGGTTTTGCGTTGGGGGTCCTGGCGGGCGGCGCGATCGCGCAAACGCCGGTCGCTGCGCCGGTGCTTTTGCCGGAGGTCGTAACCAGCGCGACGCGCACCGCGCGCGACAGTTTCGACCTGCCGGTCGCCATCGATAGCGTAGACAAGAGCGTGATTCGGGAGGACCGGCCCCAGGTCAACATTTCCGAAGCGCTCAATCGCGTGCCCGGCATCGCGATACTCAACCGCCAGAATTACGCGCAGGACCTGCAAATCTCGTCGCGCGGTTTCGGCGCTCGCTCGGCCTTCGGCGTGCGCGGCATCCGGCTCATCGCCGACGGCATCCCGGCAACCCTGCCGGACGGCGCGGGGCAGGCGGCATCGTTCAACCTGAGCACTGCCGAACGCATCGAAGTGATGCGCGGCCCGTTCTCGAGTCTTTACGGCAACGCAGGGGGGGGCGTGATTCAGTTGTTTACCGCCGACGGTCCGCCGGAACCCACTCTCTCCGGCTCGCTGTTCGGCGGCAGCTATCGCACGTACAAGGGCGACATTCAATTCGGCGGCCAGTACGGGCCGTTCAATTACAACCTCGACGCCTCGCGCTTTCACACCGACGGCTACCGCGATCACAGCACCGTGACGCGCGATCAGTCCAATGCAAAATTCAAGATGCCGCTGTTGTCCGGAACACTGACGATGCTTGTCAATACGCTCGACCAGCCCGAAACACAGGATCCACTGGGGTTGACCCGGGCGCAGGTCGTAACTAATCCGCGGCAGTCCGACCCGGTTGCATCGACGTTCAATACGCGCAAAAGCGCACGCCAGAATCAGGTCGGGCTGGTGTACGACGTGAACTTCGGCGGTGCGGATAACCTGCAGGCAAGAACCTATCTCGGCGACCGGCAGGTCACGCAATATCAGTCCATACCGCTCGCGGTGCAGGCGGCTGCTACTCATTCCGGCGCGGTCGTCGACCAGGATTTCGGCTATGAAGGTCTGGGTCTGCGCTGGACGCGCAACATGGGCACGGGCGGACAGCCGCTTTCCTTCAGCGTGGGGTTTGATTACGACCGCATGGCGCAACATCGCAAGGGCTACATTAACAACTTCGGCGTATCCGGTGCATTAAAGCGCGACGAAGACAACACTGTCACCAATGCTGCCGCCTACGGTCAGCTCGAGTGGAAATTCGCACCTCGCTGGACCGCCAGTGCCGGCATGCGCCATACCCGGGTGAGCTTCGACTCCAAGGACTACTTCATTCTCCCCGGCACCACCAACGGCAACGACAGCGGCGCCGTGCGCTACAATAAGACGACGCCGGTTGCGGGGGTCGTATTCAATGCGGCGCCGGCATGGAACATCTATGCCAACGTTGGCCGTGGTTTCGAGACGCCGACTTTGATCGAAATCGCGTTCCGTCCAGGCCTCGCATCCGGGCTCAATTTTGCGTTGCAACCGTCGACGAGCTTGCACAAAGAAATAGGGGTAAAAGGGAAGGTCGGCAGTGCCGCGCGCGTTAACCTGGCCCTGTTTCACGTTGATACCAGCGACGAAATCGTAGTCAACAGCGCAGCGGGCGGTCGCACCGATTACAAAAATGCGTCGAAAACACAACGCAAGGGCGCAGAGCTTTCGGTGGAAAGCTATCTGGGGGCGGGTTTTGAGGCGTATCTTGCGTATACCTGGCTCGATGCCCAGTTCACCCAGGGGTTCACTACCAATTCCACTAATTGCGTTGCAGGCGCAAGCGCGGTCACGATTCCGTCCGGAAATAAGCTGCCGGGCGTGCCGGCGTATACACTGTTTGGCGAACTCGTCTGGCGGCATGCCGCGAGCGGCTTTCACGCCGCTGCCGAAGTGCGCGCGAACGGCAAAGTCTATGTCAACGATCTCAATTGCGCTTCGGCCGACCCGTATACGATCGCCGGCCTGCGTGCCGGATTCGAGCAGCGCGGCAAGAAATGGCGGCTGACCGAGTTCGTGCGCGTCGACAACGCAACCGACCGCCAATACATCGGCTCGGTCATCATTGCCGATGGTAATAACCGCTTTTACGAGCCGTCACCCGGCCGCAATTATCTGCTGGGATTTAACGCGCAACTGAGCTTCTGATTTCGGTGCGGTCGGCCTGCATCATTTTGCAGAAAACCGGTACGCAATCCCGATCCAGCCTGCACGCGGCGGCGCCGCGGCGCGGAACTGCTCTGCACGAAAACTTGCGCCGCTGTTGTCGAAGGACTGGCCGGGGCCGGTAAATACGTTCTGTCCAAGCACGCCAAACGTCTGGTACTGGCGATTGAAAATGTTGTTTATTGTCGCCAGCAAATCCCAGTTGCGCGCAAGCTTATAGCGGGCATCAAGGTTTACAAATGCGTATCCCGGCACCGGGCCGTTAACGTCGAGGTTGTTCTCATCGCCACGCGCATACTGGCCCGATGCAGCGTAAAGGTTCATGCCCGCCGAAAGGGTATCGGCGGCCCGGTATTCGGCGCGCAGTTTCAGCAGATTGCGGGGGACGCTCGGCAGTCGATTGCCGGGCATGACTTGTATGTCCGTGCAGGCGGGGCACAAAATCGGCTGAGCGGCTGAATTGTTGGGGCTGTTCAGTACCAACGGGGTCCGGTAGGTTGCGCTGAGGTAGCTGTAGCGGGCGCTGAGCGCGACGCGTCCGATTTTGTCGTTTAAGCCAAGCTCCAATCCTTCGCGCCGGGTGGCGCCGACATTCTGGAAAAATCCGGTGTTGGCGGCGGCGCCCCCGCTGCTGATGAACTGAATATCGTTATTGAGATCGGTGCGAAAGATCGCGCCATTCCAGGCGAATTCCTGTCGCCACCGGCCGCGCAAACCGGCCTCCCAGGTCTTGGACACGATTGCGTTCAGCGGCGGATCGGCTAAAAACGCGTTGGGCAGGCTGCAGGGAGCATTGCGGTCGGCGCAGGTGAGTTCAACCGGCGTCGGAATACGCATGCCCTCGTTGTATGTCGCGTACGCGGTGAACGCATTGGTGGGGTTGTGGGTGAGGCCGATAGAGGGGTTGAAGCGCCGATAGCTGTGATTGCCGTTGAGCGCGGCGCCAAGCTGGTCTCGTAGTTCCAGTGTGGCGCGGTTGTAACGACCCGACACGGTCAGATGGGTCTGCTCGTTTAATGCGTAAGTATCGGTTACGTACAATCCGGAATAATTGGTAGTCGCACGCAGGTTCGTCCGCAGGACCAGGTTTGCGGCAGATGCTGTTCCGCGGTCGGGGGCGATGGGCGCTTCCTGGCTGAATTGAGTGAAGTCGATGTTGCCGCGATCATAGGTTAAACCGACGGCGAGATTATTCTTGCGCCGGGCCAGATCGCCGAGTGCGGTGAGTTGCAGCGAGCCCCCGAACCGGCTGTCGCCGATATCGTTGATGGCGTTGGCCGCAGGTTGATTGCCGGGCCCGGGCGGCAGCGCGGTATTGAAGTTGTCGCTGATATTGCTGTTAAAGATGCTGGTGGTTACCGATCGGTAATAGGTGTTGGCGGCGATCTGGGCGTTCTCGGTTGGCGCGTGGCTGCCCTTCAAATTAAAAAACGCCAGCCGGTTCGCGGTGATGTCTGGAAATGTATAGGCCTGCAAGGGATCGTTGAAGAACGATAAAGGCAAGGCCTGGTTGGCCGAAAGCTTGGTATCCGCGTAGGTAAAGCTTGCCTGCAAATGGGTCGAATCGCCGTGGTAACCCGTTTGGGCAAACAGCTGGTTGACTCGGCTCGGATTGTGGTGTCCCCAACCCTTGTCGTCGAACAGGCTTGCGGTCACGAAGTAATCAGCACGCTTACCATGGCCGCCGGTTTCGAATTCGTAGGATTGCCGCCCGAATGAGCCGCCGCTTGCGCGCAAACCCGTGCCCGGATGCTGAAATCCATTCTTGGTATTGATGGTGAGCGCGCCGCCTAACGTATTGAGTCCAAATACGGGATTGGATCCTGGAAGGAGGGTCATGCTGGAAATGGCGGATTTGGGAATCAAATCCCAGTTCACGGTGTCTCCAAACGCTTCATTGATGCGCACCCCATCCACGTAGACCGATACGCCTTGCGGGGTGCCAAGGACGGGCGAGGCGGTGAATCCGCGAAAATTAACGTCCGGCTGGAACGGATTGCCCTGGGTGTCGTTGATATTCACGCCGCCGAGATTCAGGTTGAGAAAATCGCTGAGATTGGCGCCAAGCTGCCGCGATAGCTGATCGCTGGTCACGCTTTGCACGTTGGCGGGCACCTGGCTGAGAGGCACGCCGGTGCCGGACAACGGCACCGTGTCGACGACTTGCACCTCAGGGAGGGCGCGCGGACCCGGCGGCTCGGCGCTGCAGGCGATGTCAAGCCATCCCGCCAGTATGAGGAAGGTGGCAACGAGCACGCAGTCTGTAAAACTACTGCGAAAACGGGTTCCAGGAGTCATGGGCCGGTATTTGCTAAACATAAGCCGTTATACCAAAGTTTTCGTTTACTCGGCGGTGGCGGTCGCCGTTTGCCCAAAAATCCGCGAGATATGCCGGCAGGTTGGCACTTATCGGCCGTAACTGTTAAGATTTTCCGAATCGCCCTATAACGTACAAAAAGTACCGACGCCAATCGGTCTACCGCCGCAGTCACAAGAAGATGGGGCCAGGAAGAGACTTGCGCAGTTCGATGAAGCAAAGTGAATTGCAATGAATTTTTGAAAGGGGAGGGCCCATGCAAAAACTATCGGTAGTAAATGTGTTCGTAATGCTGGCGCTGGCCGGCTGCGTCGCCACAACGAGCGATCAGACAGCTGTTTATCCAACGCACCAAGGTCCGGGCCCGACGGCGGAGGAACTCAAGAACGATCCGAAGAACACCAACAACGTGGTGACCTACGGCATGGGCTATCACCAGAACCGCTACAGCGCGCTCAAGCAGATCAACAAGAGCAACGTAAAGCGCCTGGTGCCGGTATGGAATGTTTCGATGAACAGCACACACGGCGAGCAGGCGCAGCCGCTCGTTTACAACGGTGTCATGTACGCGACCAACGCCGAGTATACGGTGGCGATCGATATCGAAACCGGGAAGCAAATCTGGCGCACGCCGGTCAACTGGGACCCGGCGACTCCACGCGTGGTCTGCTGCGGGCTCTCAAACAAGGGCCCGGCGATCTACAACGGCAAGGTATTCCGCGGTACGCTTGATGCGCACGTCGTCGCGCTCGACCAGAAAACCGGCAAGCAGATCTGGAAGCAAAAGATCGCCGAGTGGAAGGAAGGACATTCGATCACCAGCGCGCCTATGGTGGCCAACGGCGTGCTGATTACCGGCATTTCCGGCGCCGAGTTCGGCATCCGCGGTTTCCTCGACGGCCTGGATCCCGAGACCGGGCGGCGATTGTGGCGCCGCTACACGATACCCGCACCGGGGGAAAAGGGCAGCGAAACGTGGCCACCTGGCGACGCATACTTGCATGGCGGTGGTTCGACGTGGATCACCGGTTCTTACGACCCCGAACTCGACCTCGTGTATTGGGGCATCGGCAACGGCGGACCATGGAATCCAACCACGCGCCCTGGTGACAATCTCTACACCGCATCGATCCTCGCGATCAAACCCAAATCCGGCGAGATCGTGTGGCACTACCAGCTGGTGCCGAATGAGATGTACGATCTCGACGCCAACTGGGAAATCATTCTCGGCGAGCTCGCGGTTGACGGGCAGAAACGCAAGGTGCTGATGCAGTTCAGCCGCGGTGGCTTTCTCTACGTGCTCGACCGCGTAAGCGGCAAGCTGCTTTCGGCAAAACCGTTCGAGAAAATAAACTGGGCGACGCACGTCGACATGGCGACCGGACGGCCGGTAGAGTCGGAGATTACCCGTAAGGCACGCGCCGGCGAGCAGATCGAGCTGTGGCCTGGACAGTGGGGCGCGAAGAACTGGCCGCACGCGGCGTTCAACCCGGAGACCGGCCTGCTGTATGCGAACACTATGCATGCATCCCGCATGGTCAAGATACTTCCCGCCGAGTACAAAGTTGGCCAGCGCTATCAGGGATTCGAGAACCTGCCAGCACCGCGTATGCCGGGATCGCCGATCGCGCACGTCGATGCGATCGATCCTATGACCGCGCAGCACAAGTGGCGCGCCCGCATCGAGGACATTCCGAACTATTCGGCAATCGTTGCCACCGCAGGCGGTTTGCTGTTTACCGGCACGCAGACCGGGGAAGTGGTCGCGCTCGACATGGACACCGGCACGACGCTGTGGCGGTTCCAGACTGGCTCAGGCATCAATGCCCAGCCGATTACATTCACGCACAAGGGCAGGCAGTACCTTGCAATACAGTCGGGGCTCGGAGGAGTGAACCAGGCGCGGATGCGGAATGAACTGGCGAATGTACCGCGTGGAGGGTCGGTGTGGGCGTTCGCATTGATGCCCGACTGAACGTCGTATGATGTAATGAAGCGTATCGGAGCGGTTGGCTGCTTGATCGCGGTGCTCGGTACAGGTGCCGCCGCGCACGCCCAGGAGCGGTTTCCTCCCGGGCAGATCAAAAAAGGCGCCGGCATCTATTCCCAGAATTGCGCGCCCTGCCACGGCGCGCGCATGCTTGACCCGAATTCCGCTTTCGACCTGCGGACATTTCCGCCCGACGAGAAGAGCCGCTTCGTCGCTTCGGTCCTGAAAGGCAAGAACGCCATGCCGCCGTGGGGCGATTTGCTCAAGGCCGACGATATCGAGACGCTGTGGGCTTACGTGATGGCCGGGGAAAGGAAATAGCTGGGTTCCGCCCACCGGTTTTTCTTCACGATGCAGATCCAGACCTATACCCGTACAGCGATTGTTCTGCACTGGTTGATCGCCGCGTGCGTGTTCTGCCAGATTACATTGGGTTTGTGGATGATCAGCATCCCCAAGAGTCCGCCCGGCGCTCGCGCCTGGTGGTTCAACGTGCACAAATCGATCGGGATTACGCTCGGAGCGCTGATACTGGTGCGTTTGCTGTGGCGCCTCGCGCATCGTGCGCCGCCGCTGCCGTCAACGATGTCTCAATGGGAGCGCATCGCGGCGAAGACGAGCCATATGCTGCTTTACACCTGCATGATCGTAATGCCGGTGAGCGGTTACCTCGGCTCGTCGTTCACCAAGTACCCGATCGTGTACTTCGGAATGCGGTTGCCGCACTGGGGCTGGGATGCGCCCGCGCTCAAGGAACTTTGCAGCCAGATACATCTGACTACAGTCATTGTCTTCATCACGCTGATCGCTATTCATATCGCCGCCGCGCTCAAGCATAGGCTGATCGACCGCGATGGTGTGTTCGAGCGGATGTTTGCGTGGCCGCGATCAGCTGGGGACAGGGCGGAAGTAGACGCCCGCGTTGCGGCAAAGTAGCGTTTCTAACGCGCTACATCAACGTATCACCACTCCCCAAGGCAGTTCACCGACCGTGATATCGGTCAGCTTCTGGTTAGTCTCGGTGTCGATGACCGAAACCGAATTCGATCTGCCGTTTGCGACATAGAGTTTCCTGCCGTCGGGCGTAATCGCCATGTTCCAGGGGCGCCGGCCGACCGGGATAGTCGCGATCACCGTGTCGCTGGCGGTATCGATTGCGGAGACAGTGCCGTCGCCGCCATTCGAAATGTAGACGCGTTTGCCGTCCGGGCGCACGGCGACGCCATTCGCGCGCACGCCAGCTTTGATTGTGCGCAACACGGTCTGCTTGGCGGTGTCGATCGAGTAGACGGTATGGGCTTCCTCGGCGGCGACGTAAGCACGGCTGCTGTCGGGCAGGAAGCCGATGCCGCGCGGGCGCGCGCCAACCGTGATCGACGTGATCTGCTTCTGCGCGCGCGCGTCGATGACATCGACGACGTCGCTTTCCTCTGCGCTGACGTAAAGCCATTTGCCATCGGGGCTGAACACCGCGTGCTCCGGATTCTTGCCTTTCACCTTGAGATTGACGGCCAGTTTCCCGGTCGCGGTATCAACAAAGGCGACGCTGTTGCTCTCTTCGACCGCGACAACTACCCATTTGCCGTCCGGAGAGATGCCGACGCCTTCCGGCGATTCGCCCAGATCGATCCTCGCGACTATGACGTTCCTGGCGATGTCGATCACGTTGAGCGCGCGGTGGGGTTGGTCGCTGACATAGATGAATTTTCCATCTCCGCTGACCGCCAGCCCGCGGGGTCGGTCGCCGGCCTTGAGTTCGCCGGTGATTTTGTCAGTCGCAGTATCGATGACCGAGATGGTCCCCGATTTTTCATTTGGCACGTACGCCAGAGGTCCGGCCAGTGTCGCAGTTGCAATGCAAAGCATTGCTAGTGTGGATAGCCCGTTGAATGCGATGCAGTTCAGTTTGTTCATTTGTCCTGTCCCGTTATTTGAAACCAAACAGCCGCGCCGGTGTTTCCCACAGCACTTTTTGGCGGTCCCTGGGGTCGGGCAGCCAGCGCGGCAGGCACGCAAGGGGCGGGGCGTAATCCATGCGCTCATCCATGCGCACGAACGGCCAGTCGGAACCCCACACGCAATTGTCCAGAGTGAACGCGTCGATTGCGGCCGCAATGAACGGATCGACGTCGATATACGGGTAGCCGGCGACGGACGAGCGAAACGGGCCCGACAACTTGATCACTGCATTGCCGGATTTTCCGAATTCGAGCAGAGTCTGGAATCCGGGATGTGTGAGGGCACGCGCGACATCGGGCCGTCCGAAGTGATCGACCATTATGCGTACACCTGCGTTGCGCAATATCGGCGCGGCTTCGACCAGATTGTCTTTTTCGCAATGGATTTGCACGAACCAGTTCAGTTCTTTGGCGCGCGCCAGCAGCCGGTCGGCGCCAGGTGCGGTGAGTTCCCGCATGCCGTTCGTCATCAAATTGACGCGAAAACCAACCACGCCCTGATCCGACAATGCAGCGAGCTCGCGCTCGGAAAGTTTCGGATCGACCAGGCCAATTCCCTTGAAACGTCCGCCGGATGCGGCAATTGCAGCGAGCATGCAGCGATTGTCCGTTCCGTAAGGACCGGCGCCGACCAGCAGCCCATGCGACATGCCATGTGCGTCGAGCACGGCAAGAAACTTCGCGGCGGTTCCGGCCTGGCTGGGATGCGGCTTGTAGTGCGTCGCGGACGCATACGGATAGTTGTCGCCACAAAAGACGTGCGCGTGGCTGTCGACGGCGCGAGTGGCTGTCATGTATCGTTTCCTCCCAGGGGAAATGGTGCCGGTAGCCGCAGTGTATTCGTCTGCGAAATCGGCCACAATAGCCAGGAATGGAGGAGGAGTGAAAACAGCCTGCCACATGCTCGCGATAGCCGCGCTCGCCTGCGCGTTTCCGCCGAACGGCTACGGCTACCCCGACCGGCCGATACGCCTGCTGCTGCCTTATCCACCGGGGGCCGGCAGCGATGTGATCGCCCGTCTGCTCGCGCAAAAACTTTCCGAAAACATCGGGCAGCAGATGATAGTCGACAACCGAGGCGGCGCGGGCGGCAACATCGGCATGGAGATGGCCGCCAAGGCGCCGCCCGACGGCTATACCATCATGCTTGCGCTTACGAGCCAGCTTGTGATCAATCCCAGCCTGTTCGACAAATTGCCGTATGACCCGGTGAAGGACTACGCACCGATCACGCTGATCGGCTCGGCGCCGTACGTGCTGGTAGTCCATCCAGCGCTGCCGGCGAATTCCGTGCGCGAGCTGATTGCGCTCGCCAAGTCCAGGCCGAACGGCATCACGTTCGCTTCGGCGGGCAATGGCAGCGGCGCCCATCTTGCGACAGAACTGCTGAAAAGCATGGCTGGCATCGAGCTGATCCATGTGCCATATAAAGGGGCAGGCCCCGCGCTGCCGGACCTGATCGCCGGTCAGGTGCAGATGATGTTCGTGACTCATGCGGCAACGGGGCAGCATGTGCGCGCCGGCAGGCTGCGCGCGGTTGCCGTGACCACGTTGCAACGCTCCCCGGCGTTGCCGGACCTGCCGGCCATGGCGGAAACATTGCCGGGCTACGACTCGGCCGTGTGGTATGGAATGCTGGCGCCGGCAAGAACGCCGCCGCAGATCATTGCGCGGCTTAACGGCGAAATAAAACGAGTGCTGGAGCTGCCGGATGTGCGCGCGCGGCTTGCGCTCGACGCGTTTGAGCCGGTCGGTAGCACGCCTGAATATCTCGCCGGCTATATCAAGCGCGAGATCACCAAGTGGGCGCGGGTCGTAAAACAGTCAGGTGCGAAAATCGATTGATGCCGGGCTGCTATTGCAGTCCCCGGTCAGGTCTCGGCAAAAACCTTGAGCAGAATTGTTACCGGGGCAGCGGGCAGTTCACCCAGAAACCTGCCATAGGCGTCGATATTCGCACGAGCCGCCGCGTCGGGGGATGGCGCTTGCGTTCCGATCGTTGATGCGGGAACCAGGCGCTCGAGCATCTGCTGCTCGATGCGCTCGGCTTCGAGCTCGACACGTTTGACCTCGGTGCGCAGCGCGGCGATTGCCGCGACATCTGGCTGCGCCAAGCGGTTCTTGAGGTCGCGCCGCAAACCCCTGAGCGGCTTTACCGCGCGATCGCGCCACGCCAGCACCGTTGCATCGATGCGGGCAACGTCATCGCGATTGAGCTGGCGGCCGTGCTGCGCGAGGAACATGAGATAGAACAGGACGTTCACGTCCACCCCTGCATTGTCCTGAAGTTCGAGACAGGCCGGGGCGACGCGCGGCCGAGAATAGAATTCCAGTGAGAAGTTCCAAAACGGGGAATGCCCGCCTTCCTGGTTTGAATTCGCCATGGTCATCGCTGCCTCATTTAGGTTTTCATTACAGCGCAACTCTGTCTAGAATATCAAGACTTTTCCGGCAAAATTTTGGAGTGGGCGATTTTGATCGCAGTTCATGGCTAACCTGACCCATCGTCTCGCGCAGCCATTGTTGCACCTGCTTGATCCGGAAACTGCTCACGGCGTCGCGATCTGGGCGCTCAGGCACGGATGGGCAGGTGTCGATGACGATCCGGACGATGCGGTGCTTGCCACTCGCGTATGGGGCCTTGAGTTCGGCAATCCGGTGGGGCTTGCGGCCGGATTCGATAAGGACGCCGAAATAATTGATGCCATGCTCGCGCTGGGATTTGGGTTCGTGGAAGCCGGCACGGTGACTCCGCAGCCACAACCCGGCAATCCAAAACCCAGGCTGTTCCGGCTCGATGAGGACAGGGGTGTCATCAACCGCTTCGGCTTCAACAGCAAGGGACTCGCGGCCTTCGTAGCGAAACTCAAGGCGCGGAAAACCGGCGGCCGCTCTGGCATCGTCGGCGCCAACGTCGGCAAAAACCGTGATGCCGTGGACGCCGCGGACGATTACGCGAACGGTATCGAGGCCGTTTGCGGGCTGGCCGACTATCTGGTCTGTAACGTCTCCTCGCCCAACACGCCCGGCCTGCGCGGCCTGCAGGCTCGTGACCAGATCCAGGAGTTGATCGCGCGTGTGCTCGATGTCCGCGCGCGCGCCGGTGCGAATGCAAAACGTATTCCACCGTTGCTCGTCAAAGTCGGACCCGATCTCGACCAGCAGCAGCTGCGCGATATCGCCGAAGTTGCGCTGGCGAGCAGAATCGACGGGCTGATCGTTGGCAACACGACGGTGGCGCGTCCCGCCGGATTGCGCAGCCGTCATGCCAGCGAAGCGGGTGGGCTTTCCGGGCAGCCGTTGCTCGCTGCGGCCACGGCCTGCCTGTCGGACATGTACCGCCTGACCGCCGGCAAGATTCCGCTGGTTGGCTGCGGCGGCATCGCGAGCGGCGCCGATGCTTATGCGAAAATCCGCGCCGGCGCTTCGCTGGTGCAAGTTTACTCGGCGCTGGTATTCGATGGCCCGGCGCTGGTCGGCCGGATCAAGCGCGAACTTGCGCAGCGGCTGCGCGCCGATGGATACAAATCGATAAGCGACGCGGTTGGTGCGGACCACCGTTGATGCTCATTAAGGGTGACAGGCATCGTTTGCGCTTTCCGGTCCGGCTTGCGTTGTTCGTCGTTGCGGGATGCGCCATTTGGGCAGTGGCATATGGCGCCGCATCAGCGGATTCTTTTCGCGGAAATCCCGCGGTTGAAACTTTCATCGAAGATTTGGCGTCCGCCCATCAGTTCGACCGCAGCCAATTGCGGCGCTGGTTCGATCAGGCGCGTCTGCAGAACGGGGTGCTGCAGGCGATAGCGCGGCCGGGCACGGCGCGCCCATGGCGCGAGTTCCGCGCGAGCCACGTCACCGAGGCGCGCACGCGCGGGGGTGTCGATTACTGGCAGCGCCATGCCGAAGTGCTGGCGCGCGCCAGCACCGAATATGGCGTGCCGGAGGAAATCATAGTCGCCACTATCGGCGTCGAGACTTTTTACGGGCGCAACATCGGCAACAACAACACATTCGATGCGTTGGCTACGCTGGCATTCGCTTATCCGCCACGCGCCGAACTGTTTCGCGGGGAGCTCGAGCAGTTCCTGCTGCTTGCGCGCGAAATGGACATGAATCCGCTGCGCGCCAAAGGGTCGTACGCCGGTGCGCTGGGCGTGCCGCAGTTTTTGCCGAGCAGCTACCGGCGCTACGCGATCGATTTTGACAATGATGGCAAGCGCGACCTGTGGGGCCACGGCGACGCGATCGGCAGTATCGCCAACTATTACAAGAGTCACGGTTGGCGGTCCGGCGAAAAGGTGATCGTTGCGCTCGAACAGCCGGTTGAGCCGGCGAGCGACGAGTTCAAACAACTGCTCGAGCGCGGACTCAAGCCGCACGCGACGGTTGCCGCAATCAGGAATACCGGGGTGGCGCCCGATGAACCCGTGGCCGACGATGCCCTGGGCAGCGTGTTTGGCGCTGAGGCGGAAACCGGCATGCGCTATTGGCTCGGCTTCAATAATTTTTACGTGATTACGCGCTATAACCGCAGCGTCAACTATGCGCTCGCCGTGCACGAACTTGCGCTGGAATTGCGCCGCGCACGGTACGGGGGCCGCTTCGAGTAGGGCGGACGTGCCGCGTCAGCGGCGAAATGCGACCAGATGGTCGATCTCGAGTCGAATGCCGATTTTTTCGCCGACCGCGTGATCGTGGTGGCTCGGCACCAGCGACAACACGCGGCCGCCGCCGGGCAATCGCAGGGTGTATAGAAATTCGGCGCCGCGGAAAGCCTTGTGCGTTACTTCGGCGAGCAGCAAACTGGCATCGTCATGCAAAATGTCATCGGGCCGCAGCAGGACGTCCACAGGGGCGCCGCGCGGCCATTCGCCCGACAGTTTCGCTTGAAAGGTGCCGAGTTCGAATTGCACCAGATTGCCGGTGACAACGGTGCCGGGCAGCAACGTGCCCTGGCCGATGAAGTCCGCGACCAAACGGGTGGCCGGTTCATGATAAAGATTGTACGGCGTGTCCCACTGCTCGATGGTCCCGCCGGCCATGATGCCGACCATGTCGGCGATGTTGAACGCCTCGTGCTGGTCGTGAGTAACGAGTATCGCGGTCATGTTGTGCTGCTTCAGGATATCTCGCACCTCGAGGCTCAGCCGCTCGCGCAATTCGACGTCCAGATTTGAAAACGGCTCGTCGAGCAACAACAGTTCCGGCTGCGGCGCCAGCGCCCGTGCCAGCGCCACCCGCTGTTGCTGGCCGCCCGACAATTCATGCGGGAACTTCGCTCCGGCGCGGGCCAGCCCCACGGTTTCCAGGAGTTCGGCGACACGCAGCTGGCGCCGGGGTTTGTCCATACGGTGTAGCCCAAACGCTATATTGGCGGCGATATCGAGGTGTGGAAACAGCGCATAGTCCTGAAACACCATGCCGATGCGGCGTTGTTCCGTTGGCACGCTGAAATTCCTGGCGCTTACCTGCATGCCGTTGAGTGTGATATCGCCCGCGGCGAGCGTTTCGAATCCGGCGATACAGCGCAGTACCGTGGTTTTTCCGCATCCGCTGGCGCCAAGCAGACAGCCGATTTCACCGCGCTGGAGCGTGAATGACAGGCCGTTCAGTACCCGATTGCCGCCATAAGCGTGTTCGATATCACGGACCGCGACGAGCGCGCGCGCATCAGCAGGCGGCGTGGCATTGTTATTGTTCATGGCGATGAATTATAGCGTCAGGTTGCGCGGTTCCGAGCCGCTCGAGATGTTTTTGATGGTGCACATGGGCTTTGCTACACTCGGATCGCAATGAACAAGCGAATGAAAATACCGGTGAAACCGACGAGGGGCACGTGACGATGACATCGGGGGCGGGTTTTTCGTGGCGTGGACTGGCGTTGCGCCGGGCGGGGGCGCTGACGGTTGTGCCTACTCTGATCGCTGCGCTGCTTGCTGCGCCGGTGGTAGTCGTGCTTGCCAACGTGTTCGTGCCGGATCAGGGGGCGTGGGAGCATCTTGCCAGCACTGTTTTGCCCGAATACATCGCCAATACGCTGTGGTTGGTTGCGGGTGTCGCCGTAATGGTGATTTTCGGCGGAGTGGCGACGGCGTGGTTAGTAACGATGTGCCGCTTCCCCGGGCAGCGTCTGTTCGAATGGACGCTGATATTGCCGCTGGCGATGCCGGCCTACATCATGGCCTATGCGTATACCGATTTCTTGCAGTTCACCGGCCCTGTTCAATCCTCGCTGCGCGAGTTGACCGGCTGGCAGGCACGCGAGTACTGGTTCCCGGAAATCCGTTCCGTCGGCGGCGCGATCGCAATGCTGGGGCTGGTGCTGTATCCCTATGTATACCTGGTGGTGCGGGTCGCGTTTCTCGAACAATCGGTCGGCATCGTCGAAGTCGGGCGCAGCCTCGGCTACGGGCCTTGGGGCAGTTTTTTCCGCATCGCATTGCCGCTCGCGCGCCCGGCGATTGCCGCCGGCACCACCCTCGCGTTGATGGAGACGCTGGCGGATTTCGGCACCGTTGCCTATTTTGCGGTGCCCACCTTTACCACTGGAATTTATCGCGCGTGGCTGTCGCTGGGCGATCGCGTCGGCGCTGCGCAACTGTCTGTCATGCTGCTCGGTTGCGTGGCGGCAGTGCTGGTGCTCGAGCGCTGGAATCGCGGCCGCGCGCGCTTTCACAACACCACCGGGTGCCAGCGGCCGGCCCGTTACCGGTTGCACGGAGCCGCCGCGTTCACCGCTGCGCTTATATGCTGTCTGCCACTGGTGCTTGGATTTCTGTTGCCAACCGGCCTGCTGCTGCACATGGCGCTGGTCGAGGGCGACGCCCGGTTTGGCGCGCGTTTCGCGGCGCTGGTTGTCAACAGTTTTACATTGTCCGGGGTCACCGCCGTCGCCGCGGTCATGCTTGCGCTGATCATGGCATATGCGGCGCGGCTGCGCCCGGGGCCGCTGGTGCAGACCGCCAACCGCCTGGCAGGCTTCGGCTACGCGATTCCGGGTGCGGTGATCGCAATCGGCGTCCTGGTACCGGTGGCAAGGCTCGATAACGCCGTCGACGCCTGGATGCGCGCCAATTTCGATATCAGCACCGGGTTGCTGCTGACCGGCAGCATCACCGCGCTGGTTTATGCGTATCTGGTGCGTTTTCTGACCGTGGCGTTGCAGACGGTGGAGGCGGGGCTGACCAAAATCACACCGAGCATGGACGAGGCTGCCCGCTCGCTTGGTGTCGGGCCCCTGGGCACGCTGGTTAAAGTGCATGGCCCGCTGATGTGGGGCAGCCTGCTGACGGCCGGCTTGCTGGTGTTCGTCGACGTGATGAAAGAACTGCCGGTGACGTTCGTGATGCGACCGTTCAATTTCGACACGCTCGCGGTCCACGCCTACAACCTCGCGGCCGACGAACGCCTGGCCGAGGCAGCGACGCCGGCGCTTGCGATCGTGGCAGTCAGCCTGCTGCCGCTGATCGTGCTGTCTCGGCGCATCGCACATACGCGTGCCGCAGCGGACCGCGTTGACGAGGCCGCCGCCATACAACCGGCCCGGTCGTTATGACAGGGAAGGCGATCGGGATACTCCGCTTGCTCACTTGTAGCCGACTCGATCGAATATCTTCTGCGCGATCGGCTGATTCTTGCCGATTGCCGCGATGTTGATTGCATCGGCTTTGAACGAGCCGAGCGCTTTGAGCGCCGTGTTGTTCGTGGCGACGTTGGGAACTACCGGCCATTCGTTATTGCCGTCCGCAAAATAAATTTGGGATTCGTTGCCCGCGAGATATTCCAGGAACTTGACCGCTGCCTCCCTATGAGGGGCATGTTTGAGCATGCCGCCGCCGGAGATGTTGAAGTGAGCGCCGCGCCCGTTTTGATTCGGCCAGACCACGCCGAGTTTCTCGGCCACCTGCCGCTCGTCCGGTTTGTCGGAACGCAGCAGGCGCGCGTAGTAATAGGTATTGCTGACCGCAATGGCACATTCGCCCGCGGCGGTTGCCTTCAATTGATCGGTGTCGCCCCCCTTGGGGGAGCGCGCGAGATTGGCCACTACGCCTTTCGCCCACGCTTCGGCTTTTTCCTCGCCGAGTGCGCTGATCAGGGAGCCCATCAGCGACAGGTTATAAACGTGGCTGCCCGAGCGCGTGCAGATTTTGCCTTTGAATTTGGGGTCGGCGAGATCTTCATAGCTCGTAATGTCGGAGGGCTTGATCGCGCCCTTGTTGTAAACGATGATGCGCGCCCGTCGTGAGAAGCCGAACCAGTTGCCATCGGGGTCCCGATAGTTGGCCGGAATGCGGCTTTCAAGAATTTTGGATTTGACCGGGGCGAACAGACCCATTTGTTCCGCGCGCCACAGGCGGCCGACATCAACGGTGATGAACACATCGGCGGGGCTGTTGGCGGCTTCGTTTTTGATGCGCTCCATCAACGCGTCCTCGCCGCCTTCGATGAGGTTAATCCTGACGCCGGTCGTCTTGGTGAAGTTGGCGTAAAGCGCCTCGTCGGTTTGGTAATGCCGCGCCGAATAGAGGTTGAGCACGTTATCCTGGGCATAGGCCGGGGCCGAGGTCCCCGCGACAAATGCCACCGCCGCCAGCGCCAGAGCGCTTAAGCCGGTTAATAGAAGCAACGCTGGAAGCCCGTATTTATTCCATAAGTCATTGATCATTAGGTACTCCTTAAATTCGGTATCGAGAATAGTTCTCATATTTAATGAGAATCGTTATCATTTGTCAAGTCCTATTTTGGTGCGAATCTCAAACCCGTCTATGCGGATTTAACGGTGCCATTCGCTAGCGCACAGTCCGCCAATTCGTGTGCATTGGCAGGGTTGAACTGACGCTACAATCGTCCGGTCCCGTGGGGACCTTTTTCGGACATCTGAATTGCGCATACTATTAATCGCTCTAATGGTCGTGTTTGCCGGCTGCAGCGTGGTGCCACGCGCGCCAGAGCCTGTGCCAAAGCCCGAACCCGTCATCGAGCCGCCGCCCAAACCCGAAGTAAAGTTGGTGCCGCCCAGGATCGCGCTCGCGTTAGGCGGCGGCGCCGCGCGCGGGTTTGCGCATGTCGGCGTCATCAAGGCGCTGGAGGCGCACGGCATTGCGCCCGACATGGTGGTCGGCACCAGCGCCGGCAGCCTGGTCGGTGCGCTGTACGCGAGCGGCTACAACGGAGCCGATTTGCAGCGGGTCGCGGTGCAGATAGACGACACGGTTATTGCCGATTGGTCGCTGCCGGACCGCGGTTTCATCAAAGGCGAGGCCCTGCAGAACTTCGTCAACCGGGCAGTGCAGAACCGGCCGCTCGAAAGGTTGAACAAGCCGTTCGCGACGGTGGTCACCGACCTGCAAAGCGGCCAGCCCGTGGTGTTTCGGACCGGTAACACCGGCATGGCGGTGCGGGCATCGAGCAGCGTGCCCGGCGTGTTCCAGCCGGTCACCATCAACGGGCGGGAATACGTCGACGGCGGCCTGGCGAGCCCGGTGCCGGTGCGCGCTGCGCGCGGCATGGGCGCGGAGCTGGTGATCGCCGTTTATATCTCAAATGATCCGCGCTTTGGCAAGACCAAAGACAGTTTCGACATGCTGCTTCAGACATTCGCGATCATGGGGCAGAACATCGCCGGTTACGAGCTGGCCGAGGCCGACATCGTGATCCGCCCGGACACGGGCGCGATGGGCGGCACCGATTTCGACAACCGGCAACAGGCGATCAGGCAGGGTGAAACGGCTGGCCTGGCGGCGATCGCGGCGATCAAACGGAAGATCGCCGAAAAAACAGTGACGGTAACCGTGGCGCGCTGATCGACGCGGGAGCAGCCGCGCCCGCGCAATCAATCCAGCTGCTGCATTTTGGAATCAAGAATAGTTTTGCGATACATCTCGGTATCGCGCTTCACGCGTTCGGCAAACTGCTTCGGCGTGCTGGCGACGACTTCATAGCCTGCACTGACGAAGCGCTCCTTTACTTCGGGCAAATTGACGATGCGCACGATTTCCCGGCCCAGCGCCTGCACTGTTGCCGCGGGTGTTTTCGCGGGCGCAAAGACACCAACCCAAAATTCGACCTGGTAGCCGTCGAGCCCGCTCTCGGCGATTGTCGGAACATTGGGCAGTTGCGGATCCCGCCGCGAGCCGGTCACGCCGATGGGTTTTAGCTTGCCGGCGTCGATCGGTCCTTTGAGGCTGGAATAGAGGGTCAGCAGCAATTGCGATTCATTCGAAATCACTGCGATCACCGCGGGTGCACCACCCTTATACGGTACGTTGTTCAGGTCAATATTCCCCTGCAGTTTGATCAGGTTGCCGGCGACCTCGCCGGTCGCGCCGGCGACTCCGATATTGAGCTTGCCCGGGGCGCGCCTGGCTTCGGCGATAAGTTCCATGACGTTATTGGCTTTGACCGCTGGATTTGCAACCAGCACCAGGCTGCTGAATATGACTTCGCTGATTGCCGCGAAATCGCGCACGGGATGGTAGGTGGGGTGCTTGTAGAGCGTTGCGTTTACCGCGTGAGTGCCGGAATTGCCCACCGCGAGCACTGTCCCGTCCGCCGTCGCGCGCGCAACAATTTCCGAGCCGATCACGCCGTTGGCGCTCGGACGATTGTCCACGATCACGTTCTGGCCCAGCGTTTCGCTCAATTTGGGCGCGAGCATGCGTCCTACAAAGTCATTGGGTCCGGCCGCCGCATTGGGCACGACGATACGCATGGGTTTGTTCGGCAGGGCTGAAGCCTGACCGAAAGATACGGTCGGACACAGCACCAGTCCAACCAGCACCGAAAGCAATCCATAGGGCTCGCGCAACATAAACATCATTGATCCTCCTCAAACGCGATCAGTGTCGTCGGAACATCCATAATATCAAGCAATCCAGCAGCAGGCTCGGTCGAGCGGTTTCCGCCATTCTATGTGGCGGCTCGATGATTAGTCTCGGGTTTTGATAGGCGGTTTCGGCCGATAACGCGCCCGCGGCCTCAGTCAGCCTTCGCGCCGGAGTCCTTTACCGCCTTTGCCCACTTGATTACCTCTTCGCGGATGAAGGCGGTGAATTCCGCGGCGGTATTGCGGCGCGACTCGATCGCTTGTTGGCCATATTTTTCCCTGATGTCGGGCAGCTCGAGGGCCCGATTGATCTCGGCGTTCAGCCGATTGACGATTTCTGGTGGCACGCCGGCAGGCGTGAAAAAAGCGAACCAGTTCAGATCGTCGAAACCCTTGAAGCCCTGTTCGTTGATGGTCGGCACAGCGGGAAGGGAGGGTGCGCGCTGCGCACTCGTTACCGCGAGCGGACGGATCTTTCCGGCCTTGGCGTGAGGCAGCGTCAGGGTCACTGAAATACCTAATATCGGCAATTGCCCGCCGAGCACCGCGGTGACTGCTTGCGCCGGCTGGTGCGGCACATGCGTAACGTCGATTTTTGCGATGGCCTTGATCCGTTCCATCGTCAGGTGTCCCGAGGTGCCGATGCCGGGCGTGGCATAGGCAAGCGGTTGCTGGCGCGCGAGCTTGATCAACTCCTGGAGGTTCCTGGCCGGCACCGACGGATGCACGCTGATGGCGTTTGGTACGATGCCGGCAAGCACCAGCGGAATGAAGTCCTTGAGCGGATCGTAGCCGGCGTTCGCAAACAGGCTCGGATTGATGGCGTAGGCGACGCTGGTCATGAGGACCGTGTAGCCGTCGGGCGCAGCGTTTTTGACCCGCTGTGCCCCGATGTTTCCGCCGGCGCCTGGCCGGTTGTCCACGATTACGGACTGGCCCAGCGATTCCGCGACCTTCTGGCCGATCAGCCGCGCGAGAGTGTCGGTAACGGCTCCGGGGCCGAACGCCACGACGAATGTGACCGGTCGCTGCTTCGGCCACTCCTGCGCCGTCGCGGTGGTCGTCCAGCCAACGAGCATAAGCCCGCATGACCCCGCCAGTGTTTTTGCTATCGATCGCATCGTGTCTTCTCCCGTTATTCGGTGCGTTGCGCAAATACTTCGCGATCCCGAATCCGGAGTTTTTTCACTCAACGCCGTCCGGATTTGCGCAGCGTGGGATTAAGCTTGTCGATATCGGCTTGGACTTGCTCGCGGCTACGCTCGTAAACGAGTTCCCGCCCCATTACGCTTCCTGCGTAGGCCATACCGTTGCGAGTTGGAGTCAACTCGCACTTGACGCAGTGGATCCCTTCGCCGAGCACAACCTGTATTCCGTCGGCGCGTTTGCTGAAGACCACGACTTCCATGGTTTGCCCGTTCTCCATTCGTACCTTGATTTTCTCGGTGTTCATCAGGTCGTCAGCTCCGCTTAGTCATCGTTCACTAATTCACAACAGCGATTTAGTGCCATTCTCACCCTCGCCCTCCGGGAGAGGGTCGGAGTGAGGGATTGAGCGTTCCTACTGTCATCCATTATGAAACACTTAATAGTGGGTGAATGAATATGGCGGGAATCTAAGCTGATTCGCAGCTTAGTCTTTTTGACGGCATTCGTCTGTGGTTTATTTGTTCTCCCTCACGGGGCCGGCCCCCCAACCACAGTCAGCACCGGCTGGTTTGCTATAATTCGCGTGCATTGCAGGAGGAGTAATCATGAACCGGAAAGCAGCTCAAATGCTTGCTGCGACGGCGGCACTGGTGGCGCTGTCGTCGGCATCGCAGGTTGGCGCGCAAGCAGAGAATTACCCGGCACGGCCGATACGCTTTGTGGTCGCCAACTCACCGGGAGGCGGGCTCGACATTACTGCGCGCGCTATCGGGCCCAAGCTGGCAAGCGCGCTCGGCCAGCAATTCATCATCGACAATCGCGCGGGCGCAGCCGGCAGCCTCGCCGCCGAGATCGTCGCCAAATCGGTGCCTGACGGTTACACCCTGCTGATGGGTTCCATCGGCAACATGGCGGTCAATCCACATCTCTACAAGGGGCTCGGCTACCAACCGATCAATGATCTGGCGCCGGTTACTTACGCGGTGTCCGGCAGCAATGTGCTGGTGGTCAATCCTTCAGTGCCCGCCAAAACGGTACGGGAGTTGATCGATTTGGCCAGGGCGCAGCCGGGCAAACTGTCATACGGTTCGTCCGGCGCTGGTAACGCCGGCCACTTGGCAGGCGAACTGTTCAAGAGTATGGCGAAACTCGACATCGTGCACATCCCGTACAAAGGCGGCGCGCCGGCGATGATTGATCTGATCGCCGGGCAGGTGCAGCTGGTATTTTCTTCCGCACCGACGGCCATTCCGCAGGTCAAGGCCGGCAAGATTCGCGGGCTTGCCGTTACTACTCTCAAGCGTTCCGCGTTGCTGCCCGAACTGCCGACGATTGCCGAGTCCGGCCTGCCGGGCTTCGAGGCGGACAATTGGTACGGTGTCGCGGTTGCAGCAAAAACGCCGCGTGCTATCGTCAATCGTCTCAATGCGGAACTGGTGCGTGCGCTCAACATGCCCGATGTCAAGCAACTGTTGTTCAGCCAGGGGCTTGAAGTGTCCACCGGCACGCCCGAAGCGTTTGGCGCTTACATGAAATCGGAATACGAAAAGTGGGGCAAGGTGATCAGGGACGCCGGCGTGGCGAGCATCTGACAAGGTTGCGCAGCGCGGCGGAAAATATATTCGGACGGAGGCAAAACGAAATGCGCATGATAGCAATAGCTGTTTTGGTGTTCGCGTATGCAGGCGTGGCGGCCGGAGCGGATGCAACGAAAGCGGCCAAAGCGCAAAAGCCGCCCCGAGTGCCATTGCTCGAAAAATTGTTCTGCCGCACCGGTCCCAACGACCATCAGGCCCGGCTTTTCGTTGAAGTCGTCAAGGGCCGGCCGATGGAATTCGCTTTTTATACGCGCCTCGGCACCCGGGTGTGCTCGGTCCACGGCCGGCGCGGTGATGCGTACAGCAAATGGGAGGATGAAGAGGGCGGCATGACCGCGGTCAAGCTGTATTCGGGCAACGCGGCTCTGGAATACAAGCCTGGTTACGTAAAGCTCAAATTTGCCGATGTCGGCCGCATGCACTACTGCGGCATGCATGGCGAACTCAACGGCGTGGTTGAAGTGATTGCCAAAAAAGCTGAGTGCGGACTGGAAGGCGTGTTCGAATCGGAAGGTAACGACTGACGGGAAGCGGGGGCGCGGCCTTCTAATTGTTATTCACGATTCGCCGTTTTTTCCTCACGCCGTCGCTTTCTCCCGATATTTGTCGTAGATGACGCCTTCCGTATGCAGCGCGGCAAGCTGCTCGTCCTTGTAGCCGATGCTCTTCAGTACTTCGTCCGAATGCTGGCCGAGCCACGGCGCCGGCGCGCGTATCTGCGTCAGATCGCCGGTCGACTTGATCGGCAAGCCGAGCGATTTCATACGGCCGATCTTGGGGTGCTCGATTTCAACCACCATTTTGCGCGCCTTGATGTGCGGATCGCCTAGTATCTGGTCGTAGGTGTAAACCGGTCCGCCGGGAACGCCGGCGGCATCGAGTTTTTCGACCCAGTGCGCGGTAGGGCGGGTTGCAAATACGGACTCGATTTCCCGCTCCAGCTCGTCGATATTCCGCAGCCTCGATTGCAGATCGGCAAAGCGCGGATCGGTGAGCCATTCCGGCTTGCCGCAGACCATGGTGCAGAAATTGGTCCACAGCTTGGTGCTGTTGCCACCGACGGTGAC
>Ga0315281_10002104_pt1 | contig 29563 bp, 29 predicted proteins | sample YL17G07_0_MG_FD_204540 | JGI IMG/M metagenome (GOLD analysis project Ga0315281, IMG submission 204540) | Sediment microbial communities from Yellowstone Lake, YNP, Wyoming, USA - YL17G07_0 | ecosystem: Environmental > Aquatic > Freshwater > Lake > Sediment | place: USA: Wyoming | collected...
GACCCCCCCGACCGTTCGCTCCTCTACGCCGTCATCGCGTCGCTCGTCCTCGTGATCGTCGCCGTCGCGGGCGGGCTGGGACTGTCGCGGCTCGCGCGCTCGGCGCCGGCCGCGGGTCCGTCTCCGCCTTTCGTACGGTCGGGCCCGGCTTTGCCGGCCCCGACCGAGCCCCGATCGACGGACACGGGTCCATTCGTGTTCACGCAGCCGCTGTCCGCGGGCTGCGTCGCGGGCGACGCGGTGTACGTGGTCTCCGATGGCGGCGGCATCGGCCGATTCGCGTTCGATCGGTGGCAGCTCATCGACCCGATCGCGCGATCGCTCGTCGCCGCGACGTGCAGCGGCGACCGTCTCATCGCCGTGGGCGGCGGCGGACGGGTCGTGACGATCGACGATCGCGAGCAGACGATCCGCTCCGACTCGGTGCAGCTCGACGACTTCCTCGGCGTCGCCCCGCTCGCGGACGGGGTCCTGGCCGTCGGGCGGGCCGGCACGGTGCAGCGCCAGGGCCTCGGCGGGTGGGGGATCTACGCCGGCGGGATCGACGAGGACCTCTACGCGGTCGCCGCGTTCGGTCCGACGTCGGCCTGGGCCGTCGGCGCGGGCGGCGCCACGTACCGCCTCGAGCCCGGCGGCTGGCGGCCCGTCGCGACCGGCGTCACGGCGACCCTCCGTGCGATCGCGGCGCGGGGCATCGACGATGCCGTGGTCGTCGGCGACGACGGCACCGTCCTCCTGTGGAGCGGCGGATGGAAGCGCATCGACGCTCCTGCGCATGTCGCCTTTCGCGCGGCGCTGCGGACCGGCGACGGCACCTACGTCGCGGGCGATCAGGGCAGCCTCCTCTGGCTGAGCGGCAACGCGACGTCCCCGTCCCTCGCCCGCATCGATCTCGGGACGACCTGCACCCTCCGGAGCCTCTTCGGCCGCGGGGGCGAGGTCTGGGTGGTCGGCTCGGATGGCGGGCATGCGGCGGTCTGGCGGATCGGGCAGGGGGCCGTCTTTCACTGGGGGGAATGCCCGTAGCGCCTGTCGGGACGGGCGCATACTCCTCCAGTTTCCGGACCACCCGGGCGGGAGGATGAACATGCGGAGGCTCTCGATGCGGTCACGCGGCGCGATCTTCGGGCTCGTCCTCACGATCATCGTGTCGGCTTGCACGCAGCAGGGCGCCAACTCCCCCGCATCGGCGACCGCGGGCGAGCAGCCCCGGCCGGGCGGGACGCTCACGTTCATCGTGAACGCCGAGCCGCCGTCATTCGACGCGCACCGGGAGACGAGCTTCGCGCTCCTCCACCCGGCGGCACCCCACTACAGCACGCTGTATCGGTTCGACCCGGCGGATCTCACGAAGATCATCCCCGACGTCGCCGCGGCGATGCCGGAGGTCTCCGCGGACAAGCTGACCTGGACGATCAAGCTGCGCACGGACGTCAAGTTCCACGACGGCGCGCTCATGACGTCCGAGGACGTGCTCGCGACCTACAACAAGATCATCTTCCCGCCGCAGGGCGTCGTCAGCTCCCGACAGGCCGCGTACGCCGCCGTCGACGGGATCCAGGCGCCTGACAAGAGCACCATCGTCTTCAAGCTCAAGTTCGCGGCCGCATCCTTCCAGTCGAACCTCGCGTCCCCGTGGAACTGGATCTACAGCGCCGAGAAGCTGAAGGCCGACATCAAGTGGTACGAAAAGAACGTCGACGGCACGGGTCCGTTCATCTTTGTCAATTACACGAAGGGCTCGGTCTGGGAGGGCAAGAGGAACCCGGACTACTTCCAGAAGGGCCGCCCGTACCTCGATGGCTACAAGGCATTCTTCATCGCGGACAGCACCGCCGGCGTGAACGCGATCAAGAGCAAGCAGGCCATGATCGAGTTCCGGGGCTTCACGCCGCAGCAGCGCGATGATCTGTCGAAGTCGCTCCCGAACGAAGTGACGGTCCAGGAAGCGCCCTGGATCTGCGTGAACTACATCGTGCCGAACGCGAAGCGCAAGCCGTTCGACGATCCGCGGGTGCGTCGCGCGCTGACGCTCGCGATCGACCGCTGGACCATCGGCGACGCGCTCTCCAAGATCACCATCGTGAAGGACGTCGGCGGCCTCATGCGGCCGAAGGGTCCGTTCGCGATGTCCGACGCGGACCTGGTGAAGATCGCCGGGTTCAGCAAGGACGGCAAGACCGCGAAGGACCAAGCCAAGGCGCTCCTCAAGGCGGCCGGCCAGGAGAACCTCACCTTCAAGCTGCTCAATCGCAACATCTCGACGCCGTACGAACCGGTCGCCATCGCGCTCATCAGCGAGTGGAAGGCCGTCGGCATCAACGTGACCAACGACGTTAAGGAGACGACCCCGTACCTCGCCGACCTCGCGTCCGGCAACTTCGACGTCGGGCTCGACTTCAACTGCGACTTCCTCGACGAGCCGGACCTGCAGCTCGCGAAGTTCTACTCGGCGAGCAAGCTCGGCAAGGGTCTCAACCGCGCGGGCTACGACGACCCCAAGCTCGACGACATGATCGCCGCGCAGGCCCGCGAGACCGACGCCGCGAAGCGCAAGGCCGCGGTCTGGGCCATCGAGCGCTACGCGATGGACGAGATGGCGTACCAGTACCCGGCGCCGTGGTGGTTCCGGATCATCCCGGCCCTGAGCAAGGTACGTGGCTGGAACATCGGCTCGAACCACTACACGAACCAGGACCTCGTGAGCGTGTGGCTCGCGCAATGACGCACCCCTCGCGCTGATCGAGAAGGCCCCCGATAGGGGGCCTTCTCGTTTACCCTCGCGCCGTGCAGCGGTACGTCGCAGGCCGCCTCCTGCTGATGCTCCCGACGCTCCTGGGCGTCGCGATCCTCACCTTCGTCGTCATGCGGCTCGTGCCGGGCGACATCGTCGAGCTGCGCTACGCGGGGTCAGGCGGTGCGGTCGCACCGGAGGTGATCCAGAGCGAGCGTCACGCGCTCGGGCTGGACAAGCCGATCCCCATGCAGTTCGCGGACTGGATGGGCGCCGTCGTGCACCTCGACTTCGGCACGTCGCTCTGGACCGATCACCCGGTGATGGACGAGGTCAGGATCCGCCTCGGGCTCTCGATCGAGCTCGCGGTCCTGGCCACGCTCCTCGCGATCGCGCTGGCGATCCCGCTGGGCGTACTCGCGGCGGTGCATCAGGACACCTGGGTCGACTACGCCATCCGCATCTTCAGCATCGGCGGCCTCGCGATGCCGTCGTTCTGGATCGGGATCCTCATGATCCTGGTGCTGCTCACGCTGTTCCACTGGGCCCCGCCGCTGTTCTTCACGCCGCTCTGGGACGATCCCGTCGCCAACCTCGCCCAGCTCATCTGGCCCGCGATCGCGGTGGGCTACCGCTACTCCGCGGTCGCGATGCGCATGACCCGCTCCTCGGTGCTGGAGGTCCTGGGCGAGGATTACATCCGGACCGCGCGGGCGAAGGGCGTGAGCGAGCGGCTCGTCGTCGCGAGGCACGCGCTGCGCAACTCCCTGCTTCCGGTGATCACCGTCATCAGCCTGGAGTTCGCGTTCCTCATCGGCGGGCTGGTCGTGACGGAGCAGGTGTTCAACCTCAACGGTCTCGGGAAGCTGCTGGTCGACGCCGTCGCGCACCGCGACTACACGCTGATCCAGGCGCTCGTGCTGCTCATGGCGGCGATCTTCGTTTTCATCAACTTCATCGTCGACATGCTGTACGTCGTCTTCGATCCGCGGGTCCGCTACTCGTAGCGGTGAGCGCGATCACGCGGCAGAGCGAGGAGCTCGCCCGGCGCAGGTTCCAGGAGAACATGGGTTGGCCGCGCGCGCGGCGCGCGGTGGCCGACTTCATCCGCCACCGGCCGCTCGGAGCGTTCGGGGCGCTGCTGATCCTGGTGATGATCGTCGCCGCGGTCTTCGCTCCCGTGATCGCACCCTACGACCCGGTGCAGGTGACCTTCGCCGACCTGCTGCTTCCGCCGAGCGGTGCGCATCTGGTGGGCACCGACGCCTTCGGGCGCGACGTGTTCTCGCGGCTGATCTTCGGCTCGCGGACGGCGCTGCTCGTGGGCTTCACCGCGTCGCTCGTGGGGTCGAGCATCGGGCTCCTGCTCGGCGTGGTCGGCGCCTTCCTCGGCGGCCGGATCGACCAGCTGATCCAGCGGAGCATGGACGTCCTGCTGTCGTTCCCTCTCATCGTCCTCGCGATCGCGGTCGTGGCCGCGCTCGGCGGGGGCGAGGGGAAGCTCTCGAACGTGATCATCGCGATCACGATCCCGATCATCCCGCGCGTCGCGCGCGTGATCCGCTCGAGCGCGCTGTCCGTCGTGGCGATGCCCTACATCGAAGCCGCACGGTCGGTGGGGACCGGCTCGAGGCGGATCATGTTCCGGCACATCGTCCCCAACGTCTTCGCGCCCTTCATCATCATGGCGACGGCGTTCCTGGGTCAGGCGATCCTTCTGGAGGCTTCCCTGTCGTTCCTCGGCCTCGGGGTGAACGAGCCGACGCCGGCGTGGGGCTTGATGCTCCGCGGCGCGGGCATGCAGTTCCTCGAGCGCGCGCCCTGGCTCGCGATCGCGCCCGGGCTCGCCATCAGCGCCGCCGTCTTCGGCTTCAATCTCTTCGGAGACTCGCTGCGCGACGCGCTCGATCCGCGCCTCCGCACCAGCTGATGCTGGACGTGCGCGACGTGCTCCGGCTGCACCTGGATCACTTCACGATGCCCGGGATCGCGATCGACCGCGGACATCGTCACGCGGAGGTCGCGGAGCTCGTCCATCGCGAGCGGGCGGGGCGCGAAACGCCGGTCCTGTCTATCCTCAACGCCATGACCGATATGCCTCCGGTCCTCACCCCCGCGTATCGGATCGTCATCCGCCTGGAGATCGACAATCACCCCGGCATGTTCGCGGAGGTCGCGCGGACCATCGGAGCGCGTGGCGGCAGCCTCGGCGCGATCGACCTCGTCGAGGCGACGCCGTCGAAGCACGTGCGGGACGTGACCATCGATGTCCCAGACGAGGCCACCGGCGAGCAGCTCACCGCCGACCTGAGGGCCGTGACAGGCGTGGTCGTCCGCTCGGTCTCCGATCGCACGTTCCTCATGCACCTGGGCGGCAAGGTCGCGATGGCCGGCCGCGTGGCGGTCCGCAATCGCGACGATCTCTCGCTCGTGTACACACCGGGCGTCGCGAGGGTCTCGCGCGCCATCGCGGCGGATCCGGAGCGCTCCTGGGCATTGACGCAGCGCGCGAACGCGATCGCGATCATCTCCGACGGCACCGCTGTCCTTGGCCTCGGCAACGTCGGGCCGCTCGCCGCGCTGCCGGTGATGGAGGGCAAGTCGCTGCTGTTCGCGGACCTCGCGGGGGTATCGGCGTTCCCGATCGTCATCCAGCCCGGCACGGTCGAACAGACGGTGGAAGCGGTCGCGCGGATCTCCGTCGGATTCGGCGGGATCAATCTCGAGGACATCGCCGCACCGGCGTGCTTCGAGATCGAGCGCCAGCTGCGCGCGCGCCTCGACATCCCGGTATTCCACGACGACCAGCACGGCACCGCGATCGCCGTGCTCGCCGGTCTGCGCAACGCGGCCGCGGTATGCAAGGTGTCCATCAGCGACCTGCACGTCGTCGTCCTGGGCGCCGGCGCCGCGGGTATCGCGACGGCCCGCTTACTGCGCATCGCGGGCGCGAAGCACGTGGTCGTGGTGGACCGCAAGGGCACGGTCACGGCGGGTCGCACGGATCTGAATGCCGAGAAGCGTGCCCTCGCCGACGAGCTTGGTGCCACCGGGGCATCGCATCCGCTGGCCCACGCGCTCGGGGGCGCGAACGCGCTCATCGGCCTCTCCGGCCCGCGCCTCGTGAGCATCGAAATGGTGCGGACGATGGGGAGACCCCGGATCGTGTTCGCGATGGCGAACCCCGACCCGGAAGTCGACCCCGTGGCGTGCGCGACCGAGGTCGACGTCATGGCGACCGGCCGCAGCGACTTCCCGAACCAGGTGAACAACGTGCTCGCGTTCCCGGGCGTGTTCCGCGGGCTGCTCGACGCGCGCGCGAGCACCGTGACGACCAACATGGAGCTCGCGGCTGCGGCGGCCCTCGCCGACTGCGTGCCCGCGCCGCTGCGCTCGGCCGAATACATCCTCCCGTCCGTGTTCGACGCGGCCGTGGTCCCGGCGATCGCGAAGGCGGTGAGCGCGGCCGCTCGGGAGGACGGGGTCGCGCGGCGCACGGACCGCGACGCCGCACCGGGCGCGGCAGGACGGTCGATCGCCGGCTAGCTGCGCGCCTTCACCGGCCCTTCCAGACCGGCGGCCTCTTCTCCAGGAACGCGGTCACGCCCTCGCGGAAGTCCTCCGATCCGTACGCGAGGCCGACGATGTCCGCGCCGGCCCCCAACCGCTCCCGCTCGGTCTCGAGCACCCGAAGCACCGCCATCTTGGTGGCGCGGATGGTGAGCGGCGCGTTGTTGCTGATCCGGTCCGCGAGCGTCGTCACGTGGGCCTCGATGCGCTCGAGCGGCACGACGTCGTTGAACGCACCCGCGGCCTTGGCCTCCACCGCCGTCGCCAGCCGGCCCGTGAACAGCAGCTCCTTCGTGACGGCCGGCCCGACGATCTGCACGAGCCGGGCGATGTTCCGGAGCGACAGGGTGTTGCCCACGGTCCGCGCGATCGGCACGCCGAAGCGCGCGTTGTCGGCCGCGATGCGGATGTCGCACGCGAGCGCGAGCGCCGCGCCGCCGCCGGCGACGACGCCGCGGATCAGGGCGATGGTCGCCTGCGGGAGCTTCTCGACGGCGGCGATCGTGCGCTCGACGTGTTCCTCGTAGGCGAGGGCGTCCTCGAGCCCGCGGATCTCGCTGACCTTCCGGATGTCGCTCCCCGACACGAAGGCCTCGTCGCCCTTCCCCTGGAACACGACGACGCGGATCGCCTCGTCGGCCGTGAGGTCCGCGCAGATATCGGCGAGGCTCGAGTACATCTCCTGGGTGAACGCGTTGCGTGCCTCGGGCCGGTCGAACGTGACCCAGGCGGTGGCGTCGCGCGCCTCGATCCGGACGGTCACAGCGCGTCGATCTCCGCCGCAGGGATGCCGGCATCGGCGAGGACCTCGCGGGTGTGCTCGCCGAGGAGCGGTGCCGCGCGACGCATGACCGGCGGCGTTTCGGAGAAGTGCAGCGGCGACCCGATCGCGCGCACCGAGCCGAGGGTCGGGTGGGGAAGGTCGACGAAGAGCCCGCGCTCCGCCAGATGCGGATCCGCGAATACGGCTGCCAGATCGTTGATCCGGCCGCACGGGACTCCTGCGTCCGAGAGCACGCGCATCCACTCGTCGGTCGTCCGCGTCGCCGTCACGGCCTCGATGATGGCCGCGAGCTCCTCGGCGCGCTCGTGCCGCGTCGTGGCGTCCCGCCAGCGCGGATCCGACTCGAGCCGCTCGAGGCCGGTCACGCGGCAGAACGCCGTCCACGTCGGCGGGCTCGTCGCGCCGATCGCGACGTCGCCGTCGGCGGTCTTGAAGGCCTGGTACGGAGCGGTCACCCGGTGCGCCGAGCCGAGCGGCCCCGGGACCTCGCCGGTCGTGAGGTACACGCCCGACTCCCAGATCGCGAGGGACACGCCGCTCTCGATGAGCGACAGGTCGATGAGCTGGCCCCGGCCGGTCCGCGCGCGCGCGACGAGCGCGGTCACGATGGCGAACGCGCCGTAGAGCGCGGACGCGAGGTCGACTGCGGGGACGCCGACCTTGACGGGCGGCCGGCCCGGCTCGCCGGTGACGCTCATGAGGCCGCTCTCCGCCTGGAGGATGAGATCGAGCCCGGCGCGCTCGCGATCGGGGCCGGTCCGCCCGAACCCCGTGATGGAGCAGTAGACGAGCCGCGGATGCGCGGGCGCGAGCGCGTCGTAGCCGAGCCCGAGCCGGTCGAGCGTGCCGACCCGCAGGTTCTCGATGATCACGTCCGCCGTCGCGACGAGGGTCCGGAACGCCCGCGCGCCCGCGTCGGACTTCAGATCGAGCGCGACGCTCCGCTTGTTGCGATCGAGGCGGAGGAAGCCCGCGCCGTCCGGGCTGCCCTCGGCGAACGGGCCGAGCCCGCGCGAGTAGTCGCCACCCGCGGGCGGCTCGATCTTGACGACGTCCGCGCCCATGTCCGCGAGGAGCGTTCCGGCGTACGGCCCGGCCATGTAGTTGCCGAGCTCGAGGACCCGGATGCCCTCAAGCGCCGCGGTAGGCACTGATGACCCTGTCGTAGAAGGCGAGGAGCTGATCGGTCACGTGCGACCAGTCGAACTCGCGGGCCCGGATCGAGCCCGCCTCGCCGAGCCGCGTCCGCAGCGCGGGCTCGGTGGCGAGCCGTTCGAGCGCGCCACAGAGCGCGTCCACATCGCGCGGCTCGACGAGCAGCCCGGAGACATTTCGCTGGATCACCTTCTTGTAGCCGTGGATGTCGCTGGCCACGGCGGCGGTCCCCGCGGCCATCGCCTCGAGGAGGACGACGCCGAACGACTCCTGGCCGGTGGACGGGGCGGAGAAGATGTCGGCGGTCTTGTAGAAGCGGGCTTTGTCGCTGTCGCTCACCCGGCCGGCGAAGAGCACGTCCTTGACGCCGTGCTGGCGGACGAATTCCCGGAGGTCGCCGAGATCCGGGCCGCGGCCGACGATGATCAATCGCGTGTCCGGATGGCGCTCCTTCAGCTTCGCGTACGCCCGAACGAGATACAACGCGCCCTTGCGCGGCTCGACCCGGCCGACGAACAGGATGTTCGTCTTGCCGTCGCTGTATTCGGGGAACGGCTTCGCGCTCGCGAAGAAGGCGACGTCGACGCCGTTCGGGATGATCTCGTAGTCGCCGGGGAAGTAGCGCGAGATGAAGTGCCGCGCGGCGCTCGAGACGGCGATCCGGCCGTCCAGCTTGTTCATGTAGTGCCGCGCGATCGGGCGGAACGCCCAGTAGCTGAACGAGAAGCCGCCGAACGCATGGAACGTCGCGACCTGCGGGCACGACTTGCGGTCGAGGATCTGCGCCGAAAGGAGCGGCACGAGCGGCTCGTGGTGGTGGATGATGTCGAAGTTCTCGCGGTCGAGGATCCTCGTCACCAGGTATTCGAGGCGCGCCGACAGCGTGATGCGGCCGACGCTCCCGTTGTACGGGACGGCGATGGCCCGTCCGATCTGGATCACATCCTGGGCCGGTGGGTCGTCGCCCCACGGCGCGGTGATGATCCGGACCTCGTGCCCGCGGTCACGCAGGTTCTCGTACGTCTCGCGGATGTTGTCGTTCGCGCCGCCCGGCCGCGGGTACGCGTACGGGCTCACGATGCCGATCTTCATGCCGGCTTCTTCTTCCGGCCGACCCGATGCCGCGCCCGCTTGTACGGGTCCCGGACCATCGAGCGCCACTGCTGCGTGGCGACGCCGTCGAGATGCTCGCGAAGCGTCCAGGCCCGGCCCTCCGCGCGCGTCGTGCGAGCGACGATCGCCGTCCGCAGCGCGTCAACGCCGTCGCCCGCGAACTCGGTCCACGCCGTCCCGACGAGCTTCGCGTGATGCGCGTCGCTCGATCCCGTCTCGGCCACCCGCAGGACGTGCTCGTTCAACCGTCGCGCGCGCTGGCCGCGCACGCGCCCCGCGTAGCTCGGGTTGCGGATCTCGATCCCGTCGACGAACGATGTTTTGTCGCCCCGCGCCGCGAGCGCGCGGAGCGCCCCCTCGCCGACCGAGAAGGTGAGGTAGGAGAGGGGGTGAGGGACGATCGCGAGCCCCCCGGCGCGGTGGATGGCCATCACGGTCTCGGCCAACGGACGGAACATCGGGATCTCGTCCTCGACGAACAACGCGAGCAGGTGACCCGCGCGGGTCGTCACCTCGATCCCCGTCGCGACGATGACGGGGGACCGCCGCTTGGCGGCGAGGTCGCGGAGTAGGAATGAGCCGCGGATGTCGTCGTGGTCGGTGAGCGCGATGACGTCGAGGCCCACGGCCTCGGCCGCGTCGAGGATCTCCTCGGGAGAGTTGAGCCCGTCGCCGAGATCCGAATGGAGCTGCAGGTCCGCCCTACCCACGGGGCGGACCGTAGCCCAGCCTTCTCATCGCCGCCACACCGGCTCGAAGACGGACCACTGCTCGGGTGCGACGCGGATGTGCCGCTCGAGCACCTCGGCCCAGCGCCGTACGCCCTCGCGCACATCAGCATCGCGGTCGCCGGTGCGCGGCAGCTCAAGCTCGGGCTCGAAGACCGCGCGGATGACGTTCCCCTCGCGGTGCGCGAAGGCGGGCATCAGCGCGGCGCCGGTCCGCAACGCGAGCGCGACGTGCGCCGAAGGCAGGAGGGCCGGCCGTCCGAAGAACGGCACCCGCTCGCCGACCCCCGTGATCGCCCGGTCCGCGAGCACGCCGAGGATGCCGCCGCGCTTCAGGATCCGGGCGATCCCGAGCGCGGAATCGGTCTCGACGAAATGCAGGCCCATCCGCGTGCGCGCGCGATTGACGGCCCGCGCGATCTCGCCGGTCTCGTTCTCGATCGGGAGCGTGATCTCGTAGCCGTTCGCCGCGATGACCTGGCCACAGAACGAGACCGGTCCGACATGCCCGCTCGCGAGGATCACGCCGTGCCCTCGGGCCACCGCGGCCACGAATCGCTCCCAGTCCGTCGTCACGACCGTTCGGCGGATCTTCTCGTGATCGAGGCGGGCGAGCCGGAAGATCTCGATGTAGTTCCGCACCTGCTCGACGAACGTCCGGCGCACGAGGCGCTCGCGATCGGCCCGCTCGGGGACCGCGATGGAGAGGTTCTCCCGCACCGCGTCCCGCGCGGTCGCGGAGGTCCGATACGCGATCGCCCCACCGAGCATCGCGATCGGTACCTCGAGCGATGATGGGAGATGCGACAGCGTGCCCTCGGCGAGGCGCGCGGCCGCGCCGGCGATCATGTGGCCGGCGCGGCGACCGGCTGGGGCCACATCGGCCGGAAGATGTACCACTGGTCCGGCCAGCGGCTCACGAAGCTCTCGAGGCCGTTGGCGATGGCCTGGGTCGCGCGCTGCACGTCCTCGGCGGCCTGTTTCGTCCGCTCGACGAAGATCGGCGGGAGCGCGATGCCGGTGAAGGTGTTGTCCTTCCCCCGGACGACCGCGGCGACGACGATCGGCGCGCCGGACACTCGGGCGAGGCTCGCCGCGACCGCGGGGAACGCGGTCGGCGTCCCGAAGAACTCGGCCTCCACGTTGTCGAAGGCCTGGGCGCGCGGCCCGAGGTCCATCATCAACCCGACCATCTCGTTGCGCCGGAGCGCCCCGAGGACCTTCTTTGCGGCGCCGTCGGGCGACAGCAGCGTGATGTTCTTGTGAGCGCGGTTCCCGACGAGGAGATCCATCAACCGCTGGTTCTCGAGCTCGTCCGCGATCACGTTGAGCGGGATCTCGTCGGCGATGCGTGCGCCGCCGAGCTCGAAGTTGCCGAAGTGGATGGAGACGAAGATCACGCCCTTGCCGAGCGCGAGCGCGCCGCGCAGATGCTCCCATCCCTCGACCGCGACGAGCCGCTCGAAGTCCGCGACGCTGAGCCGGGGGAACCGCATGATCTCGACGATGTACTTGGCGAAGTTGCGGAACGAGCGCCGCGCGACCTGCGCGACCTCGCGATCGGTCGATGGCCGGCCGAGGACGACCGCGAAGTTGCGCTTCGCGATCCTCCGTTTCGCGGTCCAGGCCACGTAGCCGATCTCGCCGAGGACGACGGCGAAGGCGTAGAGCGGGCGGACGGGGAGGCGTTGCGCGATGCCCGCCCCGATCCGCCAGCCCCAGTAGCCGATGCCGTGGACGACGCGTTCGATCAAGATGCCTTGCCGACGAGCGTCTCGTTGTCGCGTCCGGCGATGAAATCCTCGACGCGAACGCGGGCCCGGTCGTCGTGGATCTGCTTCGGTGGCGACTTCATGAAGTACGACGACGGCGCGACGATCGTGCCCCCGAGGCCGCGGTCGAGCGCGAGCTTGCAGCAGCGGATGGCATCGATCACGACGCCCGCGCTGTTCGGCGAGTCCCACACCTCGAGCTTCACCTCCACGTTGAGCGGCACGTCACCGAACGTCGTGCCCTCCATGCGGATGTAGCACCACTTGCGGTCGAGGAGCCATGGCACGTAGTCCGAAGGGCCGACATGCACGTCGTTCGGGTCCATCTCGTAATCCAGCATGCTCGTCACGGCGTTCGTCTTGCTGATCTTCTTCGACTCGAGCCGCTCGCGCTCCAGCATGTTGAGGAAGTCCGTGTTCCCTCCGAAGTTGAGCTGGTACGTACGGTCGAGGCGGACGCCGCGGTCCATGAACAGGCGGGTCAGGACCCGGTGGGTGATGGTCGCGCCGACCTGCGATTTGATGTCGTCGCCGATGATCGGGAGCTTGCGGTCCGCGAAGCGCTTCTGCCAGTACGGTTCGCGTCCGATGAACACCGGAATGCAGTTGATGAATGCGCAGCCCGCGTCGAGGATCTGCTCGACGTACCACTTCGTGGCCTCCTCGCTGCCCACGGGCAGGTAGGAGACGACGACGTCGACCTTGCGGTCCTTGAGGATCGCGACGATGTCGTCGGTCGGACCGTCTGCCTTCTTCACGACGGCCGCCAGGTACTTGCCGATGCCGTCGTGGGTCATGCCGCGCGAGACCTTCACGCCCGTCTTCGGCACGTCGGCGAAGCGATACGTGTTGTTCGGCGCCGCGTAGATCGCGTCCGCCAGGTCCTTGCCGACCTTGTTGCGGTCGACATCGAAGGCGGCGACGAACTCGACGTCGCGCAGGTGATAGCCGCCGAGGTCGACGTGCATGAGGCCCGGGATCTTGTCCCCAGCTTTCGCGTTCCGGTAGTAGTGGACGCCCTGCACGAGCGAGCTCGCGCAGTTGCCGACGCCGATGATCGCTACGCGGATCGGACGCCGGCGCGTCGTCGGGCGGCCGACGCGGCGGGTCGGGGTGGTGGTCCCCGTGCGGGCGGTCTTCGCGGTCTTCATGGAAGCGGGCATGTCTATCGTGTTCCTTCCTTTTGTCCCTTTTGTCCCGGGTCGAGCTCGCGGGCCACGAAGGCGATGCGCTGGACGAGCGTGATGACGGAGAGCAGGGCGACCGCGGCGACCGCGGCGACGAACACCTCGTACAGCCCGAGCACGCCCCAGACGCCGACCCCGATGAGCAGGACGGCCAAGCGCGCCTCGCGCGGCATGAGCCCGACCGTCGCGGTCGCGCCCATCGACTCGGCCTTCGCACGAACGTAGCTCACGAGGAACGACGCGACGAGGCCGACCAGTGCCGCCCAGAAGAGCAGCGCGTCCCCGAGGGTCGCGCCGAGCGCGGCCACCCCGCACGCGAACGCCGCGTCCGAGACGCGGTCCAGCGTGGAGTCGAGGAACGCGCCGAATCGCGTGCCGCCGCCCGCGGCTTTCGCGAGCTGGCCGTCGAGCGTGTCCGCGAGCGCGCCCGCGAGCAGGACGACGAGCGCGGGCAGTGGCCGGCCCGAGGCGAGGAGCGCCGATCCCGCGAGCGTGACGAGCACGCCGATCACCGTCACGGCGTTCGCCGTTATGCCGACGCGGTGCAGCCCGCGCGCGAGCGGCGCGAGGCCGAGACGCGTCCCTTCGGCGACGTCGTTCGGCAGCAGGCCGTGGCTCATCGGGAGCTGCTCGGATTCATGAGCGTGCGGAAGCCCCGCTCGTGCAGGAGCGCGAACCGCTCGCGGTCGAACGTGCAGCGGACCTCGCGGCCGACGCGCACGGTCCGCACGACACCCGCGCGGCGGAGGCGGCGGAGATGCCACGACAGGAGCGGCTGTGACAGCCGGAGACGCTCCGCGAGCTCCGTGACCGTGTGCTCGCCCTGGGTGGCGAGCAGCTGGAGGACCCGCAGGCGAGTGTCGTCGCCCAGCGCGCGATAGTACGTGCGTAGATCGCGGACGGACGCCTCGGTCAGCACAGACGCTTCTCCCCTGGTCGCGGCACGCGATGTAGAAAGGATGGCTTATGTATTGTCGCAGTCAAGAAATTCGTGTCAAACAGCGCCTCCGTGTGCTACTTGCGCGAGGTGCTGAAGATCTCGGCCAGCTCTCGGACGGTCTTCTCGGCGCGTCCTTCACGGAACGCGTCGGCGACGCAGGTCTCGAGGTGCGAGCCGAGGATCATCGCGTCCACGCGTTCGAGGGCTTTCTCGATCGCCATCGTCTGCTTGAGCACGTCGACGCAGTACGTGTCCTCGTCGACCATGCGCTCGACGGCTTTCAGGTGACCGGCGATCGACCGGAGCCGCGCGGCGACGTCCTTCTTCGTATCGGCTTTCATGCGGTCATCGTACCCCCGGGGTAGGGGGAGGGGAGGCCGGGGGGACCCGCCATACTCGGTGCGTGCCACACCCCCGCCGCTCGCAGCGCCCGAGCGGGATCTCGCCGTTGTTCTCCGCGGACGTCGCCGCCGCCGGCGCTGAGACCGGTACGAAGCCCCTCGCCGCGCGGGTGCGGCCGCGCGATCTCGACGAATTCGTCGGCCAGCCGCACCTCGTCGGTCCGGGTCGCGTGCTGCGCAGGGCGATCGACGTCGGCCAGGTCCCGTCGATGATCCTGTGGGGCCCGCCGGGCACCGGCAAGACGACGCTCGCCGCGATCGCGGCGCGCCGCGCGAAGGCCCGCTTCGTCGCGCTCTCCGCCGTATCCGCCGGCGTCGCCGACTTGCGCCGGGTCATCGAAGACGCCCGCGAGCTTCGTCGCGCGACCGGCGAGCGGACGGTCATGTTCATCGACGAGATCCATCGCTTCAACAAGGCCCAGCAGGACGCCGTGCTGCCGTTCGTCGAAGAGGGTGATGTGACGCTCATCGGCGCGACGACCGAGAACCCGTCGTTCGAGGTGATCTCGGCGCTGCTGTCGCGCTCGCGTGTGTTCGTCCTCCAGCCGCTCGGCGAGGACGACGTGCGCCTGATCGTCGAGCGCGCGCTCGTCGATCCCCGCGGGCTCAACGGCACGGTGGCGATCGCGCCGGACGCGCTCGGGTCGCTCGTGGTCGTCGCGAACGGCGACGCCCGGGTGGCGCTCAACACGCTCGAGCTCGCGTCGGATGCCGCCGCACCGGACCCGGACGGCATCCGCCACGTGGACCAGGCCGCGGTGAAGGACGCCCTGCAGCGGCGCTCGCTCGTCTACGACCGCGCGGGCGATTCGCATTACGACACGATCTCGGCGTTCATCAAGAGCCTCCGCGGGTCGGACCCCGATGGCGCCCTGTACTGGCTCGTGCGGATGATCGACGCCGGCGAGGATCCGATGTTCATCGCCCGGAGGCTCGTGATCCTGGCCGGCGAGGACGTGGGCCTCGCCGATCCGCAGGCCCTCGTGCTCGCGTCCGCTGCGCAGCAGGCCGTGCATCTCATCGGGATGCCCGAGGGCTACTACCCGCTGGCCGAGGCGACCGTGTATCTCGCGCTCGCGCCGAAGTCGGACTCGATCAAGCGCGCGCACGGCGCGCTCATGGCCGACATCGAAGGCACGCGCGCCGACCCGGTGCCGCTGCACCTTCGGAACGCCGCCACCGGTCTCATGCGGGGGCTCGGCTACGGCAAGGGGTATCGGTACGCGCACGACACCGCAGAGCACTTCGATCCGGAGGAGACGTTCCTCCCGGACTCGCTGAAGGGCCGCCGGTACTACGAGCCCACGGACCTCGGCGCCGAAGCGGCGCTCAAGTTGCGCGTCGAGGACCTGCGCCGAAGCGTGAAAGCAGCAGGCCGACCTCGAACAGGAGGTACATCGGGACCGCGACCAGGGTCTGGTTGAAGGGGTCCGGCGTCGGCGTGATGATCGCGCCGAGGATGAAGCAGGCCAGCACGACGTAGCGGCGCTGCTTCGCGAGCCACGAGCGCTTCACGAGACCGATGCGCGTGACGGCGAAGATGATCACCGGCATCTCGAAGACGAGCCCGACGCCGAGGATGAACGTCGTCACGAACGAGATGTACTCGCTCGCGCGGGGCGCGGCCTCGAAGACCTCGCTGCCGAACGTGAACAGGAAGTTGATCGCGTTCGGGAGCAGCAGGAAGTAGCAGAAGGCCATCCCGCCGACGAACAGGAGGAGCACGAACGGTCCGAGGGTGAGCAGGAACCGGCGCTCGTTCGGCCGCAGGGCCGGGTCCACGTACGCGTAGATCTCGTACAGGATCACCGGCATCGCGAGCGCGATCCCGGTGAACAGCGCGACGCGCATGTACGTGGTGAATCCCTCGGTCGGGCTGATGATCTGCAGCGGCTTGCCAAGATGAGCAGGTGCCTCGAGGGCGAGGATGATGTCCTTGGCGAAGAAGAACGCCACCGCGGTGGCGATGAGCACCGCGAACGACGACACCATCAGGCGGCTGCGCAGTTCGCCGAGGTGCTGCATCAGGGAAAGCTCTTTGTCGCGCTCCGGGGAGATCTGGCTCACCGCGCAAGGTTAGAATCACCTTCGGAGCAGGGCCTTTCGCACCATTCCCGCCCCCGTAGCTCAGTGGATAGAGCGCAGGCCTCCGAAGCCTGAAGCAGCGGTTCGAGTCCGCTCGGGGGTACCGACGGCGCGACGCCGGAAGGACCTGGCCGGCCCCCCCAGAACGGCTTCAGCACCGTGAGCACTGTCCGCGAGCCTCGGCAGAGGCACGGCCCGCGCGAACCCGCCTACTGCTCCGTCTACTGCGGCTGGACCTCGTCCGCCGGCCGGAGCCGGCTCACGTGGAGCCAGAAGCGGCCGAACCGGTTCTTCACGAGCCACTCCTCGTTGTTCGCCGATCCTTTGACCAGCGTGCCTTCGCGCCACTCGCCGCTGTCGGCGGCACGGTACTGCACGGTCCGGCCGGGACGCAGCTCGAGCGCGGGGCTCATCACTTCGTCGTCACGATAGCTTCGTCGAGCCGCCGCACGTACTCGCCGAACAGCGGCTCCACGAACTCGTAGCGTCCGCGAGCCAGGTGCGCCACGAGACCCCGGGCCTGCAGCGCCGCGAGCGCCCGCAGCACCTCGGCGCGGGGGACCGCTCCCGCGCCATCGCTGGCGTACAGCACGGCGCCATGCGCGATTCGCTTCGCCACCTGCTGCAGGTACTTGCCCTTCCCGAGATCGGCCCAATGGAGCGCGAACGGCCGCTCGAGCTCGCGGAGAGCCTGTTCGATCGCGACGCCGATCGCTTCAGCGCTCACGGCGCGCAGTCCGGCGTCGCGCATGAGGTAGTAGAGGGCCGCGCAGACCTGCATCGTGTCCTGCGGATGACCACCGGTCGCGTCGAGGATGCGGTCGATCTCGGCATCGGCGATCGTGAGCTTGCGCTCGCTGAGCTTCGCCTCGATGTACGCCAGCCAGTCGTCCGGATCGATGCCGAACCGGTGTCCCGCGGCATCGGCGAGATCCAGCGGCAGCGCGAAGCGGTAGAACGCGCGGCCCTTCCCACTGAACAGCTGCTCGAGGATGCCCTCCTCGGACCCGAGAAAGGCGTACGACACCGCGCGCTGCGCCTGGAAACGCGTGCGCATGAGGTCGAAGACGCGCGGGCCGAGCTGTCCGGCGGCCTGGAACTCGTCGAACGCCACGACGACCCGCTTGCCCGTCTTCGCCGCCAGCGCCCGTGGGAGATCGAGAGCGCCGTCGAAGAACCGCTGCGCGTTCTTCTCGCGCGCGAGCTCCAGCGCGACCTCGAGGTGCTCGTAGCGGATCTTCGCGGTCGGCCGCATCCCGGCCGCGACGGCCTTGGCGTGCTCGAAGCTCCGCTCGACGCCGGAGACGTTCTCGAGGACCGCGTCGGCGAGCCGCTCGCCGAGCCCGCGGATGTCGGTGGCGCCCATGCAGTCGACGTACGCCGTGTGCAGGCCCTTGCGGCGCAGGCGTCGGAGGATCTCGAGCATCACCGAGGTCTTGCCGATGCGGCGAGGTCCGGCGATGAGGATGTGATTGCCGTCGGCGAGGCGCGCCGCCGCGCGCCGGATGTAGCCCTCACGGCCCACCAGGTCCGCGGCCGGCACCGGGCCACCCAGCGGGAAGTACGCCGCGGGGAGGGGAGCCTTCGCGAACGGACGGGGCACCGCCACCGAGTATACATGGAACGTATACAAGGGACGCAACCGGCGTATACACGTAGCATCGGGACGTGGGACGCTCAGCTGAGACGCAGGCCAGGCTCGGCCGAGCCGTCGCCGCCATCGACCGGGAGCTCGCGGCGAACCTCGAGCTGACGAGCATGTTCGATCAGACGAAGCAGGCGTTCGTCCTCGAGAACGGACAGTGGCTGGCACACCGGACCACGATCGCGCACGAGCTGCCGGCCGCGCACGCGTTCGCAGCCGACCTCTACGCGCGGCTCCCCGACGCCGAGTCCGCGATGGAGCGCCGCGGTCCCGCGAACTCCCTGAAGGACGATGACCGCGAGATCGTCGAACGCTGGGAGGGCGACGCGCGGGAAGCCCAGCGCCGCCTCCGCGCGGACCTTGCGTTGCCGCAGCCCTCGTTCCTGCGCCGGGCCATCGCTCGGCTGTTCGTCCGGTCAGTGCGCTCCTAGGACTGCCTCGGCACGCCCCATGCATCGAAAGGGCGCCGATGACCTTCGGGAAAGGGAAAGGGGCCTCCTTCCGCGCGTATCGCGCGTACCGGATGCCGCACCGGCGCGGGCGGCTGTCCCGCCGGCCATCGGCCGCCGGCAAGCTCGGCACGACCGCCGGGGTCCTCACCGCGCTCCTCATCACGTTCGGCATCCTCGCCGGCAGCGCGGCAGCCGCCTTCTTCGGCTACTTCGCAGCCGATCTCCCGGCGGCGCACGAGCTCGCCAGCGTCCAGATCCCCTTGTCGACGTACCTCTACGACCGGACCGGCGAGCATCTCCTGTACACGCTCGAGGAGCAGCGCCGCGAGCTCGTGACGCTGAACGAGGTCCCGGAGCTCATGCAGGACGCGACGATCGCCATCGAGGACCACAGCTTCTGGTCCAACCCGGGCATCGATGTCGGCGGCATCCTCCGCGCGCTGCAGGTGAACCTCGCCCAGGGCGGCGTCGCCCAGGGCGGCTCGACGATCACGCAGCAGCTCATCAAGACGCGCCTCCTGGGTGACGAGCCGACGATCACGCGCAAGATCAAAGAGGCGATCCTCGCCGTCGAGGCCACGCGCACCTTCAGCAAGCAGCAGATCCTCGAGATGTACCTCTCGCAGATCTTCTACGGGAACCAGGCGTACGGGCTGAAGGCGGCGGCGAAGACCTACTTCGGCATCGCCGACCTCGGCCGGCTCACCCTTGGCCAGATGGCGCTCCTCGCCGGCCTGCCGCAGGCGCCGTCCGACTACGACCCCGTGCAGAATCCGACCGCCGCGGCCTCTCGGCGCGCGCTCGTGCTCGACGCCATGGTCGAGTACGGCTACGTGACGCGGGCCCAGGCCGACGCGGCGGGTGCCGAGCCCATCAAGGTCACGCCCGCGCAGACGTCGCTCTACGCGCCGCACTTCACGTTCCGCGCGCGCGAGCAGCTCATCAATCTGCTCGGCGAGAAGGCCGCGTACCGCGGCGGGTATCGCGTCTACACGACGCTCGACTACAACATGCAGCAGCTCGCCGAGAAAGAGGTCAAGGACCACGTCGACGGGCTGAAGTTCGCGAACGTCGGTAACGCCGCGCTCATCACGATGGACCCGACCACCGGTGAGATCCTGGCGTATGTCGGGAGCAAGGACTACTACGACCACTCACCGAAGGTGCAGGGCGACTACGACGTCGCCGGCATCGGCCTTCGGCAGCCCGGCTCGACGTTCAAGCTGTTCACGTACCTGACCGGGATGCTGAAGGGCGGCATGACCGCGTCGACGGTGCTGAACGACGTCGAGTTCAACATGCCCGACGGCAGCGGGAAGACGTACGCGCCGAAGGACGCGACGAAGGAACAGCACGGCCCGACGACGATCCGCCAGGCGCTCCGCGAGTCCCTGAACCTGCCCGCGTTGAACGTCACCCGGATGGTCGGCGTCGACGCGATCATCGACACGATCCACCAGCTGGGCATCCAGCGTGAGTTCGACCGCTCGCGGCTCGGCGTCAGCTTCGGCATCGGCGCGGGCGAGATGCGGCTCATCGACATGGCGAGCGCGTACCAGGTGGTCGCGAACTACGGCCGGCGGATCGAGCCGACGTTCATCTCGAGGATCGTCGACAGCGGCGGCAAGGTCGTGAAGGACTACACGACGAAGCCCGAGACCAAGCAGGTCATCGACGAGCGCTACGCCTGGGTCATGACGAACATCCTCAAGGACAACACCGATCCGGTGCACGGCTCGTTCGTGTTCGGCCCGTTCACGTCGATCGGCCGGCCCGCCGCGCTGAAGACCGGCACCACGGACAATCTCCAGGACGTGCTCGCGATCGGCTACACGCCGACCCGCCTGACGGCGATCTGGATGGGCAACTCCGACAACACCGAGATGAACGGCATCAGCTCCGCGCTCGGCCCCGGCATCCTGTGGCGCGACTACATGAAGACGGTCGTCGGCGCGCTGCCGCCGGACGACTTCAAGCGGCCCGCGGGCATCGTCGACAAGGTCGTGTGCGTCAACCCCGCGCTCACCGGCGGGAACGGCTCGGGCAAGCTGCCGGGCCCGAACTGCCCCTCGAACTTCCGCTGGACCGAGCAATACGTGCAGGGCACCGAGCCCACGAGCGACGACCGCGACGTGTACCTGGCGGGCGGCTGCTACAAGATCAACGTCCCGTTCGCCGACTGGGCTCCCGACATCGCGAGGTGGGCGGCCGCCGCGAACGGCGGTGCCTACAACTACGGCCGGTTCAACTGGAACATCTGTGGCTACACCGCGAAACCGAGCGGTTCGCCGTCGGGCAGCCCGAATCCGAACCCGTCGGCGACGCCGCCGGGGCCACCCGGTCCGCAGCCGACGCCGCGGCCGACACAGCCGCCGCAGCCGACGAACACGAAGAAGCCGTAGCCGAACCTAGACTTCGGGCGTGGTCACGCGGGGAGCGGAGCGTTCCTTCTATGCGCCCGTCGAGGCGCAGCTGCACGAGCTGCAGCGGCGGCTCCTCGACGTGGGGAACGGCAGCCACCCGACGTTCGCGGCCGCGGTGCAGCACCTGTTCGGCTCGCCAGGAAAGCTGTTGCGGCCGACGCTCGTGTTCCTCTCGGCGCGGTTCGGACCGGCGCACGATGCCGAGGTCGTCCTGAACCTCGCGCAATCGCTCGAGCTCGTGCACACGGCGTCGCTCGTTCACGACGACATCGTCGATGAGGCCGAGCTTCGCCGGAACGTCGCCACGGTGAACGCGACGTGGGACGACGACGTCGCGTTGATCGTGGGCGACTACCTCTTCGCCAAGGCCTACGCGCTCGCCGCCGTGCTGCCGAAGCCCGAGGTCATCGCGATCGTCGCCCAGACCGTCTTCGCCCTCTGCGACGGCGAGCTGAACGAGGTCACGGCGACACGCGCGTTGCCAAGCGAGTCGGAATATATGGAGCGCATCGAGCTGAAGACCGCGTCGCTCTACGCGGCGTGCTGCCAGGGCGCGGCGCTGCTCGCCGATGCCGAGCCCGAGCACGTCGCGGCGCTCGGCGCGTACGGCACGAGCCTCGGGCTCGCGTTCCAGATCACCGACGATGTGCTCGACGTCGCCGGCGATGAAACGGACTTCGGGAAGACGGTCGGTCGCGATCTCGCCGAAGGCATGCCGACGCTCCCGATGATCTACGCCGTCGACGAGATCGACGATCGCGCCCTCGGAGCGCGGATCGTCGCCCCGGGCAAGAACGCGCGCGAGATGCGCGAGCTCCTCCGCATCATCCGCGAGTCAGGCGGCGTGGAGCGCGCGCGGGCGAAGGCGGTGTCGTTCCACGATCGGGCGGTCCTTGCCCTCGATGCCCTCCCGGATCGGCCCGAGCGCGAGGCGCTCCGGGAGATCGCGGACTTCGTGGTGAGCCGGGTCCGCTAGCTCGGACCTCCGGGACGTCCGCCGCGGCGGCGTCCACCGCGACGACGGCGACGGCGCGGACCGCCCTGGCCCGGTGCGGGCACCGGCGTGGCGCGCTCCTGCCGCGGGATCTCATCCGAGCCGTACGACCCGACGCCCCTCGTGTGCGCGGGCACCGGATCGAATGTCACGCCGAGCTCCAGGGCGGTGATGGTCGCGCGGCCGCCGTCCTGCATCCCGACGACGATCGCCTCCTTCGTCATCGACACGCCCTGGACCTGCGCGCATCCGCCGGTACCGCACTGGCCGCCGACGCATGAGGGGATGTGGAAGGTATCGCCGAGCTTCGGCAGCTTGCCCTTCACCTCCTGGTACGTCTCGAGCTCGTAGATGAGGCAGCACTTCAGGCGGCCGCACACGCCGGTCAGCTTCGCCTGGTTCAACGGGAGGTCCTGCTCTTTCGCCATGCGGATCGAGATGTTCGAGAACTTGTCGAGCCACGAAGAGCAGCACAGCTCGCGGCCGCACGTCCCGACGCCTGTCAGGATCTTCGTCTCGTCGCGCGCGCCGAGCCGGCGCAGCTCGACGCGCGTCCCGAACTGCGCCGCGAGCTCGACGCTGAATGGAGCGAGGTCGAGGCCGGTCGCTTCGGTCGAGTAGAAGACGACCACGTTGCCACCATCGAACTGCCAGTCGGTTCCGAGCACGCGGACGCCGAGCCCGAGACGGCGTGCGGCCTCGGCCGCGGCCTGGGTCGACTCCGATTCGCGGCGTTTGTGCTTCGCGAGCTCGAACTTGTCGGACGCGGTGGCCTTGCGCACGATCGTCCCGAGCGGCGGATCGACCTGCACGAGCGGCGAATCCGTCGGCAGGATCTGCACGCGGGCGGCGTCCTGGCCGAGCTCGGTCCGTACGATCACCCACTCGTTGATCGACAGATCCTCGACCGGTCCGGGCTCGAAGAAGTACATCCGGCCGGCGGTCTGGAAACGCGCGCCGACGACGGTGCGGGTCATGCGGCAGCCCCTTCCACGTACGGCAGCCTGAGGGCGAGGATCTCGAGCATCGCCCGCGCGTTCGCGTTCCAGAAGAGATCGCGCCGCAGCCTCTGCACGAGCAGGCTCGCGTCGACGAGCTCGCGCGCGTCGGTCTTCGCCGCGATCCGGGCGGTCTCCGCCGCGCGCTCGGGCCGGAGCGGCGCGCCTTCGAGCCCGCGCGCGGTCACCGCGGCGTCCCGGAGCAGCTCCACCCAATGGTCGAACCGGACCTCGATGGCCAGGGCGCGCTTGCGCGGGTCGCTCTCGTCGGCGAGGTTGGCGGCCCAGGCGAATCGTTCGGTGAGCCGGCTGCCGACGAGCGAGAAGAACTCCTTCTCCAGCGCCCGTCGCGCCGTCCGCTCGCCACCCTCGTCCGCCGCGAGCCGGATCGCCATCCCGGGATGACCCGCGGCCGCCGCCGCGACGCCGTCGGCGTCCTTGACGCCGCGCTCGCGAAGCCCGGCAACGATCTCGCTCGTCGCCACGGATCGGAGCTGCAGCGGCTGCACGCGCGATCGGATGGTCTCGAACAGCGACTCTGGTGACAGCGTGATCAGCAGCAGCACCGCATGCTTGGGCGGCTCCTCGAGCGTCTTCAGGAGAGCGTCCTGCGCGACGTCGCTGAGGTCCGCGGCGTCATCGATGATCACGACGCGCGTCCGGCCCTCGAGCGGACGCAACGCGAGATCCCGCTGCATGTCGCGGATGACCTCGATCTCGATCTTCGTCTTGTTCGCGACGTCGCGCTCCACGATGCGGACGTCGGCATGGATGCCGCGCTCGATCTTCACGCAGTTGAGGCAGGTGCCACAGCCGCCGGACGGTCGCTTCGGATCGAGACAGTTGAGGGTCTGCGCGAGCCGGATCGCGACGGTGCGCTTGCCGATGGACCGCGGACCGTACAGGCCGTACGCGTGCGCGACGTCGCCGCGCGAGGCGCGCGCGCCCAGCCGTTCGAGCATCGCGCGCTGGCCGATGACTCCCCGCATCGCGATCATGCTAGCCGCGCGAATCGTGCTTCGGGGCGACGGTTACAGCGTGGCGAGGATGCGCTTGGCGGTGGATGGCAGGTCTCTGGCGATGCGGTAGTGGCTCCAGATGCCCTGCTTGCTCGATTCGACGAGCCCGGCCGCGCGGAGCTTCGCCATGTGATGGGACACCGTCGGCTGGCTCAGGTCGAAGGTCGCCGTCAGGTCGCAGATACAGAGGGGGCCGTCGGCATCGCGCAGGATCAGGGCCATCTGAAGGCGCGTCGGATCGGACAGCGCCTTGAGGATGGTCGCGACCAGGTCGGCCTTCTCCGCCCTGAGCAGCGTCTTCGCCGGGCAACACACGCCTCGCTCGCGCACGGGATCGGGGAGGGGGAGGGCTTTGGCCACGGCGCCAGCCTAGCTAACCCATTGACAAACGTCAATGGGTCGAACTAGGATCCCATCGAGATTCATCGATGCGTTCGGGAGCGGCCGACGCGAAGGAGACCAGTGTGGACACGACGAGCGAGATCACCGAGGCGGTCCGTACGCACTATGCCGGCGAGGCCCTGAAGATGGCGAGCGGCGGATCCTGCTGTGGGACGGACTGCTGCGCCAGTACGACCGCGAACGGCTACTCCGCGGAGGATCTCGCCTCGCTCGGGCTCGACCCGGTCGCGAGCCTCGGCTGCGGGAACCCGACCCTGCTGGCGGACCTCCGGCCCGGCGAGCGCGTCCTCGACCTCGGTAGCGGCGCGGGGCTCGACGTGCTCCTTTCGGCGAAGCGGGTCTCGCCCGGCGGCCACGCCTACGGCGTCGACATGACCGACGAGATGCTCGCCCGCGCCAACGAGAATCGCAAGCGCGCGGACGTCGAGAACGCCACGTTCCTCCGCGGCACCATCGAGCACGTTCCGCTCGCCGCCGGATCGGTCGATGTCGTGATCTCGAATTGCGTCATCAACCTCGCGGCCGACAAGGACGCCGTGCTGCGCGAGGCATACCGGGTCCTGCGCCCGGGCGGTCGCTTCGCCGTCGCGGATATGGTCGCGCTCGAGGAGCTGCCCGCCGAGACCAAGCGCCGCCTCGACGCGTGGGCCGGCTGCATCGCCGGCACGATCACGGTCGATCGGTATGTCGCCGGTCTCACCGCGGCGGGCTTCAGCGAGATCGACGTGGACGTCACCCGCGAGCTCGTCATCGATGGTGTCGAGGGCCGGGTCGCGAGCGCGTACATCCGGGCGACGAGGCCCTAGCCCAGCGCCTCCTCGTACGCGGCCTCCGTGAGCGTCGCGATCGTCGGCCAGGTGAAGCGCTCGCGGACCCGCTCGCGCCCGGCCGCGCCCATCGCGTTCGCGCGCGCCGGGTCGGCAAGCAGCGAGAGGATCGCGTCCGCGATCGCGCGCGGATCGTTGGCCGCGTGCACTCCATCGATCCCTTCGCGCACGACCTCACGCAACGGCGCGATGTCGCCCGCGATCACCGGTCGTCCCGCGCACCACGCCTCGAGGTACGTATGGCCGAAGGTCTCGTGCTCCGAGGGCATGGCGAAGATCGTCGACCGCGCGTACGCCTCGGCCTTCCGCGCCTCGCTCACGATGCCGGGCTCCGACCACCGAGAGTCGGGGAGCGGCGCGGGGCCGAGGAAGCGGCGCTGTCCGATGACGACGAACCGCGCATCCGGCCGCTCGAGCCACACGAGCCGCGCCGCGCCGCGGAGCGCGTCGTAACCCTTGTATCGCTCCTTCCGGCCGACGAACAGGACCGTCGCGGGCTCCGGCCCGCCGGTCGGCAACGCGGAGAGGGAAAGGATCGGACCGACGCCGGTCGCGAACACCCGCGTGGCGCCATGCGCCCGGTACCACTCCGCCTCCCACTCGGTGAGGCCGATCACCGCGTCGTCGCGCCCGTAGCGCGCGATGTCCGCGGCGCCGTCTCCCGAGAACGGCTGCCCAGGATGGACGAGCGGCGTCTCGACGAATGCCGCACCGGCCGCGCGGGCCGCGCGCTCGTACGGTCCGGCCCATTCGCGGGCGAGACAGTGGACGACGTCCGCGCCCGCCACCGCGGCCGCCAGCCGCTTGGGTCCGATGAGCGACACCGGCAGTGTCCCTTCGAGCAGCGCGGCCCGTCTCGCGATGAAGCGATAGGTGAGGCCGTCGTCCTCGATCGTCACGTCTCCCGCCGGCGCGTCGTACACACGATCCGGGATCCCCGCCCGGCGGGTCGCGGGGCGGAGCCCGACCAGGGTCACTTCGTGGCCCCGGTCGCGGAGCGCCGCGGCGAGGGCGCGGGCCTGCGCCTCGGAGCCGCCGACGGTGGAGAGGAGCTTCTTCGCGATGACGACGCGCACCGTTGGAGCCTAGGCGGCGGCCTTGCCGACCCTACTGCGAAGCAGCAAGGCGCAGGCCCGTAGGCCCGAGCACCTACGCGGCGGTCGTGGCCTTCTCGGTCCCGGCGGCGATCGCGTGCGCGGCCTCGACCCGGTCCATCACGGCATCCCAGCTCCAGCGTTCGGCGACCTTCGCTCGCCCGCGCTCGCCCATCGCGCTCGCGGTGGCCGGATCGTCGAGCAGGCGGAGGATCGCGCGGGCCACGTCAGCAGGGCGCTGGCGGACGACGACGCCGTCGCGGCCGTCGTCGATGACGTCGCGCAGCGCCGGGATGTCGCCGCCAATGACCGGCTTCCCGTGCAGCCAGGCCTCGAGATACCCGAGCCCGAACGTCTCGTGGCGCGACGGCATCGCGAAGACCGAGCAGGCCTCGAGCGCGGCGTCCTTGTCCTCCGCGGACGCGTTCTCGAGGTGGAGGATGCGATCGTCGGCGTAGCGCTGGAAGTCGTCGAAGAACGTCGAGTAGAAGCCGGGCAGGCCGATGAATACGAACCGCGTGTCGGGGTGGGCCCGCCAGACGGCCTCGGTCGCGTCGAGCAGCTGGATGTAGCCCTTGTATCGCTCCTTGCGTCCGACATAGAGGACGATCGGCGCATGGGCCGGGATCTTGTGTCGCGCGCGGAATCCGGCGGCATCGCCACCGGCCGTCGCGTTGGGCCCCATCCCGGTCGTGACGACGCGCGCGCGGTCGATCCCATGCGCCGCGTACCAGCCGCGCTCCCAGTCGGTCATGGTCGTGATGACGCTTGAGCGGCGATAGCGGGCGAAGTCGGCGGCCGTGTCGCCGCCGTGGAACTGGCCCGGGTGCGCGAGCGGCGTCAGGACAAGCGGGATGCCGAGCTCTTCGGCGACGTCGATGCTCGAGTCGAGATACTCCCGGCCCACGTTATGGATCAGGTCGCGGTCCTCCGCGTAGCGTTCGAGCAGCTCGCCGCGCATGAGGTCGACGAGCGTCGTGGCATCGGCGGCCATGCCGAAGATGCCACCGCGCGGCTTCACCTGCACGACCTCGACACCCTGATCGACGAACACCCGATGATCCTCGTGCAGGACCGGGCCGAAGGACGCGCCGCGGTACGCGGCCTCTTCCTTCTCGGCCGGCCATGCGCAGACGACGCGCACGTCGTGGCCGCGAGCGGCGAGGCGCGTCGCGAACTGGTAGGCGAGGCTCTCGGACCCGCCGATCGGGGAATAGCCGCGCTTGGTGAACAGCAGCCTCATCGGACGTCCGCCGAACGCACGAGCGATGCCAGGCCGGCTACGAAGCGGCCGCGGAGTCTTCGACGCCGAGGAACTTGAACCACGTGCGCTCCCCGGCGCGGATGTAGCTCGAGAAGAGGTAGCTGGGCGTGGACGGCGGCCTGAACGGCTGGCGGGCGAGCGCCATGCGCGACTCGTGCAGGGTGCGGCCACCTTTCTTGTGATTGCAGCCCTTGCACGCCGCGACGACGTTCTCCCAGGTGTGCTGGCCGCCGCGGTGGCGGGGGATCACGTGGTCGAGAGTGAGGTCGTGGCCGCGCTTGCCGCAGTACTGGCAGGTGTGGTCGTCGCGGACGAGGACTTCCTTTCGGGTCATCTTGAGGACAGGTCGGGGACGCTTGATGTGGTAGGCGAGGCGAATGACCGACGGCGTAACGATCGATCTTCGTTCGCTCGTGACGATGTGCCCGTTCTGCTCGATGACGACGGCCTTCTGCTTGTCCAGGAGCACCACCGCGCGGCGCACGTTGCAAACGTTCAACGGCTGGTAATCCAGGTTGAGCACGAGGACGTTCGCGTCGACCACGCCCATGTTCCGATTTTAGGGTCGGCGGCGTACGATTGGTGTTCCGATGGCGCAGAACGGGAACGGACACCAGGGCGGCACCTCCAAGGCGACCTGGACGGTCAAATCCGGCCTCGCCCAGATGCTCAAGGGCGGGGTGATCATGGACGTCGTCACCGCCGAGCACGCGAGGATCGCCGAAGAGTCGGGTGCCGTAGCGGTGATGGCCCTCGAGCGGGTGCCGGCCGACATCCGCAAGGAAGGCGGCGTCGCGCGGATGAGCGACCCGCAGCTCATCACCGAGATCATGGACACGGTCACCATCCCGGTCATGGCGAAGGCGCGCATCGGGCACTTCGTCGAGGCGCAGGTCCTGCAGGCCCTCGGCGTCGATTACGTCGACGAGAGCGAGGTCCTCACGCCCGCGGACGAGAAGTTCCACATCGACAAGCGCAAGTTCGACGTCCCGTTCGTGTGCGGCGCGCGCGATCTCGGTGAGGCGCTCCGGCGCATCAACGAAGGTGCCGCGATGATCCGCAGCAAGGGCGAAGCCGGCACGGGAAACATCGTCGAAGCGGTTCGCCACATCCGCGAGATCATCGGCGGCATCGCGGCCCTCGCGGGTCTCGACGAGTCGCAGCTCCGCGAGAAGGCCGCCGAATACCGCGTTCCGCTCGATCTCGTACGCGACGTCGCGAAGGCGAAGGCGCTCCCGGTCGTGCTGTTCTGCGCGGGCGGCATCGCGACGCCCGCCGACGCGGCGCTGATGATGCAGCTCGGCGCCCAGGGCAACTTCGTCGGCAGCGGTATCTTCAAGGCGTCGGAGGATCCGAAGGACCAGCTCCGCCGCGCGAAGGCGATCGTCGAGGCCACGACGCACTTCATGGACCCGAAGCTCATCGCCGAAGTCTCGCGCGGCCTCGGCCAGGCGATGCGCGGCATCGCTCCCGAGACGCTCGCCGCGGGCGATCGCCTTGCCGTCCGCGGTTGGTGACCGCTTAGCTCGCGCCGGTGTCCTCGGCCTTCAGGGTGACTTCCGCGAGCACATCGACGCCTTCCAACGACTCGGGACCGAAGCCGTCGATGTCCGGCGCCCGGAACAGCTCGATGAGATCGACGCGCTCGTCATCCCGGGCGGCGAGAGCACGACGATCGGGAAGCTCGCGCTGCTCTACGGCTTCATCCCGAAGCTGAAGGAGCGCGTCGCCGAGGGGATGGCGGTCTGGGGGACGTGCGCGGGCGCGATCTTCATCGCTCGGGACGTGCCCGGCCACCCGCACCCATTGGCTGGTCTGATGGACATCAGGGTGCGCCGCAATGCGTTCGGGCGGCAGCTCGACTCCTTCGAAGCCGACCTCGACGTGCCGGCGCTCGGCGCGACGCCGTTCCACGCGGTGTTCATCCGCGCGCCGCTCATCGAGGCGGTCGGTCCCGGGGTCGAGGTCCTCGCGAG
>Ga0315281_10002105_pt1 | contig 29561 bp, 35 predicted proteins | sample YL17G07_0_MG_FD_204540 | JGI IMG/M metagenome (GOLD analysis project Ga0315281, IMG submission 204540) | Sediment microbial communities from Yellowstone Lake, YNP, Wyoming, USA - YL17G07_0 | ecosystem: Environmental > Aquatic > Freshwater > Lake > Sediment | place: USA: Wyoming | collected...
CAAACTCCGACTACTGGCGAGCCAACCCCGATGTGGGAACCACTAACTGGAGAGCCGTGTGCGGGAGAACCGCACGCACGGTTCGGAGGGAGGGGAGGGCGTGAGCCTTTCTCTACCCCTATCGGCAGATGTGTCGCGAATTATGTAATTCTCAATAACAATGACTTTCAGCAATGGGCATACGCTGGGTTTATTGAGGTTTGCATAATTGATGACAGCACCACGCCATCCGGAATGGAATTGGAAAGATGAAGAAATTGCCACGTCATTCCCGCGCAGGCGGGAATCCAGTGGGTTTAAACAAAATGCATTTTTTGTCTTGCTGGATTCCCGCCTGCGCGGGAATGACGGCAGATGTGTCGCGAATTATGTAATTCTCAATAACAATGACTTTCAGCAATGGGCATACGCTGGGTTTATTGAGGCTTACATAATTATTGATGACAGCACTACGCCATCCGGAATGGAATTGGAAAGATGAAGAAATTGCCACGTCATTCCCGCGCAGGCGGGAATCCAGTGGGTTTAAACAAAATGCATTTTTTGTCTTGCTGGATTCCCGCCTGCGCGGGAATGACGGCAGATGTGTCGCGAATTATGTAATTCTCAATAACAATGACTTTCAACAATAGGCATATGCCGGGTTGCAACAAGATTACGCTCCCATTTCCCCTCGCGCCCTGTCAGACAAACACTGACAACAAATTTCCCTATTCCCTACGCTGCAATCAGGCAAACACATATAATGAGCTATTGTCTCCCTGCGGGGGTTTCCCCGTTTTTTAGTAAGGAGATAGTCATATGGCAACGGGTACAGTTAAATGGTTTAACGACGCAAAGGGTTTTGGTTTTGTCACTCCCGATGATGGCAGCGATGATTTGTTCGCGCACTTTTCCGCAATCAACATGTGCGGTTTCAAGTCGCTCAAAGAGGGCCGGAAGGTTACCTTCGAGGTGACGCAAGGCCCCAAGGGCAAGCAGGCGTCCAACATCCATGCTCCTTAATCTGTTCTTGAAATGGTAAAAAACAGAGCATCATGAGACTGCACGATTTAAGTTTAGCCGCGCGTGTCACTATCGGCGTCCTGTCCATTGTGGCTGCGGGTACGGCGACGTTTCTGCTTGTCGAAAATGCACGTCTTCGCGATGTTTACCTGAGCGAACGGCGTACACATCTGGAACATGATCTCGAAACTGAAAAATTACGGCTGAACCATGTGATCAATACACTGCGCCAGGATGCGTTGTTCCTGTCCAACACCCCTCCCATTTCCGGCATTGTGCGCGCCTCCCTTAACCACGGCTACGATGCCCGCGATGGCGATACCCGCGCGAGATGGGAAAAACGCTTGTTTGGGATTTTCTCCGCCTTCTCAATTGCGCATCCAGACTACTACAAAATACGCTTCATCGGCGTGGCCGACGGGGGGCGCGAAATCGTGCGCATTGACAATCGCGGTGGAGGAATCGAGATAACACCATCGGACAGGCTACAAGCTAAAGGAGGTCGTGATTTCTTCAAAGCCACACTGGGTCTGCGCGAGGGGCAGGCATATCTTTCAGAATTCAATCTCAATCAGGAATGGGGTGTTATAGAGCAACCCTATCGACCCACCTTGCGTGCGACCACACCGGTCTTCACCCCGTCGGGGGAAATATTCGGCATAGTGGTGATTAACATGGATGTGGACAATCTGCTGAAATTAGCCGTATCGGATCTGCCGGGTGTCCAGACCTACATGGCAAACAGCGACGGGCAATACCTGATTCACCCCGATTCGGGGCAAGCCTTTAAATTCGAGCTGGGCAGCAAGGATAGTATCGCCACGGATTTCTATTTCATCAAAACGATGTTCAACCCGCAGGCGCCGGATTATCTGCCGCTGCAAGCTGCCGCAACGAAGCCGGGCAGCCCATTATTTGCCGCCAGGCGGATTCGTTTCGACCCCGGCAACCCGCAGCGCTTCCTGCTCTTGATGCATTACCTGCCCGCTGCCGTGGTAGCGGAACAGGTTGCCACAATCACTGTGGATACCATCCTCTACGAATTCATGGTGATGCTGCTGGTCGGCGGAATTGCCACGCTCGCCCTGCGCCGGACGTTCTCTCCCCTCAAACAGATTACGGCAGCCGCCGATAAAATCGCCGCCGGTGATCAAAACACCCTGTTGCTGCCAGCGGACGGAGGCGAGATCGGCAGCCTCACCAGCGCCCTTAACGCCATGCTGACCAGATTGTCGCAGCGGGAGAAATTATTGCAGGAAAGCGAAACCAGATACCGCCGTCTCCACGAGAGCATGGTGGATGCTTACGTCATGGTGGATATGTCGGGACGGTTGCTTGAGTTCAACCACACCTACCGGGAAATGCTGGGATATTCCGCCGGGGAGTTGCTCCGCCTGACCTGCGTTGAACTGACGCCGGAGAAATGGCATGAGTTCGAGGCGCGGATTATTGAGGAGCAGGTTATTCCCCGTGGTTATTCGCAGGTGTACGAGAAGGAATACATCCGCAAGGATGGGACGGTCTTTCCGGTGGAATTTAAAGCCTTCCTGCTGCGGGACAAAAACAACCAGCCCGAGGCGATGTGGGCCATCGTGCGGGACATCACCGAGCGCAAGCAGGCCGAAAGTGAATTGTTGCGTCAGAAGGAGTTTTTCCGTCAGGTCATCGACGCCGACCCCAGCCTGATTTTTGTGAAGGATGCCGAAGGGCGGTTATTGTTGGCGAACCAGGCGATCGCGACGTTATACGGCTTGACGCCGGATGAAATGCTGGGTGAGAAATATCTCGCCCAGTTGAAGCGGCACGGCAGCGAAGCCGAGCTCTATCTGGAAATGGATCGCGAGGTAATCCGGAAGCGGCAGCCGGTATCGTTGGTGCATCCCTCGTCGTTGGGCGGCGAGGAACGCTGGTTCCTGACCAGCAAAACGCCGATGGAGCTGCCCGACGGAACGGTGAATGTGCTCGGCATTTCCGTGGACATCACCGAGCGCAAGCGCGCCGAGGATTTGCTGCGCAAATCATCTGGAGAAATTGAAGGCCTTTACAACCACGCACCCTGCGGTTATCACTCTTTGGACAAAGACGGTGTCATCCTCATGATCAACGATACCGAACTCGCGTGGCTGGGCTATACGCGGGATGAGGTGATCGGGAAAATGAAGTGGACGGACTTGCTTACACCCACGGGACTTCAAACCTTCCGGGAAACTTTCCCGCAATTAATGGAGCAGGGGTTTGTCCGCGATATTGAGGCCGGGATAACCCGCAAGGATGGAACGGTGCTTGAGGGGCTTATAAACGCGATAGCCATTTATGACCTCTCCGGTAATTATGTGAAGAGCCGGTCAACGGTAGCCGATATCACCGGGCACAAACGGATGGAACAGCAACTGCGAGACCTCGCCGCGCATCTTCAGGCCGTGCGTGAGGAAGAAAAGGCCGGCATCGCGCGCGAAATCCACGACGATCTGGGCGGCACGCTGGCTGCCCTGAAAATGGAAACCTACTGGTTGAAAACCGAACTGTCGGCGAACGAGGAAACGGCACCGCTTCTCGGGCACGTCGGGGAGATGTCGCAATTGATCGATAACGCGGTGGGCGTCATGCGGCGCATCATCACCGGACTGCGCCCGACCATACTCGACGATCTCGGCCTGCTGGCGGCGATCGAGTGGCAAGCCGCGCAATTCCATAAGCGCACCGGCATCGAATGCCGGATAAATTGCGTCTGCGCCACGAGCGAAGAAGGCGCAAAAGAGTTGGACGAGCCACGCTCAATTGCGTTGTTCCGCATTTGTCAGGAAGCGCTCGTTAATGTGGCGCGGCATTCCGGCGCATCCATGGTGGAAATTGAATTTCTCCACAGTGACCAGGAAGTTGTCATGTCGATCATCGACAATGGGCGCGGCATGACAGAAAACCGCACCGATGCCTCAATACCCTATGGCATGCTCGGCATGCGCGAGCGCGCCGAGCAACTGGGCGGCAAGATCAACCTTGACACCACGCCAGGTGGCGGATTAAGCGTGACGGCAATATTGCCGCTGCCTGTCAACGAGATGGAGGAAACATGATTCGCATCCTGTTAGCCGACGACCACACTGTTGTGCGCCAGGGACTGGCGACCATCCTGGAAAAAAACCGTGGGATGAAAATTGTGGCGAGCTGCGCCAACGGTACCGACGCCATGAATTGGCTTCGCGGAAACGACTGCGATGTGGCGCTGATCGATATTGCCATGCCCGGCATGAACGGCATCAACTTGCTCAAGGAACTACGGAAGAAAAAACCGGAATTGCCGGTGCTGATTCTCAGCGCCCACCCGGAAGATCAATACGCCGTGCGCCTCATCAAGGCTGGGGCGGCTGGCTATCTGAACAAGGAATGCGCGCCGGGTGAGGTGGTGAGTGCGGTGCGCTGCGTGCTGGACGGCAAAAGGCATATCAGCCCGGCAGTGGCAGAAATGCTCGCCAACGAAGTCAGCATGGAGAATGGAAAACTTCAGCATGAAACCCTGTCGAATCGCGAATACCAGATTTTCCTGCTAATCGCCTCGGCCAAAACGGTTACGGAAATTGCCGGCATCCTGAGACTGAGCGCGAGTACCATCAGCACCTACCGCTGCCGTATCCTGGAAAAAATGCACCTGAACAACAACGCCGAATTGATGCGCTACGCCGTCGATAACCAGCTCATGCAATAACCCTGAAAACGGCAGATCTGCAGGCTGCCATGAATTACATAAGGGCGCCTCTAAAAATTTGGGATAACTTGAACCCTGCCGCGATTTGCCTTTCTTGACGCGCTTAGCTACTATTGACTACAGATGCGGTTGATCTGGCTGTAGCAGATATTGTTCGCGATCCGACCATCGGCGAGGCCAAGAAAGGCGACCTCACCGGTGTTCACATTCACAAGTTCGACTGCGTGCACCAACAGTTTCTATTGGCCTGCGAATACGATGCTGCATCCCGTGTGTTGCTGCTGGTTGGTACACATGAAAACTTTTACCGCAACCTCAAACGCTGATATCCAAGTAATTCCAATTCTAAATTAAAAGTGCATTTTCGTAGGGCGGGCTATGCCCGCCGAATAATGCTGTCGGGCGCAGCCCGACCTACGGGTTGCTGTATCTTTAAAATGGAAATGGAATAACAAGCTTCAATTCATGCTCGCCAGTTCTATGTTTGCCTGTGTCAAACGATCAACTAAAGTATTCAGGAAGGCGCTGTTGAATTTGAGCTGGCAGTTTTCCGAGGCGTTTCTTAATGAGCCGGGCTTGATCTTGAGCAGGGTGACAGGCGTGTTTGCCATGACGGTGGCGGTACGGGTAGTCAAGCCCTGCCGGATATAGCACATTTCACCGAAGCATTGCCCCGCACCCTGGATGCCCAGGGTCTTGCCCCCTTTGGTTATCTTCACTTCACCCTCGGCCAGGATGAAGAAAAAATCGCCCTCGTCACCCTCACGAACAAGATATGTGCCTGCCGGTATGCGCCCCCATACGCTGATACGCAATACTTCCCATAGTTCGATTTCACCAAAATCCCGAAAGAAAGGCAGGTTCCTCATCGTGTTGAACTTCTCCGTATCGGAGACGGTTTCCTGTGGTAAATCCAGCTTGGCGATCTCGGTAAGATCTGTCGCAAAATCCCTCCATCTGGAGTATCGTTCCTCCAGCTTTTTGCGCATTGCCTTGGCGACGATTTTGTCCAGCCGCAGCGGCAATGCCGGGCGCAGGTCGCGAATGTGCGGCGGTTCCTCGTTCAGAATCTTGTGGGTCAAGGCGTAGCTGTTCTCTGCCTCGAATGGCATTCGTCCGGTCAGCAACCTGTACATCACCACGCCGAGAGAATAAATATCCGTTTGTTGTGTGAGGGAATCCAGCCTGATTTGCTCTGGCGACATATAGGCAGGCGAACCCACCCCAACCAGCTCGGTTTTGTCGCTTCTCGTTAAAACAGCAGCTCCGAAGTCGGCAATTTTTACATCGCCATTCCGGCACAGCATGATGTTCGCTGGCTTGATATCCCGGTGAATGACGCCGTTTCTGCCGGCAAAATCGAGCGCAAGGGCGCATTTGAAAACAATTTCAACCACCTTTTCCATGGGCAGCAGGGAATCCGGCTGGCCATATTTCTCCAGGCTTTCACCCTCGACATATTCCATGACGATATAGCATTTGTCCTGATTCAGCGACGCATCATAGATACCGACGATGTGGGGATGGTTGAGCCGCCCTACAAGTGAAGCCTCGTTGGCTATCATTTTCCGATACTTGTAACCATATTCCGGGTCGGATAACAAAGAGAAATCGAAAAGCTTGACTGCTACCTTGCGCTCCGTGAAGGCGTCGTAGGCAAGATAAACGGTGCTCGTCGCTCCGCTGCCGAGCACGCTGACGATCTCGTACTTGTCAATACTGGAAGGAGTCTGTGGTTCCATTGAGCTGGCCAATTTCTGGATGTAATGGTGTTACGGCATAAAGTATAGCTGTTTCATGAAGATGTGTTGTTGATATTCCATTCGGGAGTATGTCAGCCTGTTATTGCAGGGAATCAAGCAATCACCCGCGCGGGTGATGCTTCGCGTGCAACTGTTTGAGCCGTTCGCGCGCGACGTGAGTATAAATTTGTGTGGTGGAAATATCGGCATGGCCGAGCAGCAATTGCACCACGCGCAAATCCGCGCCGTGGTTGAGCAGGTGGGTGGCAAAGGCGTGGCGCAGGGTGTGCGGCGAGAGCGATTTGTTTAGCCCGCCGTGTTTGGCGTGGCGCTTGATGAGATACCAGAACATCTGCCGCGTCATCGCTGCGGCACGCGCGGTGACGAACAGCGCATCGCTCACCTTTCCCGCCAGCAACACCACGCGGCCATCCGCCAGATACCGGCGCAGCCAGTCCAGCGCCTCTTCACCGAGCGGCACGAGGCGTTCCTTGTTGCCCTTGCCCATCACGCGCACCACGCCCATGTCCATGCTTACTTGCGCAACGTGCAAGGTCACCAGTTCGGACACGCGCAAGCCGGTGGCATACAGCACTTCCAGCATGGTGCGGTCGCGCATGCCCAATGGGGTAGCCACATCCGGCGCATTGAGCAGTTGCTCCACATCCTGTTCGGTCAGGTTCTTGGGAAGGCTGCGCGGCAGCTTGGGCGTGGCGATTTGCAGCGTGGGATCGGCGTCCATTTTATTCTGCCGCAACAAATAGCGGAACAGGCGCTTGAGGCTGGAGATGGCGCGGGAGGTCGAGGTGGCTTTGGCTTTCTGCTCGCCGACCAGGTGGGCGAGAAAACCTTGTATGTCGGCATGCGTGGTCTGCAACAGCGATGCGCCGCGCTGCTTTTTCAGCCAGGCAGAAAATTTATGCAAGTCGCGCCGGTAGCTTTCCAGCGTGTTGCGCGACAGGCCGTCTTCCAGCCACAGGCTATCGCAGAATTCGTCGAGAAGGTCGGTGTTGTTCATTTGGATTTTGTCATTCCGGGCTTGACCCGGAATCCAGCGTTTTTATTGGACTGGATTCCCGCATTCGCGGGAATGACGGGCTCTGGTTTTGCTACGCCCTCATGCGCCAGCAACCAGCGTTTGATGTCCAGCGCGTAACCGCCGCTGTGATGCATGAAGCCGCCCAATCCGGCTTTGCCCACCACGCGATGGCACGGGATGACGATGGGGATGGGATTGTTGCCGCACGCCTGGCCGACCGCGCGCGGGCTGGAGTGTATCTGCGCGGAGAGGTCGCCATAAGTTTGCACTTGTCCACGCGGGATGACGCGCATCGCCTGCCACACTTTGTTCTGGTGCTCAGTGCCGCCGGGCTTGAGCGGAAGGTTGAAACGGAAATCAGGATCGGAAACATACGCGGACAATTGCTCGCATACCCTTTGCGCAAAAACATTGCGCGGCGGCTGTGGCACGGTGCCCGGCGCGAGAAATTCGATGCCGGTCAATGCATCATCCGTGCAGAGGATGCCGAGCATGCCGAAGGGCGCTTGCAGTTTTGCTTGATAGTCCATAAGCTGATCCAAACTCATCCACGATGATACACGCAGCACGCACAATAGGCTGCGTCATTCCCGCGAAGGCGGGAATCCAGTCAGAAATATAGATTTCCTCGCAACGCGGGGACAAAACCAAAAAGCTTATTGGATAGAATCGCTGGATTCCCGCCTGCGCGGGAATGACGAGTGCATGCGCAATAAAAAACGGGAGGCATCGCCTCCCGTTTTTTTCTGGAACCCGCCGGAGCTTACGCTGCGGTTTTAGCAGTGCGGGCTGCCAGCTTTTCCTTGATACGTGCCGACTTGCCGGAGCGGTCGCGCAGGTAGTACAGCTTGGCGCGGCGCACATCGCCGCGACGCTTCAGTTCGATGCTGGCGATGGATGGGGAGTAAGTCTGGAAGGTGCGTTCCACGCCTTCTCCGGCGGAAATTTTGCGCACGATGAATGAGGAGTTCAGCCCCTTGTTGCGCTTGGCAATCACCACGCCCTCGTAAGCCTGCACGCGTTTGCGCTCTCCTTCCACCACGTTCACATTGACGATGACCGTGTCGCCGGGGGCGAAAGAAGGGATGGTCTTGCCCATACGGGTGATTTCTTCCTGCTCAAGCAGCTTGATCAGATCCATTTTGTTTCCTCTTGTTGTACGGAAGCTTGTTCCTGCTGGTACTCCGCCAGTAGCCGAGCTTCCTGTTTTGTTAGCTGGCGTTGTGCCAGCAAATCGGGGCGACGTTCCGCAGTCCTGCCTAATGCCTGCTTCAATCGCCACTTTTCTATTTCGGCATGGTGCCCGGAAAGCAATACTTCCGGGACGCCATCGCCTTCAAACACTTCCGGGCGCGTATAGTGCGGACAATCCAGCAACCCCTTCACAAACGAGTCCTGCTGCGCCGATTCGGCATCACCCAGCACTCCGGGGATTTGCCGCACCAGGCTGTCCATCAAAACCATCGCCGCCAACTCGCCGCCGGAGAGCACATAATCCCCGATGGAAAGCTCTTCATCCACATGCTGCCGGATCAGGCGCTCATCCACGCCCTCGTAACGGCTCGCCAGCAGGATTAACCCTTCGTCGCGCGCCAACAACTCCTTCACCAATTCGTGGTTGAGTCGTCGCCCCTGCGGCGACAGGTGTATCACACAACTCTTCGCTACACCGGCTTGCGCCTGGCTTTGTCTTGCCGCTCCTATCGCCTGCGCCAGTGGCTCCGCCAGCATCACCATCCCTGGGCCGCCGCCATAAGGGCGGTCATCCACGGTGCGGTAGTTATCGCTGGTGAAGTCGCGCGGGTTCCACGTTTGCAACACAAACTTGCCTTGCTCTGCCGCGCGCCGCGTTACGCCGTATTGCGTAATCGCATCGAACATCTCCGGGAATAACGTGATGACATCGAAGCGCATTGAATTTCTGGAAGCACCCTTGCATTCAGTGTTTCTCTGCCCAATCGGCGGTCCAATCAACACGTATCACTTTTTCCGCCAGGCTCACTTGCTTGATGGCGCTGGCGATGAACGGGATCAACACCTCCCCGCTCGCCCCCCGCACACACAGCACCTGGTTGGCGCCGGTGTCCATCAGGTTGTCCACCGTCCCCAAGCTTTCGCCCGCGAGATTGACCACGTCAAGGCCGATCAAATCCGACCAGTAATATTCGCCTTCAGGCTGTTGCGGCAAGCTGCTGCGCGGCACCGCCACCAGCAAGCCCTTGTATTTTTCAGCGGCGGTTCGGTCGTTGCAGCCCGGAAACTTGGCGATCAGGCCTTTGCTTTGCACCGCAAATTTTTCCACGCTAACTTCGCGCCAGGGATGCTTCTCATCCCCCAGCCACCAGACCTGGAATTCGACAAGACCGTCCATGAACTCGGTGTAGGTCTTAAGCTTTACCCAGCCGAGTATGCCCTGCGCGCCCGCCACCCGCCCCATGACTACCATGGGGTCTGCTTCGTTATGCGCTTGCTGCGGCACCAGCGCGCTTGACCAGCTTGGCAACGGCGTCGCTCAGTTGCGCGCCCTTTTCCTGCCAGTGCGCCACGCGATCCAGCTGGATGCGCATGCCGTCCGGGCCTTCCGGGGCGACCGGGTTGTAGAAACCGATGCGCTCGATGAACCTGCCATCGCGGCGATTGCGCGAATCCGCCACAACCACATTAAAGAACGGGCGATTCTTGGAGCCGCCGCGTGAAAATCGAATGATTACCATAGTCGAACCTGTTTTTTGTTAGCCAATGCCCCCTTAGCGAATACCAAGGGGCGCGAATTCTACGACACTTTGCGGAGTTATGGCAACAAGATATGCAACGCCGCCGGGAACGGCTAGCGATGCAGCAAGACTTCCAGCACAAACTTGGTGCCAAGATAAGCAAGCAGCAGGAAAACAAAGCCGCTCATCATCCAGCGCACCGCAGTGCGCCCCCGCCAGCCCTGAAAATGGTGCCCCAGCAGCAGTACTGCGAACACGCCCCAGGAAATAAAGCCAAACAGCATCTTGTGGTTGAACTGCCAAGGCCTGCCAAATATCTGCTCGGAAAACACCATGCCGGAAACCAGGGTCAGGGTCAGCAAGATAAACCCTGCGCCGATGAGCCGGAACAACAGCGTTTCCATGGTGAGCAATGGCGGCAAGGATAGCAGCAATGGCGGCAGCGCGGCGTGATGCAGGCGCCTTTCCACCAGCGACATCAGCCCGGCATGCAATGCTGCGATGGTGAGCAGGCTATATGCCAGCATGGCCACGAAAATGTGCGCATCAAACGCCCATGAATGGCGTTGCGACAACATATGTACAGCGGGGAACAGCGCCGGCAATACCGCACCCACGGCGACCAGCGGCAACACCAGGGTTTGCAGGCCGGCCAGCGGATAGAAAAAACTTGCCATCCAATACACCGCCATGGTCAGCCACAAAATCAACGATAGCGCGGACATCACCCCTAAATTCAACTCGCCGCCGACCAGTAAATTGTCGTATAGCAAATAACCGTGCAGTGCCAACGGGAATAATATGGCATGCACCAACATCCCGCGATTTAACACATCTGCTTTGCCGGTCAATTGCGCACGCCAAAAAAATGCGCCCAGCGCGCTATAGGCGAGAAAGGTAACCAAATAAAGAGGAAGGTTCGACATTTTTAGCCAGGATGTTTTAGACTTCGCAGATTCTACACCATCTATTTCGGGGAAAAACAGGAACATAATCATGTTGGACAACCTTACACAGCGCCTTTCCGGCGTAATGAAAAACCTGCGCGGGCAGGCGCGCCTGACGGAAGGCAATATTCAGGACACGTTGCGCGAAGTTCGCCTGGCCTTGCTGGAAGCCGACGTAGCGCTGCCGGTAGTGAAAGAATTTACAACCCAGGTAAAACAGGCCGCGCTCGGACAGGAAGTTATCGGCAACCTGAATCCCGGACAGGCGCTGATCGGCATCGTGCATCGCGAGTTGACCCGGTTGATGGGCGAAGCCAGCGTCGGCATCAACCTCGCCACCGTGCCGCCCGCCGTAATCCTGATGGCCGGCCTGCAAGGCGCGGGCAAAACCACCACCAGCGGCAAGCTCGCCAAACTGTTGCGCGAGCAGATGAAGAAAAAAGTGTTGCTGGTCAGCTGCGACGTGTACCGCCCCGCCGCCATCGAGCAACTGCGCACCCTGGCGCAGCAACTGGAAATTGATTTCTTCGCCTCCGACATCAGCCAGAAGCCGCGCGACATCGCGCTGGACGCGCTGGACTATGCGCGCAAGCATCATCACGACATACTGATTGTGGATACCGCCGGCCGCCTCGCCATTGATGCCGCGATGATGGAGGAAATCCAACATCTGCATGCCGCCCTCAAGCCGATTGAAACCCTGTTCGTGGTGGACGCCATGACAGGGCAGGATGCGGTAAACACCGCCAAGGCTTTCGGCGAAGCGCTGCCGCTGACCGGCATCATCCTCACCAAGCTGGACGGCGATGCGCGCGGCGGCGCGGCGCTGTCGGTGCGGCACATCACCGGCAAGCCGATCAAGTTCGTCGGCGTAAGCGAAAAACTCAACGGCCTGGAAGCCTTCCATCCCGAGCGCATGGCCTCGCGCGTGCTGGGCATGGGCGACGTGCTGTCGCTGATCGAGGAAGCTCACCGCGAAGTTGACCATGCCGAAGCCGAAAAACTGGCGAAAAAAATCAAAAGCGGCAAAGGTTTCGACCTCAACGATTTCAAGATGCAGATCGTGCAGATGCGCAAGATGGGCGGCGTGTCGGCCATGATGGACAAGCTGCCCGCACAACTCAGCCAGGCTGCCGCAGGCTCCAAGGTGGACGACAAGGCCATCAGCCGTACCGAGGGCATCATCAACTCCATGACCCCGCTCGAACGCAGCAAACCGGAACTCATCAAGGCCTCGCGCAAGCGCCGCATCGCCGCAGGCGCGGGCGTGCAGGTGATGCACGTCAACCAGTTGCTGAAACAATTTGAACAAACCCAGAAAATGATGAAGATGTTCGGCAAGGGCGGCATGGGTAAGCTGATGCGGAGCATGGCCGGAAAACTGCCCGGACCGCGTTAATTTTCCACTTCGTTAACCGCTCCGTTATTAACACTGTGACCATCAAAGCCATCATATTCGACGTGGATGGCACCCTGGCCGATACCGAGGATGCGCACCGCATTGCCTTTAACAAGGCATTCACGGAAAATCATCTGGACTGGAACTGGGATGTGGCGTTGTACGGCAAGCTGCTCAAGGTGACCGGCGGCAAGGAGCGCATCAAATACTTTATTGAGACCTGCCTGCCTGACTTCAGGAAGCCAGCCGATTACGAGGGCTTCGTCAAAAACCTGCATCTGGTCAAGACCGGGCATTACACCACCCTATTGCGCGAAGGCCGCATTCCGATGCGCCCCGGCATCAAGCAATTGATTAGTGATGCCAGGCAAGCGGGAATAGTGCTGGCTATCGCCACGACCACTTCGCCGGAAAATATCTCCACCCTTTTGCAGCAGGGGTTGGGCGCGGACAGTGAAAGCTGGTTTGCGGTGATAGGCTGCGGCGACATCGTGCCGCACAAAAAACCCGCACCGGACATCTACCACTGGGTGCTGGAACGGCTCCGCCTCAACGCATCCGACTGCATCGCGCTGGAAGATTCGGAAAACGGTCTGCGCTCCGGCCTGGCTGCCGGAATCAGGACATTCGTCATCATCAACAACTACACGCGAAATCAGAATTTCGCCGGTGCGGCAGCAGTGTTTGATGACCTGAGCGATCTCGAACGCTTTTACCGGATTGCCGGGCTACCCCTTCCCAAGTTGGCGATTTCTGTTTAGCATTCCATCCAACGTGGGGCGGTAGCTCAGCTGGGAGAGCGTCGCGTTCGCAATGCGAAGGTCGGGAGTTCGATCCTCCTCCGCTCCACCATCAACATATCCAAAGCAGCCCGAACAAGGCCGGCAAGCCAAGTAAAATCAAGGCAGCGTTAGACTTTCCCCCGCCCACCCTTTAGACTTGCGCACTTTTTTCACAGGCATCAACCATGTCCGCTGACATCGAACAAACACTGGCCGAACCCGCTGCCGTGCCGCGCGAGTTGATTGCGCGCGAAGTGGCGCGCCGCCGCACCTTCGGCATCATCTCGCACCCGGATGCGGGCAAGACCACGCTCACCGAAAAGCTGCTGCTGTTCTCCGGCGCGATCCAGTTGGCGGGCACGGTGAAGGGGCGCAAGAGCGGCCGCCACGCGACTTCGGACTGGATGGACATCGAGAAGCAGCGCGGCATTTCCGTCGCGAGTTCGGTGATGCAGTTCGAGTACCGCGACCATGTGGTGAACCTGCTCGACACGCCCGGCCACCAGGATTTTTCCGAGGACACTTACCGCGTGCTTACCGCCGTGGATTCAGCGCTGATGGTGATTGATTCGGCAAAGGGCGTGGAGGCGCAGACCATCAAGCTGCTCAATGTGTGCCGCATGCGCAGCACGCCGATCCTCACTTTCATGAACAAGATGGATCGCGAGACGCGCGACCCGCTGGAGTTGCTGGACGAAGTTGAATCGGTGCTGCAAATCCAGTGCGCGCCGGTGACCTGGCCGCTGGGAATGGGCAAGACTTTTCGCGGCGTGTATCACTTGTTGCGCGACGAAATCATGTTGTTCGAAGCGGGCGGGGAGCGCGCCGATCAGGAGTTCGAGGTCATCAAGGGCATCAATAACCCGCGCCTGGCCGAGATGTTCCCGCTGGAAATCGAACGGCTCAAGATGGAGGTGGAACTGGTGCATGGCGCATCGCATCCATTCGATCTGCAACGGTTCCTTGATGGCAAGCAGACGCCGGTGTTCTTCGGCTCGGCCATCAACAACTTCGGCGTACGCGAAATTCTCACCGCGCTGCTGGGCTGGGCGCCCGCGCCGCGCGCGCGCGATGCCACGGTGCGCGTGGTCGAGCCAGCCGAGACGGCGTTCTCCGGCTTCGTGTTCAAGATACAGGCCAATATGGACGCCAACCACCGCGATCGCATCGCTTTCCTGCGCGTGTGTTCAGGGCATTTCGAGCGCGGCATGAAGATCAAGCACCTGCGCATCAACCGCGAGATTCGCGTGTCGAACGTGGTCACCTTCATGGCCTCCAGCCGCGAGCAGGTGGAAGAGGCTTATGCGGGCGACATCATCGGCTTGCCCAACCACGGCAACATGCAGATCGGCGACAGTTTTTCCGAAGGCGAGCTGTTGCAGTTCACCGGCATTCCGTATTTCGCGCCGGACTTTTTCCGCTCGGTGCGCATCCGCAACCCGATCAAGGTCAAGCAATTGCACAAGGGCTTGCAGCAGCTCGGCGAAGAAGGCGCGGTGCAGGTGTTCAAGCCGGTCAGCGGCGGCGATTTGATTCTCGGCGCGGTCGGCGTGTTGCAGTTCGACGTGGTCGCCAGCCGCCTGCAAGGCGAATACGGCGTGGATGCGGTGTTCGAGGGCACCAGCACCACCAGCGCGCGCTGGGTCACCTGCGACGACAAGAGAATACTCGCCGATTTTGAAAAGGTTCTATCGCACAATGTCGCCTACGATGCCGCAGGCAACATGGCTTACCTCGCGCCGAACAATGTGAACCTCAAGCTGACGCAGGAGCGCTGGCCGAAAGTGGTGTTTCACACTACACGCGAACACGCGGTGAAGCTGTGATGCAGCAGCTTGAATTTCAGCTCAAAGGCGATCATGTCGAATTGAACCAGTTGCTCAAGCTGGTGGGTGTCTGCGACAGCGGTGGGGCGGGCAAGGCGCTGGTCGCGGAGGGCTCCGTGTCGGTGGATGGCAGGCTAGAGTTGCGCAAGACTTACAAGGTGCGCGCGGGGTCGGTGGTGACGCTGGGCGATGTACGCATTCAGGTTGTCGGCTAGATTCCATGCTCTACATCGCACACAACGTAATCATCACCGAACGCGAGATCGAGATCAGCGCTGTTCGCGCGCAGGGGGCGGGCGGGCAGAACGTCAACAAGGTTTCCAGCGCGGTGCATCTGCGCTTTGACATCAACGCGTCGTCGTTACCGGATGAATTCAAACAGCGGCTGCTGCAATTGAACGACCAGCGCATCACCAGGGATGGGGTGGTGGTCATCAAGGCGCAGGAGTTTCGCAGCCAGGACAAGAATCGCGGCGAGGCGTTAAGGCGCTTGAAGCAACTGGTGCAAAGTGTGGCGGTATCGCCGGCTGTGCGCCGCGCAACAAAGCCCACGCGCAGTTCGCAGAAGAAACGGCTGGAGAACAAGACCCGGCGCGGTGGGGTGAAGGCGATGCGGGGAAAGGTTGTGGAGTAATAACTCGAATGGCCCGTGGTTAGCTTTTGAAGTGCAGTAAGTAGGTTGGGCAAAGCGTAGTGTGCCCAACGAACAAAGGTAATTAATGTTGGGCACGCTACGCTTTGCCCAACCTACGAAAAGACAGCTTCCCATTTTTGGTTCCGGCTCGCCCTGCTTAGGAAAATACATGGCCATCAAAGCAACCATCTTCAAAGCCGATCTACAAATCGCGGACATGGAGCGCCATTACTACCATGACCACGCTCTGACCCTCGCGCGCCATCCTTCGGAAACCGATGAGCGTATGATGGTGCGCTTGCTGGCTTTTGCATTGTACGCACATGAGTATTTGTCGTTCGGGCAGGGGATGACTGCTGATGACGAGCCGGATCTGTGGCTGAAGGATTTGACCGGCGCGATCAAGCTCTGGATAGATGTGGGGCTGCCCGATGAGAAGCTGATCCGCCGGGCCTGCGGGCGCGCCGAACGCGTGATCGTCTATATTTATGGCGGACGCACTGCCGAGATGTGGTGGAAACAGAACAGCGAAAAATTCGAGCGGCTCAAGAACCTGTCCGTAATCAATCTGCCGCCGGAAAGCACGCGCGCCATAGCCAAGCTGGCGCAACGCACCATGCGGTTGCAATGCACCATTCAGGATGGGCAGGTTTGGCTGAGCGACGGTAGCGCGAGCGTGCAGGTGGAGCGGGTACTGCTGAAAATGCCGCCGCTCACCTGATTTTTGACTGGCTTGCTCAGAACGGCAAAGAGCAAGTCATCCAGCTTGATTTTCCATGAAACGGCTTTTATACCGCCGTTCCTTCATCTGCAGCCGCATCAGGATTTTCCTTGGGCTGCTTACTGTCTTCCAGTTTGCGTTGCTTTTTTTCTTCTTTCTTCCTTTTTTTTGCTAATTCTTTTTGACGTTTTTCGAATTGAAAATTAGGTTGTGCCAATTTGTCGCCTTTATTGTTAAGTGTGTTTGAGTGCCCGATTTACAGTCGCTATTCTCACACATTCAAGGGTGCATATGTTGAAAAATAGATGCCGCAGGCGGGGCATGTTGCGCTGCCGGGCAAGGGTTGCGGCGGCGTGTATCCGCATTTCGGGCACTGGGAATAAGTGTTTGGCATCATTGTCTGATTGATGCTTGCCTTTGGGTTGAGCGCCTAAAAATGATAACATTGCGCAGCTTTTTTGAATGCGGATTCTTGCGGCGCTTGGGCTGCGGGATGCAACCAACGGGGAATACGTTATGGCCGGTCATAGTAAATGGGCAAACATCCAGCATCGCAAAGGCAAGCAGGACGCCAAGCGCGGCAAAGCTTTCACGCGGCTGATCAAGGAAATCACCGTGGCCGCCAGGCTGGGCGATAGCGATCCGGCCAGTAATCCGCGCCTGCGCCTGGCGATGGAAAAGGCGTATGACCAGAATATGCCGAAGGACAACGTGGAGCGCGCCATCAAGCGCGGCAGCGGCGAACTGGAAGGCGTGGACTATATCGAGTTGCGCTACGAGGGTTACGGCATCAACGGCGCGGCGGTGATGGTGGATTGCATGACCGACAACAAGACGCGCACCGTGGCCGATGTGCGCCATGCCTTCACCAAATTTGGCGGCAACCTCGGCACCGATGGTTCGGTGTCATTCCTGTTCAAGCATTGCGGGCAGATGGTTTTTGCGCCGGGCACCGACGAGAACGCACTGATGGAAGTGGCGCTGGATGCGGGTGCTGAAGACATCATCAACAACGAAGATGGCAGCCTTGAAATCATCACCGCACCGAACGATTTTGTCGAGGTGAAGCAGCGCCTGGAAGCCGCGGGTTTCAAGCCGGAAATGGCGGAAACCACCATGAAGCCATCCAGCGAAGTGGTATTCACCGGCGACGATGCGGCGCGCATGCAGAAGCTGCTCGACGCGCTGGAAGACCTTGACGACGTGCAAGAGGTTTATACCACGGCGACCATAGAGGAATGAGGAATGCCGAATGATGAGTGCGGAATGATGATTGAGGATAAAACTCTCACTCCGCAATCCGCAATCCGCAATCCGCAATCTTTGATCCGCATTTTAGGAATCGACCCCGGCCTGCGCATCACCGGGTTTGGTGTGCTGGACAAGGTTGGGCAGAAGCTCAGCTATGTCGCCAGCGGCTGCATCAAGACGCCGGATGGCGAGCTGCCGGAGCGTTTGAAAGCCATACTCGATTCATTGCGCGAGGTGATCGAGTTACATCAGCCGCAGGAGGTGGCGGTGGAGAAAGTGTTCGTCAACGTCAATCCGCAATCCACCTTGCTGCTCGGACAGGCGCGCGGAGCGGCAATTTGCGCGGCGGTGCTGGCGCAATTGCCGGTGGCGGAATATACCGCGCTGCAGGTGAAGCAGGCGGTGGTGGGCAACGGCCACGCGAAGAAGGAACAGGTGCAGGACATGGTGCAACGCCTGTTGAAATTATCCGGCACACCCAGCCCGGACGCGGCGGATGCGCTGGCTTGCGCCATCTGCCACGCGCACGGCGGCATGGGGCTGGGACAGTTGGCCACCAAGGGGTATCGCGTGAAGAAAGGGAGGCTGGTTTGATGAGAGCATCTATGCACTTCCGTCATTCCCGCGAAAGCGGGAATCCAGTCAGTTGATATGGCTCCCGCATAGCGGGACAATATTTTAGTTTTGTTTGCTGCGCAGAATTTTTTATTTGCTGGATTCCCGCTTTCGCGGGAATGACGAACTAACTATTTTTGGGATTTATTTGAGATGATCGGTCGCTTGAGCGGCATCCTGCTGGAAAAAAATCCGCCGCAGATTCTGCTGGACGTGCAGGGCGTGGCCTATGAACTGGATGTGCCGATGAGCACGTTCTACAACCTGCCCGTGTTGCACGAGCGCGTGGTGCTGCATACCCAACTCATCGTGCGCGAGGATGCGCACCTGCTGTATGGCTTTTCCACGAATGACGAGCGCGTGGCTTTCCGCCAGTTGCTGAAAATCAGCGGTGTCGGGCCGAAGCTGGCGCTCTCCGTGCTGTCCGGCCTGAGCCTTAACGATCTCGCCGTTGCCGTGGCGAACAAGGAAGCCGGGCGGCTGACCAAGATTCCGGGCGTGGGCAAGAAGACCGCCGAGCGCCTGCTGCTGGAACTGCAAGGAAAATTTACAGCAACTTCTTCGGGCGGTGCAAACAGGGCGGTTCCCACGCAGGGCAGCGATATTGTCAACGCGCTGCTGGCGCTTGGCTACAACGAGAAAGAGGCGGACTGGGCGGCCAAACAATTGCCCGCCGGGGTCGGCGTGTCGGACGGCATCCGCCAAGCTCTCAAGCTATTGTCCAAATCATAAAGCCACTGTAAGTTATTATCCAAAGCATGATCCATAGCGACAACCTCTCATCCGACCGCCTTATCGCCGCCGCGCCGATTTCTCCGCAGGAAGAAGCGTTGGAGCGCGCCCTGCGCCCAAAGCATCTGGACGAATACATCGGCCAGGAAAAGATACGCGAGCAGCTTTCCATCTTCATCGAAGCCGCGCGCAAGAGAAAAGAGCCGCTCGATCACGTGCTGCTGTTCGGCCCGCCGGGGTTGGGCAAGACCACGCTGGCGCACATTATTGCGCGCGAGATGAGCGTCAACCTGCGCCACACTTCCGGCCCGGTGCTGGAGCGCGCGGGCGACCTCGCGGCGCTGTTGACCAATCTCGAACCGAATGATGTGTTGTTCATTGACGAGATCCATCGCCTGTCGCCGGTGGTGGAGGAAATCCTGTATCCCGCGCTGGAGGATTACCAGATAGACATCATGATCGGCGAAGGCCCGGCGGCGCGTTCGGTGAAGCTGGATTTGCCGCCGTTCACGCTGGTGGGCGCGACCACGCGCGCGGGCATGCTGACCAATCCATTACGCGACCGCTTCGGCATTGTGGCGCGGCTGGAGTTTTACACCATCCCTGAATTGCAGCGCATCGTGTCGCGCTCCGCCGGTTTGCTGGAATTGCCGATCTCGCCCGAAGGCGCGCTGGAAATCGCCAAGCGTTCACGCGGCACACCACGCATCGCCAACCGCCTGCTACGCCGCGTGCGCGACTACGCCGAGGTGAGGGCGCAGGGCGAGGCCACGCGCGAAGTGGCGGATGCCGCACTGATCATGCTGGACGTGGATGCGCAGGGTTTGGACGTGATGGATCGCAAACTTCTGCTGACCGTGATCGAAAAATTCACCGGCGGGCCTGTCGGTGTAGATAATCTCGCGGCGGCGATAGGAGAAGAGCGCGACACCATTGAGGATGTGCTGGAGCCGTACCTGATCCAGCAGGGCTACCTGCAACGCACATCGCGCGGAAGGGTGGCCACCGCCAATGCCTACAAGCATTTCGGCTTGGCGCTGCCGCGCAGTCAGGCTACCAAGGAGTTGTGGGATGAACCGGGAATTGCGGGATGAGCTCAATGCTGTTGGATAAAACGCTGTGTTACAATGCAACACACTTAAATTCGGAGGATTAAGCCATGAGCGCGACTTTGACCATACGCATAGATGATGCATTGGAGCGTGAACTCAAGCAATACGCGGCAGCCACACATCGCCCCAAGGGCGACATCGTGCGCGAGGCGTTGCGCCGTCAGTTGGCGTTGGCGCGCTTCCGCGCCGTGCGCGAAGAAATAATGCTGCTGGCCGAGCGGAGTGGGTTGCTAACCGACGAGGACGTGTTCAAGGCAATCTCGTGAGGGTGTTCCTCGATACCAATGTGCTGGTCAGCGCATTGGCCACGCGGGGGCTTTGCGCCGAGCTTTACGAACGGCTGCTGATGGAACATGAAGTGGTCATCGGAGAGCCGGTGGTCGCCGAAGTGCTGGATGTCATGCGTCGCAAATTCAAGGCGAGCGATGATCTGCTGGCGAAAGTGGAAACGGAATTGCGCCTACTGGAAATTGTACCCGCCCAGCCTGTCGCCCCCAAGTTACCGATACAAGATCGCGAAGACCCATGGATCATCGCGTGTGCACTAGCGGGAAAAACGGATTGTTTCATTACGGGCGATGCCGAATTGCTGGGCCTTGGCAAAGTGAAAAAGCTGCCCATATTCTCACCACGAGTTTGCTGGGAAAAACTACTGGCTTATCCTTCAACAAAATAATAGCCAGTAGAGACAATCGAAAAAATGCCACGTGTATTTGTCGTTATCCCAACAAAACGGCCAACTGTCTATTCCACGGCTTATACGAAATGGACTGCAGATACGCGTGAAACGTTGATACCCTGCATGGCGTATATAGGTGTACCTGAAAATCGCCCAGCATTCTGGGTGCCGAAACTATCCGATGTGATCGAACTCGGTTTGCTTACAAAAATGCTCAACGGTAAGACACCCGTTGGGCGGTTCATGTTGAAGCATGGCGGAGACATTTACTACCGATGTGATGGGGGGCTTTACTGGAAGGTGTTTACGAATTTTGCCCCCAAGTTTAGGCTCAACGGTACAGGTGGTTGAACGGGTGGTGAAAGAGGCGATTGTGAATGCGGTAATCCATCGCGATTACCGCTTGAACCGCGATATTTTTATCCGCCTTTTCGATGACCGCATCGAGATGGAAAGTCCCGGTGTATTCCCCGGCAATATCACGCCCGCCAACGTGGACAAGGCAGGCTCCAAGGCGCGCAATCCCCTGGTTGTGCAAAACCTGCGCGAGTTTCCTATTGCACCCAACATTGATGCGGGTGAGGGGGTGAAAATGATGTTTGCCGAAATGGCGAGCGCCAAACTTTATCCGCCGCAGTATCGGCAAAATACCGAAGCGGCGGTGGAGAGTGTGATGGTGACGCTGTTGAATCTGGAGCGCCCCACGGTGTGGGATGAGGTCAGCCATTGGATTGATATGCACGGTGAAATCGCCAACCGCCAGTTGCGCGAGATTACCAGGCTGGACACTTTGGAGGCATCGCGCATGTTGCGCACCTGGGTCGCGCAAGGAGTGTTGATTGCTCTGCCTTCCGCATCGCGCCAGCAAGCCCGTTATACCAAGCCAATGCGGTCGGTTGAGCAAGTGGATCCATTATCAAACGCTCCAGATAATGAATTGCCGAAATCGTAAAATGTTTTACAAAACAGCACAATGACGAAACCGTCATTATCATTCTGGCAAAAAGACGGGGTAGCTGGGGTTGGTAACAGGGCATTGCTGGAACAGCCGCTGACAGCTTTTTTCGCCTCCCGTCGTTGTTCGGGGCGGGCGATCCGGGCTGCGATGGATTGGGCGGTAGAGCAAGCGCGGTCGAAAACCCCATTGATTGGCGGCTTTCATTCGCCGCTTGAGCAGTCAGTTCTGGAAGTCATACTGGCGGCTCATGCGCCGGTGGTGATAGTGATTGCGCGCAAGCTGGAGGCGGCGAGCCTTCCGGCTGCATGGCACGATGCGGTGCAAGCCGGAACGGTTGCGGTGGTGAGTATGGATGATACGCAGCAACGATTGACTGCCGAGCAGGCCACACGGCGCAATAATTGGATTGCTAGCCAAGCAGCGCATATTGTGGTCGCAGAGGCGACACCCGGCGGGAGTTTGGCATCTTGTCTGGCGCAATGGAAAAACAAAAGGCTGCGAATGAATATATTAGTGGACGAGCCTGGGAATCAATGAATTTGCTGCATTCCATAATTGCAACTTTTAGAGTGCGAGCCGAACCGACTAAAGCAGTGGCACTTGACGCATACCGCGACGTTTATCTGGTTACTCAGCTTTCTTGGGGGAGATTCGCTACGCAGTGTGTAGCGAATTGTCTTGGGTGCATTACAGCCTGATGAGTGTTGGAAACAAGGCTCCGTACTTGGTACGCGGACGAGGCCTTCCCAATTCGCGACACAGTGCGTCGCAAATTGAACTGGGCGCATTACCGCACCCTGCTGTATTTGAATAGCTAACGGAAATTTAATGCGGGCTGGTAAAATTGAGGCTTAACATGATGAGGGCAGTGTGGCATGAGTAAGCGCGAAAAGATTTTTTCACTGCCGATCCGCGTGTATTTCCAGGACACCGACGCGGGCGGCGTGGTGTATCACGCGAGCTATGTGAACTTCATGGAACGCGCGCGCACCGAGTGGCTGCGTGAGCGTTACGGTTACAGCAATGCCGGATTGATGAAGGAATTCGGTGCGGTGTTTGTGGTGCGTTCGCTCAAGCTGGATTATCTCAAACCCGCGCTGCTGGATGATTTGTTAAACGTCACCGCGCAGGTCAAGGAAATTGGCCGCAGCCGCGTGGTGTTGCAGCAAAACGTGCTGCGCGGCGATGAGGTGTTGGTGGAGGCGGAAATTCATCTGGTGTGTGTGGCCGTGGACAACTTCAAGCCGGTGAGTGTGCCGGAAGCGTTGCGTGAACAATGGAAAGAATAAAATGAATGTGACACAGGATTTATCGTTCGTACACTTGATTGTAAGTGCCAGCGTGCTGGTGCAACTGGTGATGGGGTTGCTGCTGCTGGTTTCGCTGATGTCGTGGTGGTACATTTTCCTGAAGATGTTTGCTGTCAGATTGGCGGTGAAACAGAGCGAGGAGTTTGAGGAATCATTCTGGGGAAATCCAGACCTTATCAAGCTGTACCAGAGCACCAATGCCGCGAGGGACGATGCGGGGAGCATGGCACGGATATTCGTCGCCGGCTTTGCCGAGTTCGTCAAGCTGAAGAAGAAACAGGGCATGGACAACAGTTCGGTTATGGAAGGCACGCGCCGCGCCATGCGCGCCACCTATCAGCGCGAGATGGATAACCTCGAAGCGCATTTATCCTTTCTCGCCACGGTCGGCTCGGTGAGTCCGTATGTCGGGCTGTTCGGCACGGTATGGGGCATCATGAATGCGTTTCGCGGCCTGTCCAATGTCGGACAGGCCACGCTGGCGCACGTCGCTCCGGGCATCGCCGAGGCGCTGGTCGCCACCGCGATGGGCCTGTTCGCCGCGATCCCGGCGGTGGTGGCCTATAACCGCTATGCGCATGACATGACCCGCTTATCCTCACGCTTCGAGAGTTTCATGGAAGAATTTTCCAACGTCTTACAACGCCAATCATGACTCTCCGCCGCTCCACCCACAGCCCGATGAGCCAGATCAATGTGGTGCCTTACATCGACGTGATGCTGGTGCTGCTGGTGATATTCATGATTACCGCGCCGTTGATGAACCCGGGGCAGATTGATTTGCCCAGCGTGGGCAAATCGCTCGCCCCGCCCGTTGCGCCACTGGAAGTGATCATCAGGAAGGATGCCACATTGGCGTTGCGTGACCTCAGCAAGAGCGGCAAGGAACAGGATGTGTCACACGAGGAGTTGGTTGCGCTGGTCAAACAGAAGCAGGCGCAGAATGCGGAGCAGCCGGTGGTGATCTCCGCCGACAAGAATGTGCGCTACGAAGAAGTGATCAATGTCATGGACGTGTTGCAGCAGCAGCAAATCAAAAAGGTGGGGCTGCTGGCGCAAACCAGGGGAACCTCCAAATAGCCCGCCATGAGCGCAGCCGTGTATGCCGAGCCTTACAAACTGCCCGCCGGGGCATTGGCGCTGGCGGTGCATGGCGCATTCTTTGCGTTGCTGTATTTCGGCGTTAACTGGCGCGCCGAGCCGCCGCAGGGCATGGAGGCGACTTTATGGACGCCAGAGATGATGAGCAACCGCGTTAGAGTTGAGCCGCCACCAGCGGAGCCACCACCGATGGAGCAGGTGGAGCCTCCAAAGCCGCCAGAGCCTCCCAAATCGGCCGAACCTGTGCAACCTGTAGAGCCACCCAAAGCCGACATTGAACTGGCCGAAAAGAAAAAGCCGAAGACAAAACCGGTCGAAATCAAGAAACCGGTGGAACTCAAGAAACCACCAATAAAACAGAAGCCGCCAATAGAACAGAAATCAACAGAGCCGAAAATAACTGAAGCCGAGAAGGCGCGGCAGGCCGCGCAAGCCGAGCAGGATCGGGTGCGCGCCGAGCAGGCCGCGGCCATCGGCAGGGTGGTGGATGAACACAAGGCCAGGATTGTCGCCAAGATACGCCGCAATATTGTGATGCCGCCGGATGTGCCGGATAATGCGAAGGCGGAATTCGATGTGACGCTGTTGCCCGGCGGGTCGGTGCTGAGTGCAAAACTGACCAGGCCGAGCGGGAAGGAAGCGTATGACAGTGCGGTGGAGCGCGCCATCTTCAAGTCGCAACCCTTGCCGTTGCCGCAGGATGTGGCGTTGTTCAATAAATTTCGTGAACTGCATTTGATATTCAGCCCGAGGGAGTAAGAGGAGATATGAAGGGTTTGGCTATATTGAGTTGTTTCGGGTGGATATTTTTATTGTGCGCGGCACTGCCTGCGCACGCCGCATTGGACATCGAAATCATCGGGGCGGGCGAGCACCAGATTCCTGTCACCATCGTGCCGTTTGCAGGGGAAGGGAAGTTTGCCCAGAGCCTCAGCCAGGTGGTTTCTGCGGATCTGGCACGTAGCGGATTATTCCGGCTGGTTGACCCTGCCGGCAAGGCGCCGCACGAACCACGCGAGGTGGTGTACGCCGACTGGCCGGGAGTGGATGCGCTGGTCATAGGCAGCGTGGAGGAGCAGATCAATGGCCGTGTCACGGTAAAGTTCCGCCTGCTGGATACTGTCAAGCAGTCTGAGTTGGCTGGTCAGGCAGTATCCGGCAAGGCAGACCAGTTGCGCGCTATCGCACATCGCATTGCCGACATGATTTACGAAAAACTCACCGGTGATGCCGGGGTGTTCAGCACGCGTATCGCCTATATCAACAGGCAAGGCAGTATTAACCGGCTGGTGGTGGCGGACAGCGACGGTTATGGCGAGCTGACCGTGCTGTCAACCAGCGAACCCATCATGTCGCCAGCATGGTCGCCGGAAGGCAGCCATCTTGCCTATGTGTCTTTCGAGCAGGGCCATGCCGCAGTATATGTGCAATCGCTGCTCACCAACCAGCGCAAGGTGGTGGCCAACTTTCCCGGCAGCAACAGCGCCCCGGCGTGGTCGCAGGACGGCACGCAGATGGCCGTCGTGCTGACGCGCGATGGCAGTTCGCAGATATACCTGGTGCGCGCGGACGGCAGCGATTTGCGCCGTCTCACATTCAGCGGGGCAATTGATACCGAACCGCATTTTTCTCCGGATGGTCAGTACCTATTGTTTATTTCAGACCGTGGCGGCAGCCCGCAGATTTACCGGATGCCGGTGGAGGGTGGGATAGTCGAGCGTCTAACCTTTGATGGCGGCAATAATTTTTCGCCGCGTTATAGCCCGGACGGCAAGAGTTTTGTTTTCGCACATCTGACCGATGGGCGTTTTTACATCGCTACTCAGGATTTTGAAACCAAACAGATGCAGCTGTTGACCGAGGGGGGATGGGAAAAAAAGCCCAGTTTCGCCCCCAACGGCAAAATTATCCTGTTTGCCACCGAGGCGCAGGGTCGTGGTATATTGGCAACCGTGTCCAGCGACGGCAGGGTTAAACAGAAGATGTTTTCGCAAGCAGGGGATATTCGCGAGCCGACGTGGGGACCTTTCCTGAAACAATAATTTTATAAGGAGATACATTATGAAAAAGCTATTAATAGGTGTGTTGCTGGTAAACCTGTTGGCCGCTTGCGCCAGCCAGAAACCGAAAGAAGCATCTGTCGAAACCAAGCCGGCGCCTGTTGCCGAAACAACCAAGCCTGCTGAAACAGCGCCCAGTACTGCGCCTGCACAGGCACCTGCTGTGGCGGCTGATCCCCTGAATGACCCGAACAGCATTCTGGCCAAACGCAGCACGTATTACCCGTTCGATGTGTATGTCGTGCAGGACGCCGATAAGCCCCTCGTGCAGGCGCATGCCCAGTACCTGAGCGAACATGCCAGCCGCAAGGTGAAATTGGAAGGCAATTGCGATGAACGCGGTAGCAACGAGTACAACCTGGGGCTGGGGCAGCGCCGCGCCGATGGCGTGAAGAAGATGCTGCAAGTGGGCGGTGCCAAGGATAGCCAGATTGAAACCGCCAGCTATGGCGAGGAAAAACCGCGGCTCACTTGCCACGAAGAGAAGTGCTGGAAGGAAAACCGTCGCACCGACCTGAACTATAACGCCCGCTAGGTAACGGGCATGGCAAATTGCCACCCCTGATGACGAAACTCGCGATGCCCGTTCCCTCTCTCCAGCTCTCTCCCGCAAGCGGGCGAGAGTCAAGGTATCGCTATGCGATGGTCACGTTAAATATGAAGCTGCGCGTCTTGCTGTTGGCCGGGTTGTGCGCTGCCGGGGGGCAGGCTCGTGCGGGCCTGTTCAACGACGACGAGGCGCGCGAACAGATCCGGCAAGTTGAGACGCGCGTTTCAAAACTGGAAGAAGCAAACAAGCAGCAGGCAGGCACCAACAGGCAACAAACCAGTTCCCTGCTCGATCTGCAAACGCAGATCGAGACACAGAACGCGGAATTGCGCAGGTTGAACGGCCAGAACGAAGAACTGCTGCATAGTTTGCAGGATGCGGAGAAGCGGCAGAAAGATTTTTACATCGATCTGGATACCCGCGTGCGCCACTTCGAATCGGTCGAGGCTGCTGCATTGGCTGCGCCGCCGCCACCGGACAACGCAGCCGATGATCCCGCTGTGGAAAATCATGCTTATGAAGCGGCATACAAACTTTTCAAATCCGCCAACCATCAGAAGGCCATTGAAGCCTTTCAGGAACTCCTGAAAAAATTTCCCGAGTCGGTGCATGTACCCCATGTCCATTACGAGATGGGCAGCGCCTATTTCGCGTTGAAGGATTACAAGAGTGCGTTGACCAGTTACCAGCTATTGGTGAGCAAATATTCATTCAGCCAGAAGACGCCGGACGCCATGTTGAGCGTTGCGGATTGCCAGATAGCACTCAAGGATAAGGCTGCGGCCAGGAAGACACTCAAACAAATCGTCGCCAAATATCCCGGTAGCGAAACGGCCGACGAGGCCAGGAAACGCCTGGAAACTATCAAATAGGGCGAGTTATGCCCCATCACTCCGCCAGTAACGTGTCGCAACTGCGCATCAGCGAAATTTTTTATTCCTTGCAGGGCGAGACCAGCCGCTCTGGCCTGCCCACGGTATTCGTGCGCCTGACCGGCTGCCCGTTACGCTGCACCTATTGTGATACCGCCTATGCCTTCAGCGGCGGGCAGAACATGAGCATTGCGCAAATTCTTGAAGAGGTGGCAGACCATCACGCGCGCTATGTGACGGTTACCGGCGGGGAACCACTGGCGCAGAAGAATTGCCTGAACTTGCTGCATGCCTTGTGCGATGCGGGTTATGAGGTGTCGCTGGAAACCGGCGGTGCGCTGGACGTGTCAGGCGTGGATGCGCGCGTGATGAAGGTGCTGGACATCAAAACTCCGGCATCGGGCGAAGTTGAAAAAAATCTGTGGAACAATCTTGCCGCGTTGAATGCGCGCGATGAAATAAAGTTTGTGCTGTGCGATGAGGCAGATTACGTCTGGGCCAGACAGATGCTGCGCGAAAGGGATTTGGCGGGCAAATGCGCCGTGCTGTTCTCGCCCGTACCCAGCCAGTTATCAGCCACAACATTGGCTGAGTGGATACTGCGCGACAATTTGCCGGTGCGCCTGCAAGTGCAGTTGCATAAGCTGTTGTGGGGCAACGTGACGGGGCATTAGGTGTGGCCCATACGTGACCCGGCAAGTTCCTGGCGCCATCAGGCAGCCTGAAACTCCTCCGTTCAACCTGCACCAATACCTCAAAATAGTATTACAATGCCATCAGGTTTTCCGCAGGATAATTTATGCTGCCACGCTCCGCCTACAAGTCCATAGACTGCACGAACTGCGGTATATACCACCTATGTTATTCGGTAGGCGGGGATACCGATCTCAGCGCGCTCGACACCCTCGTAAAGAACCGGAAGACAATAAAACGCGGGGAATTCCTGTATCGGACAGGTGATCCATTCCGGGCGATTTACGCCATCCGTGGCGGTTCCGTCAAAACCTACCTTCTTGCCGATGATGGCCGGGTTCAGGTAACCGGCTTTCATGTTGCGGGTAAGGTGCTGGGACTCGACGCAATTGTGACCAGCCAATACAACTGTGAAGCGACAGCCCTGGAAACAACCGGGGTTTGTGAAGTCCCCTTTAGCCGTTTTGAAGAACTCAGCAAGAAAATTCCCGGCCTTCAGTATCAGATGCTGAAAATCATGAGCCAGGAAATTCTTGATAACCGCGAACTAATGATGCTGTTGGGAAAAATGAATGGCGAGGAACGCTTGTCGACTTATTTATTGAGTATGTCCCAGGGCTTTGAAAAACGCGGTTTTCCTTCTGTTCAATTTGATATAAGCATGTCGCGTAGCGATATCGGCAATTACCTGGGAATGGCGGAGGAAACAATAAGCCGCATCCTTACCCGCTTTCAGGAGGAAGGATTGATTACGCTCCACCGGAGACGGCATATCACAATAAACGATCCTGGCAGGCTTGGCGCCATAGCCAGTCACAAATAGCAGGAATGTGCAACTTATAAGCGACTTGAGTGTATAGTTTCGCAAATTACAAAGCTCCGTAAACCATGAGACGATACGCATTTGCGTCATGGATTACCTGTGCGATGTGTTTCCTCGATTCGATTTCTTTTTGCCAAAGGGGGCATCATGAATACAAACGAAGTGCAAGCGGAATCCAGCAGTCTCCGCGAGCTGTTAACTTTCACGCTGGGCAAGGAAGAATACGGCATCGACATCCTCCGGGTGCAGGAGATCCGGGGTTACGAAGCCGTCACCGCCATCGCCAACACCCC
>Ga0315281_10002107_pt1 | contig 29551 bp, 36 predicted proteins | sample YL17G07_0_MG_FD_204540 | JGI IMG/M metagenome (GOLD analysis project Ga0315281, IMG submission 204540) | Sediment microbial communities from Yellowstone Lake, YNP, Wyoming, USA - YL17G07_0 | ecosystem: Environmental > Aquatic > Freshwater > Lake > Sediment | place: USA: Wyoming | collected...
TACGACCCTGGCGCGCAGGGCGTGCTCCGAGAAGCGGTCAACGCGCGCGACCTACGCAAGGCGCGCGACGCCGCGCGATTCCTCGTCTCGTTCGCATCCCGCCGCGACGACGCCGAGCGCGTCGTCGCGCTCGCCGAGAACCTCCCATACGTGCTCGAGCATGACGGAGACGTCGCGGCGACGATCGCCGGGGTCAAGGCGGCGACGCGCGTCACCACGCCGCTCCCCGCGACCGCCGCTCGGCTCCTCGCCGAGGCGCCAAAAGACGGGACGGCGACGCGCGCCGTGCCCTACGGGACGGCCCCGAACGCGGAGGACGTCTCGCGGCGTGTCTACACGCCAGAGCGGCTCCTCCGCGAAATCACCGAATCGCAGCGAGCACGATGGGTCGGGCGACTCGAGCGGGTGCCCGCCGACGACGCCGACCCGCACCGGAGCGGCGTCGTCGTCGCGAACTACGACCCGAAGCACGACGGTTGGACCGCGAAGCCGAGCGTCACCATCTTCTGCCCGGAGTACGCCGAGAAGTGGGGCCCGTTCACCCCGGAGCGCGCCGGCCTGAGCGGCTCCGAGGAGTCCATCGCCGAGCAGATCGTACTCGTCGCGCGACACCTCGCGATCAACGGCGCCGACGTCACCGTCTACGCCCCGGTGGACGACGTCGTCGTGGACGAGAACGTCGTCTGGCGCCCGTTCGCGACCTTCGACCCGCTCGCGCCGTGCGACGTCCTCATCTCGCACCGATCGGCGCACCTATCGCGCCGGCCGAGGCTCGGGGCCGAGAGGTACTACGTCTGGCTCCACGACCCACTCATCATCCGGCAGGCCGAGGACTACGAGGCGGAGAGGCAGGCCCGCGTCACGGGCTACCTCACGCTCTCGGCGTGGCAGGAGGACGACCTCGTCCGCCTGCACTCCATCTCGCGCGACAAGATGATCCGGGTCCCCGACGCTCCGGCGCCGAATGACGTGGTCGACGCCTCACCCGTCGCGCACAAGGCGATCTACGCCTCGGCGCCGTATCGCGGCCTCGGCGTCCTCCTCTCGTGCTGGCCCCTCGTCCGCGATAAGGTGCCGAACGCCGAGCTCCACGTCTGCAACGAGTGGAGAGTCCTGCCCGGACTCGCGGCCATATACCCCGAGATCGACGCCCTCGCGGACGCGATCAAGGAGAACGAGAAGACCCCCGGGATCATCTGGCACGGCCGCATGACCACGAGCGCCCTCCGGACGCACTTCCAGACGGCGAACGCGCTCCTCCACCCGACGTCGCTCCCCGAGTCCTCGTGCCGGACGGCGATCCGGGCGATGGCGTGCGGCGCCGTGCCGATCTACCGGCCCGCGGCCTCGCTCGACGAGACGATCGGCGAACACGGGATCAGAGTCGATGGCGACCCGAAGGCCCCCGAGTACCTCCGCGCATTCGCGGACGCGGTCGCCGAGGCCATGCTGCGGCCCCGTTCGGTCGAGGCGCGGTGGGCCATGTCCGAGGACGCTCGCGCGCGCCACGACCCGTGGGCGACGTGGCTCCGGATCGCGGGACTCGCGAAGGCTGAGGCCGTGAAGGTCGAGGTGGTCACGAAGGCCGAAGTGACGGAGGCGAGCGCTCGATGAAGCAGAAGGGTGCTAAGCGGGCCGAGAAGCAGCGGCGCCGCGAGAAGACACGCGGCGGCAAGGCGGGGCGCGCGGCCCGGAACGGGTTCGTCCCAACCTACGTCCGCGCGACGGCGCGGACGCACGACGACGTCGGCGCGTTCATCGATGTCGCCGGGGCCATCATGACGCGGCGAATCCGGAGGTCCGAAGGCGCATGAGTGCGACGGCGCCGAGGGGAGGACCCAAGACGCAGGTCGCGGCGCTCGCCAAGGCGCCGCCGTCGGGCGTCGTCCACCTGACCGTCGAGGGCGCGAAGGTCACGCGCTGCGGCGCCGGCGTCACGCGGTACGTCGCGTTCCGCGAGTTCTCGGAGCGCCCGTGCCCCGCGTGCGTCAAGATGCGGATGGAGTCGCCGTGAACTGGATCACAACGACATCTCTCTCTCTGGCGAGCGGGGACGCCGCCGACCATCGCCTCTCTCATGGCTCGTCCCCGCTCGCCCCTCTCTCCCGGAAGACGCTCGGCTCCGTCGATGCGTGCGACGTATGCGGGGAGCAGTTCACGCAGGCGAACGGCAACCAGAAGAGGTGCTCAAGGGCCTGCCATCTCGCCCACTACGCTGCCGCGGGGAGAGTTCACCGGCTGGGGCGCGGACTCAAGCCGCATGTGTCGCAAGATCCCATCAGGTGTCGGCGATGCGGGCGATCGTTCCTGCGCAACAGCAACCGCCAGGCCGTATGCAACGCCTGCTCGCCAGCCTACGCCGCAGAACAGAGGAGGGCCGCCCAACCGGACGCTGCGTGCTCGACGTGCAAGACGGCATTTCGTCGAACCGCGCGGGACATGCGCTACTGCTCCGAGGCATGTCGCACAGACCCGCGACGGCGCGCTGACGGCAAGCGGGAGTGCCTCAGGTGTGGCATCGAGTTCTGGAACGTGCCCGACTCGCACAAATCTGCTGGCCCGCGCAAATACTGCGCGCTCAAGTGCGCGCGCGGCGCCGTCGCTGGCAGTTCTCATCCGCTATGGATAGACGGCGACGCAAAAGCGCGAGCAGAAAGCAGGGCACGCGCGGCGGGGACGTGGATCTACCAGCAGTGGCGGAGCGCCGTACTCAGGACGACGGATCGGAAGTGCGCGAGATGCGGGTCGTCCGACCGAGTGGAGGCCCACCACATCGCCGGGTGGTGGGACGCTCCCGCACTCCGCTACGACGTCAGGAACGGCGAGCCGCTCTGCAAGAAGTGCCACGCCCGCGAGGAGGGGCGACGGACGAGGGAGCGCAACCTCAAGTTGCTGGCGAGGGCGAAATGCGCGTCGTCTGCGTGATCCCGCCATCTCCGTTCCTCGCCGACGCGAAGGTCATGGCCTCGCTCGGCATCCTGTGGGTCGCCGCCTCGCTCCGAGACGCGGGCCACGACGTCTCCGTCCTCGACCTCGAGGGTCGCGCTGACTGGCTCGACGCGACGCGCAATGCCGCGGCCGCAGAGCGTCCCGACGCCGTCTGCGTGACCGGGACATCGGCTCACTTCCCGTTCTGCGTTCAGATCCACCGCGCCGTGAAGGAAGCCAGCCCGTATACGCGCACCATCCTCGGAGGCGCCCACGCGACGATGGGGCCTCAAGGCGCGAAGCGGGCCGGATTCGATGTGGTCGTCATGGACGACGGAATCTCCGGGGTCCACATCGCCCTCGAGCCAGATGCGCCTGAACACTGGGAGGTAGTCCCGACGAAAGCCGGCAACTTCGAAGTGCAGGGCGTAGTCAAGGGGCCGCTCGTCGATCCCGCGCTATGGCCCATGCCGGCCCGCGACCTCGTGGCGATCAAGGACTACCGCTACTACATCGCCGGCGACCCCGAGAAGATCGCGACCATCGTCATGTGGACGCAGGGATGCCCGATGGGGTGCCTCTTCTGCGGCGGGCGGGAGGTCGAGTTCTATCGCCGCTACCGCGTGCGTCCGGTCGCTCAGGTCGTAGCCGAACTCCACCACCTGCGCGCCGAATACGGCTTCGAGTACGCCGTCGCGATGGACGACGAGTTGAACATCCGACGCTCTTGGCTCTTCGAGTTCTGCGAGGCCATGACCAAGGAGCGTCCCATCAAGGGCTGGCGCGCGTTCGTCAAGAGCGAACTGTTCGACGACGAGTCGGCCGCGGCAATGGCCCGAGCCGGGTGCATTGAAGTTTGCACGGGAGTAGAAAGCGGGTCGGACTACATACTCAAGAACTGGGTCCGCAAGAATACGACCTACGACATCAACAAGCGGGCGGTGGAAACGGCCCACCGCCACGGCATCCGCATGAAGACGTTCTGCATGATCGGGAACCCGGGCGAGACGCGCGAAGACGTCATGAAGACTCGCGACTGGATTCTCGACGCAAAGCCAGACGCCTTCGACCTCACCGTCTTCACGCCGTACCCCGGCTCCCCGACGTTCAACCACCTCTTTCCGGCCGATGGCCGCTCGCAACTCCCGACGGGGCGAATGGAGGGGATGCCGCTCGAGGCGCCGCTCCCCGACTTCGAGCACGAGTCGTGGTTCTACAAGGGCGTCGCCGGCGAGTACAAGAGCGGCACGCGCACGCTCGGACGCGACGGGAAGCCGGGCCTTGAGCCTGACGAACTCGTAGCGCTGCGCGACGAGATCGACGCCGAGGTGAAGGCCGCGCTGAGGCAGGATGGAGCATCGCGCGTATCTCCACTCTTCGACGCCCAGCAGGTTTACGAGGCCGGGATGGGCCAGACGCCGCGGCACACCCTGCGCGCGCTACCGATGGCAAAGAACAAATGAGCGGCGTGAGGGGGGAGCGGGGACTCGAGGCCCACGAGGTGGTAGAATGGCGGCAGAAAATCGAGGACCGGGGCCGCAGGGCCGCGGGCCTCGCGCCGCTCGTGGCGAAGGACGACGGGTAGGGAGATGAACTTGGACCCGTGGAAGACCCTCACGCTCCTCATCGCGCTCGTCAGCAGCGCCGCCACGGCGTTTGGCGTGGTCCACCTGTTCGCGACGAAGGTCAAGACCGACCTGGCGCTCCTCAACATGATCCTCCCCGACCTCCGTGTGAGTCTCAGGGAGGTGTCGGACAAGCTCGAGGCGGCGAACATCTCCATCCTCCACGAGCGGCAGGGGCACCAGACGGCGGACGTCGAACGGTTGCGGGCCGAGTTGATCGATGCCAGGCGGCACTGGCACTGGCACTTCGGCGCCATCGTCGCGGCGCTGCTCAGGGCGGGCATCTCCGTCCCCAACAACGCCATGGGCGACGACGGGAAGGAATAAGGAGGAAGAGCATGTCTGGACAGAACAAGGCCCCGTGGGACCAGCACGGCAACAAGCACGACGAGAAGAAGCACGGCGACGGGTCACACCCGAGCGCCAACATCAAGGTCGAGCGCAGTACGGCCGATCTGCCCGTGAAGGCCTCGTCCGAGAAGCCGACGGTCGGCCGGATCGTCCACTACGTCATGCCGAACGCCCTGGGCGCATCGTGCTGCGCCGCGGCCATCGTCACGCACGCGGATGAGAGCGGCGCGAACCTCGGCGTCTTCCTCGACGAGGAGAGGCACGGCACGGGCGGATTCCGGCCCGTGCAGGACGCCACCAACGATGAGGGCAAGTCCGCCGGTACCTGGCACTGGCCCGAGCGGGCGTAAGGGAGGTTAGCGCGTGAGCGGCCCCTTCAACAACCCAGGGAACCCCGGCGCCGGCGCCCAGACTCCGTCGTGGTTCGGCGCCGGCCCCGTCGCTCGCGCGCGCCCCACCGAGGAGGGGAAGAAGCTCACGGCCCAGAGCGCCATCGAGCTCCCCGCCGTGAAGGAGATCACGCTCAACGGCGTGACCTACCGCGGCGAGCCGTGGACGGCGCCCGGCCGCCTCATCGTCCCCGCGTCGAACAACGCGAACGACGCGAGCGGGTCCGCGTGGGCCACGGCCGAGGGCATCTCGTTCGCGGAAGGCACGAGCGGGGTCGCCCTCGACTGCGCGACGTTCGAGGCGCCGCGCGGCGTCGTGTGCTGCGTCAACGAGGTGGACCTCCTCCTCGACTCGGAGATCGCGTGGCAGCTCCTCCGCTTCGCCATCGTCTTCGGCGGGTCGAGCGGGACGGCAATGAGCGGGCAGCAGGGGCGCGTCCTCAACCTCGACACGACGCGCTTCGTCCGCCCCCCGGGCCGGAACAAGACGTTCGAGGTCTGGAAGCGTCCGCCGCCGGGCGCGACCGTGCGGCTCCAGTGCACGAACACGAGCCTCGAGGGGCCGCACCTGGTCGAGTGCGAGATCCGCGGCGTCCTCTTCCCGGAGAAGATGCTCGAGGGCAAGGAAGGGTGGGGAGGTAAGTAATGGCGATCAACGCGGCGTTCTGCGACATCACGCTCAACAACGGGACGGGGACGGGGACGTGGAAGCACCCCGACCAGATCCGCGACAGCGCCCCCGAGGCCGTCGAGATGGACGACGTGCCCCAGGAGGTCTACCACGAGGTCACGGCGTCGAACGGCGTGAAGCAGGGCCTCCTCGTCGTGACCGCGGTCACGCGGACGGGCGTGACGTTCCAGTCCACGCACCTCGACGACGAGACGACGGTCCGCGCCCACGCGCGGGTCAAGAACCCCATCCCGAACTACCAGTACGGGTAAGGAGCCAACATGGGCGTACTCCTGCAGGCGGTCTCGCGGGTCCTCCGGCTCTTCCGGAGCGTCACGGTCCCGGGCGCGAACGCGACGACGACGCTCTTCACGGGCCTCCCGTGCTCCGGGTCGGGGACGCTCCGCGTCTGGTGCTTCGTCGCCGGGACTGCAGTCACGATCAACGTCTTGCAGAAGTCCGCGAGCGGCAACCCGCGGACGGGCGCCACGGCGCCCGCCTCGTCCTACCGCCAGACGGACACGCGGACCGTCTCGGCGAGCGGGACGGACATGAGCCCACTCGACTTCACCATCCGCGGCGACTACGTCCGCATCGACGTCGTCCTTACGACCGCGCCCACGACGTTCGAGTTCATGGCCTCGCTCCTTCCGTGAGGGCCTGACATGGCATCCGTCGCGTCGAAGCCGTTCCTCTACATCCCGGCCCTCACCACGGCGCCGATCGCTGCTGCCGCGACCGTCAACGCGGCGAACATCTACACGGACGGGACGAGCATCCTCGCGTCCGTCGGCGGCGGCGCGTACGGGCCACTCCTCACGTCGTCGGTGACGGTTCCGATCGTGATCACCCCAACGGGAGCCGGCCCCGCTACCGGCCTCACCGTGAACATGGGGAGCGTCACAGGACTCACGACGGCGATCCAGGGGCTCGTGATCACCACCGCAGCGACGACCGCCGCGAAGGCGGCCAGCCAGAGCGCCGGCATCCAGATCCTCGGCACGCACCAGGCCATGCGGTCCGTCGGAATCCAGGTCCGGAACAAGAGCGCGCTCCTGCTCGCGACGGGCACGGCCGGCGGGATGGGGTCGATCTTCTCGGTCGGCTGGGACACGACGAACTTCGAGACCGCGGTCGCCTCCTCGATCCTGACCGGGCAGACGGTCATGGTCACGCTCGACGGCATCTCGAACGTGGACGCGGCGACGAACAACGTGGACTTCCGCTGCCTCTACGCCCGCGTCCCGGCGACCACGAACGCCTCCGCGCGCGGGGTCGGTATTGATTCGCTCCAGCAGGCCGGCGCCGTCTTCGAGGCGAACCTCGCGCAGACGGCCGGGGCTCCGAGCGGGTTCCTAGCCACGATGGGCGGACTCGCGACGAACGCGAGCTACGGGATGCGCTACACGCGAACGGTCACGCCGACCGGCGGGACGACGTTCTCCGGAGGCGCGCTCGTCATCACGAACACGCCCGGCAACGTCGCCGACACCGAGAGCGGCTCGCTCGTGTCGATCACCTCGACCACCGGCGCGCTCGTCACGAACGACCTCACGACCGGCCTCGGGATCACGCTCACGCCGGGCAATGTCATCGCCTCAGCCGTCACCGGGCCCACCGGGATCGCGGTCACGATGGGGGCGAACGCGAGCACCGTCGCCTCGACCGCGATGCTCCTGCGGGTGGGCTCGACCGCGGCCTACAACACGCTCCAGTGCGCGTTCAGCGGGCTCGCCACCGGGTTCACGACGCTCGCGCCGACGAACGTGGCGTTCGCCGCCTCGGTCGCGAGCAGCACGGGCGGCGGCGTGTTCGCCGGGCTCCGGTCCGACACGGCCGTCGCGCTCTCCTTCGACGCGCACACGGTCGGGTCGCCGGCCTCGGAGAGCATGCAGCTCCGCGGCTGGAAGCAGAGCGGGACCGATCGCACCGCGCTCACGACGACGGACGGCGTGCTCGGCTTCTACGCCGGGACCACGGTCCGGTGGCGCATGCAGGCGAACGGCGCCGTGACGCAGACGACGCTCAACTCCGCGTCGATCGCGGACGCGCTCGCCGTCAAGGACGGCAGCACGGGCGGGAACAACGGCTCCGTGTACGTCACCGGCAACGGGCAGACGCTCACCGGCACCTACCTCGCGTTCCAGTACGACGGCGCGAACCTCACGCCGAACAGCCAGCGGATCATCGGCTTCCAGCTCACGATTCCCGACGGAGTGGCGACGACGAGCACCGCCTTCCGCGGCCTGTGGGGCGCGACCGGCGGGACGGGCACGGCCGGCGTGAGCGGCACGCCAGGCGGCGCGATCATGGTCGTCCAGACGACCGGCAACCCGGTGCTCACCGGGCCGCTCACCGGGCTCTATGTGGACCTCACCGGGACGCAGGCCGGGACGAGCGCGATGGTCGGGCTCACGGTCGCCGTCCTCCCGCAGAACAACGCAAACGCGTCGTCGGTCGGGCTGTTCATTCGCGGTAATCAGTCCGCCGGGGACACGCTGGCGGCGGCCTCGAACTACACCGGCAACGTGCTCGACGTTCAGAACCTGCCGATCGAACCCGGAGCCGGGGCGGCCACCGCGGAGGCCGGGACGCTCGTCAACGCGAACCACGCTCCGGTCAACGGCGCTGGCTCAATCACGACCGACTCGACGATCCTGTTCAAGGGCACCTGGACCGGGGGGGCCACGCTCGCCGCCGGGACCACGGGCCAGGGCATGTTCCTCTCCATGGCCGCGACGATCGCGGCCTCGCCGGTCACGGGGCTGACGGTCCAGATGGGGGCCAACACCGGGGCCGCCGGCTTCGCCTCGAAGATGGACTGGCGCTCGCTCGCCGGGACGGCCGCGGGCAACGGGATCGCGAACATCAACACGAACGTCAACGGCACGACGACGGGCGTGATGACGTTCCTGGAGATCGGCGCGGACACCGCCACGCTCACGGCGGGAGCGGCGATCACCGGCATCGACCTCGACCTCGCGACGAACATCGCCTCGACCACGAACGCGATCACCGGCGCGGCCATCGCGATCCCCGTTCAGAACGGGAACAACGCGAGCATCGGCGCGTCGGTCACGCGCTCCGGCTCGCCGGGCACGTCCGGCAACTGGACCACGAGCGGCGGACTCCTGCGCCTCTCCAACACGACGACGCTCGGCAACGGGACGGTCGAGGCGGCCCCGCTCCTGTCGATCGCGGACGCGACGACGATGGCCGCTGGCGGCACGGTCTCGCGGACGCTGCTCTCAATCACCTCGACCGGCACGACGAACGCCGGGACGGACTCGAGCACCGGTCTTGCGATCACGATGACGCCCAGCACGGCGTCGAGCGCGGTCGTGGGCCAGAGGATCACGATGGGCGCCAACGCGGTTGGTGCGGCGCTCGCGATGGTGAATGGGGTCGGGCCCATCAACACGACCACGGGGCTGATGACCCTGGTGCAGACGGCGGGGAGCGCGACGCAGGCGTGCTGCCTCGACCTGTATCAGCAGACGTTCTCCGGCATCCAGCAGATCCTCAGATTAAGTTCCTACGGCACGTCGACCGAGATACAGGGGCGGAGTGCGAACGGGACCATGGCCTCGCCTACGCAGTCGCTCACTGGTGACGTGCTGGCGATGCTGACCGCTCGTGGGTACACCAGCGGCGGCGCCTTCAGCGCCTCGAGCAGGGCGGGCATATTGTTCATGGCCACTCAAAATTTCACGGCCGGAGCACAGGGGACTCAGATTTCGCTGCAAACGACGGCCAGCGGAACAACGACCACCGCGACGAGGTGGACCCTGAACGGAGAGGGCAACGTCACCCAGGCCACCATCCAGACCTCCGGGACGGACTACTCGCTGACCAACACCAGCACCCTCGCCGGCGCGATCACCGGGTTCAGCGCGCTCTACGGCGGCGTCGTCGGGCCGAGCACGTTCAAGATCGTGAACTTCAACGGCACGCTGCCGGTCAACACCGGCACGAGTACCTCGACGGGCGTCCTCATCACGCGCTCCGGCGTGGCCAACTCGACGACCCCGAGCAACTGGTCGGGCGCGTTGGCCAACTTCCAGAACACCGTCACCGCTCCGGGAACTGGAGACGCGGGCGTCGCGCTCGAGAACTCGCCCGGCATCGTCACGATCAACGATACTCCTATCGGTCCCAACGTCGGGACGATCACGTCCACGAACGTCCTGCTCGCGATCACGGCCGGGGCTGGCACCGGGTCGATGACGACGGACACGCGCATCGGCGCGAAGATCACGATGACGCCGATCGTCGCCTCGAGCGCCGTCGTCGCCCTCAAGATCACGATGGGCCCGAACGCGACCGGTGTCGGCGCGGCGGGGATCACCTTCGGGACGGGGTCAACGTACACGGCCCCCGTGCCCGAGATTCTCGGCCCCCCGGACGCGACGCTCTTCGTCTCCGCCGCCCCGCCCGCTGGCTCTGCTGCCGGCAACGCAGTCACGATCACGGGCAGCGCGGGGAAGACCTCCGGCGCCGGCGGGGCCGTCAACTGCACCGGCGGAGCCGGCGCCGGCGCAGCGGGCACCGGCGGCGCGATCAACGACACGACCGGCGCGGGCGTCAACGGGACGGCGGGCACCTCGGCGGGGGGCTACGCGTTCACGAGCGGCACGCCCGGGACCTCGACGACGGGCCAGGCGGGGAGCGCAGCCGTCTTCACGATCGCCGCCACGACGGGCGGGGCAGCGGCCGGCGTCGCCGGGACCGGGGGGACGGGCACGGCCTTCCTGGCGACGCTCGGGAATGGCGGCGCTAACTCCTCGAAGGGGAACGGCGGCGCGGGCGGCGGGTGGACGGTCACGACCGGGACCGGTGGCTCGACCGGCGACGACACGGCCACGTACTCGGGCGGCGTCGGCGGGGCCTGGTCGCTTACTACGGGCAACGGCGGCGCGGGCGCGGCCGGCAGCCTCGCCGGTGGGCTTCCTGGGAGTGTGTCGGTCACGCTCGGGAACGCCGGAGCCATCGGCAACGTCGCGGGGGCGAACTACACGGTCAACTTCGGCACGAAGACTGGGTCAGGGGCGCAGGGTGGGTTCATCGTTAAGGCGAGCGACACGACGACGCTCTTCTCCGTCACGAACGCGAACGCCGTCCAGATCGCCGCGAGCGGCGGCAGCGTCGGGTACTTCGGGACTACCGCGGTGGTCAAGCAGACCCTCGGCGCAACCCTTGTGAACAACGTGACCTCGGGAGGCACGGCGGACCAGCTCGACGACTTCACGAGCCTCGTCGTCTACGCGACGGACGCGGCGGCGATTCGGAACAACATCTACCAGCTCGGTGAGCAGGTTCGAAAGATCGGCCTCGGGCTCCGGGCCTACGGGTTGCTGACCTGATGGCGACGACCGCATACCTGCTGCCCCGAGCGGCGGCGCAAGCGTCGCCGGAGGCGCGGGCGGGAACGGTCTCATCCGCGTGTCGGAGTACGCCTAAAGGGAGGGGTGCCTCGTGCCCGACTTCACCGTGAGCCTCTCCGACGAGCAAGCTGCCGCCGTCGAGGCCAACAACCCGCACCAGACGGCCGCCGAGTGGGCGCAGGGCATGGTCTCGTGGGCGGCGGACGGCTGCGGCGCGTCGGAGAAGGCGAAGCGCCTCGCAACCGTGGGCATCCAGGCGCTCGCGGACCTCGACGCTGGCGAGTTGGAGCCCATCGTGACCGCGCGGGAGACGGCGAAGGCTGCTGAGGAAGTCAAGGTCGCTGAAGCGAAGGCCGAGGCGGCCGAGGCGGCGAAGGCCGCGGGCAAAGCGGCAGAGGCCGAGGACGCGGCCCTCGCCGCAGAAGAGTTGCTCAAGCCGTAAACCCCGTGGTATCATGCTCATCGTGGGCAAGGGAAGCCTCAAGCCGCGATGGGAGAAGAAGCCCGTGAAGAAGATCCGCAACGTCTGGATCGAGGACCCGTTCGCCGAGGCGCAGGCCGAGCACCTCCGGAAGTCCGCCGAGGACGGCTCGTTCCGGCTCCAGGTCCCGCACAAGTACGGCGAGGTCGTGGACCTCCTCGACAAGAACGACAACGTCGTCAAGGTGAACGGCGAGGTCGTCAAGAAGAGCCCCACGCGCGACGGGAACACGTACCGCGTGATCGTGGACGTCGTCCACCGCTACCCGAGCGGCCTCGCGCGCGACGCGCAGGGAGTCCTCAAGGTCGAGCGGACCGACTCGAAGCACGCGAAGGCGTGCCTGCGCCAACTCAAGAAGCAGGACCCGCTCGCCGCCGTCATCGAACTCGAGGACGCGCAGCACGAGTGGCTCGTGAAACTCCTCGACGAGCGCAACGTCGCGACGATCCTCGACCCGTACAGCCGGGTCGCGGACGACATCATCGAGGCGGTCAAGGACCTCGTGAAGGACCCGGCGGAGGAGCCGAAGCCGGTCGCGAAGGCGTGAGTCGCAGACCCGGCGACGAAGACGAGTCGTTCGCGATGACGGTCCTCGTCATCATCGTAGTCGCCGCGGTCGCCTTGATCCTGATCCGATTCATGGCCGGGCGTTGACGGCGCCGCGCTAAGATCAGTCCAGCGTGACGTCGATAGCCCCGGCCTTCTCGGCGTGGTCCACCGTGTGGACGTAGATCATGGTGCTTCGGATGTCCTCGTGCCGGAGCGCCTCGCGCACGAGGTTGATGTCGTGCGTCTCCGAGTAGAGTTGAACCCCGCGGAAGTGCCTCAGGGCGTGGATGCTGTAGTTCGCGCTCAGCCCAGCCAGCAGCGCGTACCTCTTGAACAAACGGTTCGCCTGCCTCGCCGTGAGAGGGAACAACCTCGACCACGGCTCGCGCGCGTCGCCGCGCAGCGTCCGCAGGTACTTGACGAGCGCGAGGGCCGCGGTCGCCGGGGTCGCGACCTCGTCATAGCGCCGGCCCCCGCGCTGCTTCGCCGTCCATACCCCGATCACGGCCGGGCGCTCCTCCACGCGCGAGAGGTCCCCGGGGCGAAGCCCGATCAGCTCCGATACGCGCAGGCCGCAGAGTCCCCCGGCGGCGAGCATGGCGAAGTCGCGCGCGGCGTGGACGTGCGGTCGCGTCCGCGCAGCATACAGAATCCGCTTGTACTCGTCCTCGACGAGGTACTTGTCGCGCTCGAGCTTCACTTCTGGACCACGACCTTTGGCTTGACGTTCGCGTCGCGGAGGATCTGCTCGACCCGCTTCGCCTCGTCGCGGTAGCCGAGGTTAGCCGAGATCGTCACCCCCGCCTCGTCCACGTACACGACGTGGAGCGACCGAAAGCCCCCTTGTGGCCCGACGTACTTCGTGGCCTCTTTCGTCCGGAGCCGGATCGACTCGTCACGCCCCGCGGCAACCTCGCGCTCGAGAGCGAGGTACTTCTCGTCGATGACCTCAAGGACCTGCCACAGCACGTCGAGCGTCACTTCCGGGAACCGGACCCCGCAGAACCGATCGCTGGTCCTCGACCACATCCCCGCCGGCGGCGCCGTCACCCCTTCCGCTCCTGGCTTCAGCGAGGCGTGGTAGCGCGAGAGGTCCGCCTTGAGGCGGACACGGACGCCGATGTTGTAGGTGCCCGAGCTCGACATCGGGAACTGCTCAAGGATCTTGGAGAATCGGGACACAATCACCTCCGAGGCTCGCGGGGCGGGTCTCGTGACGCCAGAGGTCCCCGCTTCGCCTCAATTATAGTCCCCTTCCACGCAGAAGGGGACGCTTTTCCCAGCGGTGGTCAGCGCATGAGCGCACCTAACTACTTATGCAGCATATACTTGCGTCGATAATAGACACCGCAGCACGAGCCATAACTCACAGACAGCGCCTCCTGGCACCCGCTGCGGTAGAATGGAGCGGGAGGGGGAGCGCCGCGATGATCCACGTCCTCGCCCAGACCTTTACGAGCACGACGACCGTGAACCAGAGCGGCCAGATCACGCAGGCCATCGTCGCCCTGATCCTCGGCCTCATCGCCGGCGCGGCCATCCTCGTACCCGCCCTCCTCTCGTGGGCCCGCGACAAACTCGAGCTCGAGCGCATCAAGACGCGGAACGCGCTCGAGGAGGCCCAGAAGACGAAGGTCGTGAACACGGCGCTCGTGCGCGGCACCGAGGCGGTCATGGCCTCGCAGGCGCCCGGCGAGGCGAAGAAGACGAAGGAGATCCTCGCGGCGCACGCGGAGGAGAGCGGCAGGTTCAGCGACGTCCGCGCGACGGTCCGAGAGGTCACGCACCCGGAGGAGAAGAAGAATGCGCCGTAGCGACATCCCCTTCATGCTCAAGTGCTGGGGAGCAATCCTCGCCGTGTGCCTCGGCGGCTGCGCCGGCCTCGACGCCGCGTACGTCCGCGCCGACGCGGACCGCTGGAACTCGATCGGCGCCGAGCACGAGGCGTTCGTCACGCGCGCCGTCGCCGGCCAGAGCCCCGACGCGCCGTTCGTGACGCCCTCGGGGTTCAAGACCACGGCGGGCCAGTTCTACAAGGCGCGCGCAGCGTGGTCGTGGACGTGGCATCGGGTCCTCGTCCGCGCGCACCGCGACCTCAAGTGGGACGTCGCCGGACTCCGGGCGCCCTCGCTCCGCGAGGAGGGCATCCCCGTGATCGCGCCGCCGCCGGTCCCGCACCCGCCCATCCCCGACGCGCCGGAGGGAAGGTAGCATGCCCGATGCGAAGGACGTGGCGAAGGAGGCGGTCCTCGAGGCCGGCTACCGCATCGCCGAGCGGCTGAAGAAGGCGGCCCGCGAGGCGACCGACGAGGTCGCGCCGAGCGACCTCCAGCGGATCAACGACGCCCTCGCCGACTTCGTCGAGTTCTCCGCTCGGAAGGCCGCGGGCGAGGAGAACCTCGACGTCGAGATCGCCGGCGCGAAGTCCGTCCTCTCGGGCTACGCCTTCGTCGCGGCCTCGATCGGGCGCGCGGAGACGCTCGAGTTCGCGACGGGCGTCGCCGAGGACGTGGCGATGGTCGCAGGCGCCGCGGCGAAGGTGTTCGCGCGGAGCCTCGGGATCCCGATCCCGTGATCCTCGCCCTCTCCTACCTCGTCGCCCGCCTCGCCGCGCGCGCGGCCGACCGAGCCTTGGAGGCCATCCCGTGCTGACGCTCCCCCCGAGGCTCCCGCCGCCGCCGCGCGGCCTCCGCACGCAGTTCCAGCGGCTCCTCGACGGGCCGCGCCTCGGCAGCTTCGACGACCTCGTCCCGATCCTGACGACGGGCCTCAACATCGCCATGCAGGAGCGGGTGAACTACCTCAAGCGCAAGGCCGAGGAGGCGGCGCGCGAGGCGGCCGAGCGGCAGGCGCAGATGATGGCCCAGGCCCAGGCGCAGCAGGCCGCGGCGGCGCAGGCGAACGCGGCGGCCTACGCGCAGGCCGCAGGGCAGGGCGGGTCCTCCTCCCTCTGGGGCGTCCTCGGCACGCCGGCCGGCGCCGTCGGCGCACTCGGACTCCTCGGCGCGGTCCTCTACGCGATCTCGAGGCGGTAGCCCCATATCAATCTGAGCGCCTGAGGGCGTCCGCATGAGTGCCCATCGGAACGCCTACAGCCAAGAGGAGAAGAACATGGACACGAGCATTCTTGAGTCGATCGTCCTCAAGTACGGTGGGCACGCCTCGCGCGAAGAAGGCGTGTGCGCGATGGAGGCGGTGGCGTGGCTGGCGGGGGAGCCACACTCGGATCGGCCAGCCTGTACGTGTTCGGTGATCGGGCGCCTCGTCGTGCGGCTCAACGATCGGATCGGGAGGGGCGAGCAGGCGGATGCGCTCCGGACTCGGATCCTCAGGCCGCTCCTCCCGAAGCTCGTGGGCACCGCCGCGACGCGCGAGGTCCGGGCGAAGCGAGCGTACCTGGCGACGGATGCTGCGGTGCGGATCTTCGCCGCGCGCGCCCTCGACGAGGTAGGCATGGCGCTGAAGAGGCCGGAGCTCGAGGCCGAGGCGCAGAAGCTCCGGGCGCTGCCGCCAGTAGTTGATGGGGCTTCCGCGAAAGAAGCGGAGGCCGCTGCGCGCGCAGCGCGCAAGGTCTCCGCTTCTTTCGCGGCGGCGACCGCCGCCGACGCCGCCGCCGCCTCCGCCGCCGCCGCCGCCGCCGCCGCCGACGACGCCGCCGCCGCCGCCGCCTCCGCCGCCTCCGCCGCCGCCGCCGACGACGCCGCCTCCGCCTACGCCGCCGCCTACGCCGCCGCCGCCGCCGCCTCCGCCGCCGCCGACGCCGCCGACGCCGCCGACGCCGCCTACGCCGCGTCGGCGCGGCAGAAGGCGGCCCGCAACGAGGCGCGCGAGCGTTGCTACGTCGAATGGGCGAGCCTGATCGAGCGGCTATGCGCGGTGCGCGCATGACTGCCAAACAGAAGGCCATGGTCGCGGACGTTAAGCCGGGGGCGAGGTTCCGCATCCACGGCCCTCTCGGGCCCACCGGCGACGGCCTCGGTCTCCCGCGTGACGCTCGGGCCCGGCGAGACGCGGCGGATCCGCGTCAAGGCGGCCGGCGCGGGCGCCTCGAGCGTCGTCTTCTGCCCGCCCGGGGCGCTCCAGAACAGGAACGCGCAGAACCGGACGCTCGGGACGCGCTACCGCGGCAGCTACGACCAGCCCGGCGCCGCCGTCCTCGTGGTCGGGAAGTAACAAATCTCGTGCTTGGAGGGACCAAATCATGGGATTCGCGGCGGCGGCGCTCGCCGGTTCGGGTCTTCGCTGGCCGAGGATCGACAGGACGGGAACCGCTGGGTGAGGGGGAGGGGCCCTTCCCTCTTATGGCTCCTCGTAAGAGGTCTTGTGGTCCGCCGCGCAAACCCTGACAAGTCCGAAACATACAGTATCCGACGCCGATAGCCGCGGACCGCGACCATCGGCGCCGTCGGCGACGTTCAAGGGACTCAAGGCGGCGCGCCTGCGCGAACGTGAGGGCGCGTACCGCTCGTCCGGTACGGGCTTAGGTGGTGAGGGGCACTCCGCGCGCGGCGGCGGGGTGCTCGGTGGGTCGTCGCGTCTCGCCGAGGCGCGCGGCGGCCTGTTGCCGGCGCTTCGCGGCGACGCACGCGAGCGCGGACCTCCGCACGTTCCATCGGACCTCGTTCGGCTTCGACGTGTAGAGGATCTCGCCGTCCCTCGAGTCCATCACCTGGACGGTGAGTGGGAGACCGCAGACGTGCTCCTCGCCGTCCACGACGTCAACGTGCGAGCAGTGCTCGAAGTCAACGCCGCGCCGCTTCCGTGACTCTTCGACGAGCCGCCGCCGCTTCGCCGAGAAGTTCAGCCACGGCAGCTCGTCGCCGTCCGACTTGCGCCCGTGGTCGGACCGCTTGACCACGCGGCCCTGGAGGTACGGGAACGCCGCGATGGCGGCGTAGTCCTTCTTCTTCGCGAGCTCGTGGAACAGCTTCGACGGCTCCTCGACGACGTCGGAGACGGCCCGCGCGGCTTCCGCGGCCGTTATGAGGTGGACGTCGATCGCGATCCCGAGCGCCGCGAGGTGGTCGCGCGCCGCGAGCAAGTACGACAACTTCCTCGGCGGGGCGACGAACGCCCCCGAGTAGATGCCGACGAACCACCCGTAGAAGAGGCCCTTCGCGTACGCCTGCCGCAACTTGCGCCTGACGCCGATGATGTACTTCAGGGCCTCGCCTGGGCTCATCCCGTCGGGCGCTCGGAATGTCGCCACGGCGGCGCCTTCCGTCCAGTTCTCCTCGATGAACCGACGCTGCGTGTCCGCGTGCTGGTGCCCGCAGTAGGGCTCGATGTTGTGGCCCTCGCACACCCACGTCGTCCACCCCTCCGGGTGGGACTTCGGGCACTCGACGGGCCCGTGCGACTCCGCGCAGTTGACCACGTTCTCGAAGTGGGTCCGCCGCCTCTTGTCGGGGAACAACTCCTCCGCCTCGGCGATGAGGTCGTCGCGGTCGTCGTTCGAGATCCTGTGCGGGTTCGTCGTCGGCTCGACCCGCGGCGGCGTGAAGTGAAAGGCGCGCCCCGGGTCGAAGTGGTTCCGGAAGTCGCGCCAGCACTTGCCCTCGCAGTGGGCGTGGAAGCACTTGAACCCGATCTTCCCCGACCGCTCGTCGAAGAGGATCGCGGCGCCGCCCCGGTAGTCCTGAGCGGTCGGCTTGTCGGGCGGCGAGTGTCGCGCCCAGAAGGGGCACTCTGGGAGGCGGAAGCGCCACGTCCACCGCTGGCTGTGGTACGCCTTGGACTCGAACACGAGTCCGTTGCCGCGGAGGAACGCCTCGACCTCCTGGATGCCGAACGACTTCGGCAGCTCCGGGCCGACGTTCTCTGCCTCGCGCAGGTCGGGCAGCGCTACTCCGATCGCCGCGCAGGCGTCCTTCAGGTGCTCGATGTCGAAGTTTTGGGCGGCCCGCCGGATCTCCTCTGGCCAGCGGCCCATGGGGATCGGCGCGCCGGTCGTCGTGTCGATGTACGTTGATCCGCCCGTCTCCTGGAACCACGCGCGGTTTCCTGGCCGTGCTACCTGCCCGCCCGCGAACGGACTCGTCTTGCGCTCGGCCTTGGGGAACACCTCCGTCGCGGGCGGCAGCCCTGCGGCGCGGACGAGCCCGCGGAGGAACGCGACCATGTACGGCCCGGGGACCGGCTCGTCGGACAAGAACTCGACGTGGTAGCCCTTGCCGCCGCGGGAGCGGGCGACCATGTACCAGAGGTGCTTCAGGTTCTCGATGGTGAAGACGAGCTTCTCGAGGTCCTCGTCCGGCGTCTGGTGGGAGTGGTGCCCGTCGATGTCGATGACGCCGCGCCGGCAGCAACTGTTCTCGTCGAGGAAGTAGGCGCCGAGGAGGCTCCGCTTGCCGCCGCAGAAGTGCTTGAGCCACGCGCGTTGCCTCCCGTCTGGCGTGGTGGGCCCGCCCCACTCGGGCTTCCAGACGAACCAGCTCTTGTCGCCCTTGCGGGCGAGGTCGTCGGTGTCGCGCGCCTTCTCGTAGATGGCGGCGATTTCGGCGTAGACTGACGGCGCGGGCGTCACGTGTTCTGCCTCGTTGCTCCGAGGTTGGCCCGCGCGCTGATGACGCGGAGGCGCGCGCGGCCGCGGTGGTACTCCGACCACGACGTGGCGAGGCTGGCGTCGGCGAAGCGGCGCTCGACGTCGCCAAGGATGATAACGGCGTTGACATCGACCATGGATACCTCGATGTAGTCTTCGACGAGGCGCCGGAACGTGAGCGGCGCTTCGTGGTCTACGTGGGCCTCGTCCGGCGTAACGGTGGCGTGGAGGAGGGCGACGTCGCGGGGGACGCCTCGGGAGAGGGGTAGGGTGTTCACGGGGCGCCGACCGCCCCGGGCGCCGCCTCGGGAAAGAGGGTGCTTGAAAAGTCACTCTGATATGGTATGCTGTTCGGTAGGTTCATGGGCGTCCCGAGCGTTCATGAATCTACGACCCTTGCGGTGGCGAAAACCACAACGGTCATAGTGTGTTGAGGCCCGTTCGGAGGATAAACCTCCCTGCGGGCCTCGCCTATTTGTGGAGCAAGAGCGACATAAGCCTACCCCGCCCCCGCCGCAAATTCAAGTGAACAACGTAACTCCAATGAACGTGATAAGTGCTTAGAACGGTATTGAGACTGGCACTGGACTTCCGGGGATGTGGTTCACATCCACGCCCTCACCCACGGCGAGGCGAGGATCTGCTCCCGCGTCAGCGCGCTCGCGGCCCACGCCGCCGCGGACGGCTCGCGCGGCTCGGGCTTCGCGCCCATCCGCTCCCCGAGCGCCTTCCGGGGCCTCAGGTTCTCCCGCATCTCGGCGACCGTGAGGCGGCCCCGGGACGCGAGCCGCGCGAGGCGCCGCCGCTCCTCGCGCACCGCCTCGCGCTTCGCCTCGGCCTTGTCATCCGCCCGCTCCATGCGCTCCTCCTCCGTCTCCCGGGCCTTCGCCGCGACCCTCTGGAAGTGCTCGCAGCAGTAGAACTTGACGTCGAGCGGGTGTGCGTGCCCGCGCGCGAAGTGCGCTCGGAGCCGCGAGCGGCCCGACGGGTACGACCCGCCGACCTTGCACGCGCGCCACTCGCAGTGCTCCGCCCGGCGGACGCGGCCCGTCGCCACGGCCCGCGTGAGCTTGTTCCTCGCCCGCCACGCCTCCGGGGTGTCGCGCTGCCTCGAGCGGTTCTGGATCTCCTGCACCTTCTTCCGGTTCCGCCGCTCCCAGTCCCGCTTCAGCTTGTCGCGGCGCGACTTCAGTCGCCGCCTCCACCGGGCGTACTTCGCCGTGCGCCGGTAGTCGCGGAACCTCTGCCGCTCGCAGACCCGGCAGCGGTTGAAGAACACGCCGTTTGCGCGCCGCTTGAAGTGGTCGTCCGTCGCCGCCTTGACCTTCCCGCAGGGCCCGATGCAGCGGATCTCCGCGCGCGCGCGCGCGGCGCGGTGGATCTCCGCGTTGCTCGCGCGCCCGGCGGCCACGAACCGCGCCGTGCGGCACCCGTGGCACGTGCGGGCAAAGGTGCGCCGGCCGTTCGGAGCCCGCATGAGGACGAAGTTCGCCTCGTCGAGCGGGAGGTCGCGGCCGCAGGGGCCGGCGCAGCGGCGGAGGGTCATGTCTCAGCCCCGGGCGCTTCGTGCTCTTCGACGTCCTTCGCGAGGAACCACTCCGGCTTGTGCCTCGGGTGCGCCTCGATGAACGCCTTGAACGCCGTCGAGAGGAGTCGGGCGAGCGCCTTCTTCTCGTCGGCGTCGAGGTCGAGCCAGTCCTCTCCGAGAGGAGATTCAAGGTTCTCGCACGTGACCTCGTTGACCGACCGAGCGAAGTGCTCGGCGAGGCCGGGGGTGACGAGGTCGTCAATTGGCTGATCGACCTTGCGGGCCGTAAAGAACGTCTGGCCCGGCTCGAGGTCGAGTTCCTCGTGGGCGTGCTTGGCCGCCTCTTCGCGCGAAGCGTACTCCTCGTAGTTCGACCAGTATTCGTCGTCGTTCGACGCCATCCACGACTCGGTCACGTGCTCCTCCCGCTCCGCGTTCGCAGCGACCTCGCGAGTCCCCTCGGGTCGGGCGAGAACGCCCACACGGCGAGCGCGAGGTGCCTGCGCGTCGGGCGCCCGCCCTTGTCGTACAGCGGCTCTCCGCGCCGGATCACCTGCGCGAAGTGGCGGGCGATGAACGCCGCGCGACGTGCTTTCCACCACGGGTGCATCCGCCGCCCGCTCGCCCGGAACTGCGCGAGGAAGCCGTCGCGCGAGCGAGCGACCTTCGAGACGCCGCGCCGTGCGGCGGCGCGCGCGGCGGCCTCGACGAGTCTCTGACTAAGCCACGATCTCACCTCGGCACCTCCTTCCTCCCGCTCCGCGCCTCGACGCCGAGGCGCCCGCGGTTCATGCGCGCCGTGCGGTAGCAGAAGAGTGGGTGACGCCGCCCGATCGGGTGCCACGGCAGGAGCACGAATCGCGGGATCGGCCGCGACCTCGACCACGGCGCGAGCGCGAGGCGCCGGATCGCGACCACGCGGCCCTTCCGCCTCGGGATGGGGCATCCGCAGAGGCGGAGGGTCTTCTCGTGCGCCCTCACCCCGACACCTCCCCCTTGGCCCGCAGCATGGACCGCGCGTCGAGGCCCGCCCGCGTCGCCCCGGCGACGAGGTCCTCGACGACCTTCTTCGGCACGACGAACGAGGCCGCGACGCGCGCGTGCAGCCCCGCGTTCGCGACGAGCCACTCCTCGCCCGCCGTCGTGATCGGGGACACCATGCGGCACGGGGCGCCCTTGCGCGTGAGCCGCGTCCGCTTGACGAGGATGTCGGGGTTTCCCTTCTGGTCGTCGCTCATATGATCCCTCCGAACGCGAGCCGGCACCGCTCGCAGAGCCGCTTGACGTTCGCGTCCTCGAAGTTCTTCGGGACGTCCTTGCAGTCGGGGCACAGGCCGAGGATCTTCGTGAGGATTTCGACCTTCTGGCCGACGATGCCGCGCGTCTCATCCCATCTCTCTCGGACGCGCTCCGCCTCGGAGCGACGGTCGGGCAGCGGCACGGCGGGGATTCCGCCCTCGAAGAGTTCCGCGTTGATCTCCGCGACGTGCCTCTCGTACGCCGCCGGGTGGACGGCGCAGCGGCGCGGGTGCGCGCCCGATCCGCAGGTGCAGTCCTCGGGCACCCGGTAGACGCGCGTCGCCTGGTCCTCGCGCGGCCGGTTCGCCTTGATCCACGCCATCAGCGCCTTCGAGTCCGCGTCGGCGTGGAAGACTTCCTTCCCCTCCCAGTCCATCGCGACCCACTTGCCGCGGTGCGGCTCGAGGACGGCGCGCGTCCTCTCGGCGTCCGCGCACATCTTGGCGTCGCGCGCTTCGCGCCTCTTCGGGCCTTCGTCCCGCTCCCTCTCGAGCCACGGGATGAGGCCGTCGTTCGGGACCACGTCCGCGAGCCAGTGGAAGACGTGCTCCCGCTCGCCGACGACGACGCACTTCTTGCCGTCGGCCAGCGCGTACCCGAACTCGGCGTGCCGGCCCCCGCGACCCGTCTTGAAGTGCTCGCGCGGCGAGAAGGCCACGAGGATGTGGGCCGCGCGGACGTCCTCGAGGTCCTCCTTCGCGAAGCGCCTGTTCTCGGCGTCGTAGTCCGCCGCGTCGTGGCCGAGTTCGTGCGCGCCCGTGATCCACCGCGACGTCACGGCGAAGCCGAGGGCCTCGAGCTTGTCCCGCCACTCGGCCATGAGCAGCCGGGCCTGGTAGCGGGACGCCAGGTAGACGCGGAGTGGGTTCTTTTCGTCGCTCACGCCTTCTTCTCCGTCTTCAATCTCTCGACCTCGCGGCTCAGGCACCAGACGGCCTTCTCGAGGTCCTCGAGCGTCCGCGCGCCGTCCTTCTTCCCCGCGCGGCAGATGTACTTGACCGCGTTCCCGAGGCAGAACCCGAGGCGCCAGTTTTCAATAACCTTTATCGCTTCGTAAGTCGTGTCGCCGCCGCAGTGCGGCGGGTGGTCGATGTTCGCGCTCACGGCCCTCACCCGCTCGAGCCTGTGCCCGTCGATGATCCACGCGACCGCGGAGAGCCCGAACTCGCTGCTGCCCCGACTGTGGACGTAGTCGATCACGATCCCCGCCCGGTGCGACTTCTGCTCCTCGGCGCTGCCGAACGCATCGCCGCACGCGCAGACGAAGTGCGGGCCGTACGCGACGGGGGAGCGGTTCGCGGCGCAGGATCGGCAGCCGTCCTGAGGCGAAGGCGCTCAAAAGTCGCTCCAGAACAGTTCCCGCCGCACCTGCGCCACGGGCGGCCTTCGCCCGCGGCTCTTGAACCTCGACGCGGCAATCGCCATCGTCAGCATGTCGCTCGCCTGGCCCGCCGTGATGTCGTCGCGGTACTCGACGTGGAAGCGGTCGAGCATGGCGATGACCTTCTCGGACGGCTCGCGCCGCCGCCACGAGGCGTCCCGGGCCGCGAGCCGGAAGCTGCCTACCGAACGCGCGTGGTTCTCGCCGATCGTCTGCGCGAGCTCCATCGTCGTCGGCTCGCAGAGCCGCGTGGGCGGCGCGTTATGGTCCTTCGGCTCGAGTACGGCCTGCCAGAGCGGGAGCGGCCCCGCGCCGGCGACCTCGACGAGGATGATCCCGTCCGAGCCGGCCGTGAGGGCGAGCGCCTGGCCCCGCGCCGCCACGAGCCAGCGGACCGACGACTCCGTCGTCTGTCCCTCGAGGTCGCGCGCGCCCGAGAGGTACGCGAGGAAGTTCCGGAGCCGCGCCGTCTCGGCGTCGTCGATGGGCGGCTTCTCGGTGAAGGCCGCGCAGCCGCATTGCCGGCAGGCCGTCAGGCCGATGGCGTCCGACGCCTCGGACCCGTGCTCGCTCTCGAGGTGCGTGCAGATGCAGACGAGCGCCTTCTCGAGCGCCTCCGCCTTCGGCTCGCCGTCGGGGTCGTCGCCGAAGACCTGGTCGCTCGTCTGGAGTCCGTGGGCGGGGAACGCGCCCACGAGGTCGTAGATGACGCAGTCCTTCTTGCCCGTGAGGGGGGAGATCCGGAGGCCCCGGCCCGCCATCTGGATGAAGAGGGTCCGCGACTTCGTGGGCCGCCCGATCACGAGCGCGTCGGTGGTCGGGCTGTCCCAGCCCTCGGTATTGCCCATGACCGTTACGGTCCCGCGTCGCCGCGTGACGATGTTCTTCGTGGAGGTCTTGACGCACCACACGAGTTCTTCGACCCACGCAGATTCTTCTATGCGGAAGCAACTTCTCGGGAGTCGCGTAGAAGTGTGGTGGTCTATTTCCTCTCGGAAGAACAGGGCGTAAAGCTGCTTGTGGTGTGACTTCTTCGGCGCGGTTTGCTTCGTGATCGTAGCGCGATACCCGCGTGCGCAGCCAACGGCCTGGAGAAGCGAGATGAGGGCAAGATTGGTATTGGAGATTCTGAAACTCGACGGAACAATTGCCGCATCGCCGTGATCGCCGTCTGCGTACCAGAATCCAAGGATCAAGTTGTAGAACTGGAGGTCGTCGAGCCCCCAAAACAAATTCGTTCCGTCTTTTTTCAGGTATGGTTCTATGTGGAATAGGCCGCGCGGCAGGCTCCACGTAATATACGGGGAAGAATTGGCCTTGCCGCGGGGTGCCGGCTTCTCGCGCCTGACGCAGTCGATGCCGGCGCGTTGGATCGTTTCATCTATCCACGCGATTATGTTCGGGTGTGCCGTGCTCTGCGATAGCGTGTATTCTATCCCGCCTTTGCGCAGTTTGTTGATTCCGCCGTCGCCGAGCCAGAAGCCTATCAGGGCGCAATCGTCACTGGTGAGTTCGCTTGGCTGTTTGAGTCTAAGCCCTGCCTTGCGCCGCACGTTCTCGGTGGCAATGATCTTGCTTTCTTCGTAGCCGATTTCGGGGTGCAGAAGTCTTGTGTTGTATGCGCCCTGCACTACGAGACGCCGCTCTCGCCGCGCGGTCATTGGTAGAACCTGTTCGACGGATACCGGGCACGGCCGCGCGCGCCCAGACACGGGTATCTTCAGATTTCGTCCGACGAGATCACGCGCCGATGCCTTGAGGAAAATGCCTTCGTTGAACGTCCTGTAAAGCATCTTATGACCCTCGGTCACGCGGATGCTGTGATTTCTACTATCAAGGATGACCATTCGTTCTGTCGGGGCGCGCGGACGCCTAACGACCTCGTGCGGTTTCTCGAAGAAGATTCTCCCGTTCTCCCAATTCGCAACGAGGTGTTCGGGCGTCATCTCGTTCATGCCGACGAAGCCGACGTCGGTGAGTATTTCTGTCTGCGCGTCGAGGCATAGAACCTGGCAATTGACCAGGGCTTGCAGCGCGCCGCTCTCGTACTCGGCGAGGATGCGCGCGCGCTCTGCCCTCGGCGTGTCGCCGGAGACGGCCTCGACGCGGACGCCCTTCTCCCGGGCGACGCGCGCGGACTCGTGGGCCTGCTCGACGCTGATCGTGAAGGCGACGGGCTTCCGACCCTCGCGCACGGCGTCCGCGAGCGTCTCCCCGATGGCCTTGGCGGCGTGCGCGCGGAGGAGCTCCTTCTCGAGTTCTGCGTCCTTGAAGTCGCCGTTCCCGTTCGTCGGGATCTTCGACGGGTCGAAGTCGGGGAGGCGGATCTGGCGGGGGACCGCGGGGACGAGCCACCCCTCCTTGATCGCGACGGCGACGGGGTAGCGGTAGACGACGCCGTCCCTGAAGACCTTCCCGATGGGCCGCTTGTCGGTTCGCTCGGGCGTCGCCGTCAGCGCGAGGGCCGGGACGCCGGGCAGCGCGTCGAGGAGGCGCTCGTAGGATGATCCACTTACCGCATGCTGGCCCTCATCAACGACGACGAGCCGGAAGGCGCCGGCGTACTTCTGGTGCTCGAGGAGCCGCGCGCGGCGGTCGTCGTAGAGGCTCTGGATGCTCGCGATGACGAGGTCCTTCGCGCCGACGTGGTCGAGGTTCGCCTTGACGACGCCGATCTCGCGGCCCGGCAGGAGAGCGCGCGCCGTCCGCTCGGGCTGGTCGATGAGCTCCTGCGTGTGCGCGACCCAGAGCGTGCGGCCGATGCCGGCGGCGATGTAGAGTCCGGCGATCGTCTTGCCCGTCCCCGTGGGCATGACGGCGATGGGGCGGCCGGCGGGGTCGTCGGCGAGGCAGCGGCCAACGGCGATGGCGGCGTCGCGCTGGTAGGGGCGGAGGTCGAAGGCGGGGGCGGAGGTCACGGCTCAAGTCCCCCCGCCGCGAAGATGCTCGGTTGTGGGTGCCAGCCGTGCGGCGCCTCGGCGTCCGGCATCGTGTGGCACCCGTGTTCGCCAGCGCGCGGCGGCGAGGCCATTCGCAGCGCCACGAGGCCGCCCTTCGTGCGGCCTGTCCTGAAGAACCCAGCGCGGACGAAGCAGCGCCCCGGGTCGCGCTTGCGGCGCGTCTGCTCGGGGTCGACGAAGGTTACGAAGCCGCGGGGGGGGGCTTCGCCGAGGACCGCTCGCGTTGCCGCCACGGCGCTGCGGACCATCTCGGACGAGAGGCCCGCGCCCTCGTTCCGGAAGGCGCTGCATACCCACGCGCCGGGCCAGTCGTGCTTCACGTACTCGGCGAGCGGCGCCGACGTGATCCAGTAGGCGTCGCGCGTCTCCGTGAGCAGGACGAGACACGCGCCCGGCGGCGCGATGTTCGGGTGCCCGGGACTCTGCCGGTTGTAGTGCCGGTCGGCGAGGGGTCGCGCCATGCGGTCGCAGCGGTGGGAGAGTCGCCAGATCATGCACCGAACTCCTTGCCGCGCAGGTCGGCGTGCATCGGGCACTGCCCCGCGTGGTGTGGCCCTTTCGTCTTGCCCTCTATTAGCCTCGACTTCGATGCCTCGATCGCGCTGTAGTCGAACGTGCCGCCCTCGCGCATGAGCGGTTGCAACTCGTCCTCCCATGCGGCGCGCCCTTCTTGGCATGCCTTGCAGTTCTTGAAGTCGTGGCTCGCCACATGCCTATCCGTTCGCGATCTCGACGAGGCGCGCCGCGAGGGCCGCCGCGATGAGCCGCACCTCGTCCGTCGTCGCGTCGCGCGCGTCCGTGATCGCCTCGTCAACGAGGTCGAGGAACCTCTCCCGGAGCGTCGGCTTGCAGACGTGGACGATTTCAAGATGCAGCGGCATCGGCCTTCTCCTTCTTCGGCTTCTTCTCGGCCTCGCGCTCGGCCGCGTACCCCACGTGGTCGATCGGCATGAGCATGTACTGCCAGCCCGCACCGTCCTCGACGACGATGGGCCCGCCGGCGCGCCCGTCCACGACGGCGCGGAGGCGGACCGTCACTTTCTCCGAGTCGATCGCATCCAGCGCCGCCGCCATCATGCGGACGTTCGCCCCGACCTCGAGCGGCGCGCCGTCGTACGCGCACGCGACGTCCGACCGCCCCTCGGCGCTCGTGTCGATGCCCGAGACGCTCACGCCGCCGCGCGCGAGGCTGAGCAGGACCGCGTGCGTCTTCTTCCCCTCAACGATGAGGGCGAGGCGCCGGAGCGCCGAGAGCAGCTTCGCGCGGTCCACGTCGAAGGACGTGTGCCCGCTCACGTCGATCTGCATCTTGTCGAGGTCGGGGAACGGAGAGGTGAACTTCGGCGCCTTGAGCGTCGCCGAGTCGCCCGCCGTGATCGTCGTCGCGCTGTCCGCGAACGTGAGGCCGAGGCGCTCCGCGCCGGCCGAGATGTTCTCGAGGATGCGCGCCGCCTTGAGGCTGATCGTGTGGTCGATGTCGCGTCCCTCCTCGATCTCCTGGTAGTAGCGCGCGACCGCGACCCCGTCCGTCGTCGCGATGCGCAGGCGCGCGCCCTTCCGGCCGACGTTCACGCCCGCGACGGCGAACGCGCGCCGGCCGTACTCGCCGCCCTCCTCGGCCGCCGCGAACGCGACCTTCCGGATGCCGCCCACGAGGAGCGACGTCGGGAGCCAGACCTCGGGCTCCGCGTGGTCGAGCGCGAGCGCGGGGAAGACGAAGCCGCCGGGGCCCCGGAGCGTGAACCTGGACGCGCCGTCGTCGAGCGTCACGTCCTCGCCGTTCTCACCCGAGGTCGCGACCGTCACCTTCGCGCCGTCGAAGGACTTGACGAGGGCGAGGGCCTTCTTGGCGGGCAGCAGCGCGCGTCCCGGCGCGGCGACGTCGCAGCGCTGCGCGCGGAGGCGCAGGCTCACGTCGAGGTCCGTGGCGAAGAACTCGGCGCGGCCCTTCTCGGCGACGAGGAGGACGTACTCGAGGATGGGGCGCGTCGTGCGCGCGGGGACGACGGCGGACGCGGACGCGAGGAGGTCCGCGAGCTCGTCGCGGTCGATGGTGATCTTCATGCTTGTTCTCCGAAGATGGAGGGCTGGGGCGCCTGCCTCGGCGCTTTTGGTTCGGGCGCCACGCCGAAGAAGTCGAAGATGCTCTTCGCCTCGCTGGCCTTCTGCCTGCGCGCCCACGCGGCCCGCGCCTCGGCGATCTCGACGTACTCGGCCTCACGCTCGATTGCGAGGTAGCCGCAACCCTCTTCGATCGCGGCTACCGCGGTCGTGCCCGAACCGGCGAACGGCTCGAGGACGGTGCCGCCCGGCGGCGTGACGAGGCGGATGAGCCAGCGCATGAGGGTGACGGGCTTCACGGTCGGATGAGAGTTGAGGCGCGCCTTGGCCCCGCCCATCGCGTAGGGGTTATCGGCGTTCCACGACGGGTCGCTCCGAGAGCCGGTCACGGCCTCGCGCAAGCCGGCCTCGCGCAGCCCGGCCTCGCGCTCGCCTGCATCCGGCTTCGGGCACACGAACAGCCCCGACATGCGCCCGCGCTCCCAGGCGTCGAGCGAGAAGCACTTGGCGGCCTCGCCGAGCGCGGCGTCGTCGGAGACGATGACGTTGGCGGGCCAGCGACCCCCGGCCATGGACTCGAGGTAGCCCGGGAGCGAGCCGCGCGGATCGGTGAAGCCGGTCTTGCCGCAGCCTTTGTAGACCTCGCCGGGCCGATCGTGGTTCAGTCTTTGCGCCGCCGCCGCCGCCGCCGCCTTGTCTTCCTCCGAGGCGTATGGAATCCGGCACCCATCCACGTTCAGACCGCCGACGCCGTGCTTCAGGACGTTCGCGGCGTAGGTGCCCTTAAAGGGCTTCTGGGCGAGGCAGATCGGCTCGTGGGCGGGCTTGATGGCGGTGCCGAAGCCGGCCCAGAACTTGGCGGCGTCGGTGGCGGGGGCGGTGATCGTGCGGCCCTCCGGCTCCCCGTTGCTGCCTCCGAAACCGATGCCGGTCTTCGGGATGTAAGCCACGGCGTCGGCGATGTTGAGCTTCGCTCGGCCTACGACTTCGCGTTCCGCCCCCGCCGCCTTGTCGATCGCCTTCGAGATGTCGAGGCTCTTCGGAAAACCGGAGTTCCCGGTGACGAAGACCGTTCCGTTTCGACGCGCGACGAAGGCGCCGCTCGGCACGGTGATACACCAGACGATTCCTGAGTAGGATTCTACTGAGGCGCGGGCCAGAGCGGGGCGCACGGCGCCTTGCCATGCTCTGCCAACTTGTGCGAGCGGTTGTCCGGCCAGAGTTCGAGGTTGTGGAGCGCGTTGTTCGTCGGATCGTGGTCCTTGTGGTGAACTACTTCTGAACGCAAGAGCGGCCGGCCCATCGCTCGCGCCACGAACAGGCGATGCTCCATGACGTAGCCGTCCTTCCTCGCCATTGACGCGAGCAGCTCCGGACAGCGCACGTAGCGCACTCCCGCGT
>Ga0315281_10002108_pt1 | contig 29547 bp, 38 predicted proteins | sample YL17G07_0_MG_FD_204540 | JGI IMG/M metagenome (GOLD analysis project Ga0315281, IMG submission 204540) | Sediment microbial communities from Yellowstone Lake, YNP, Wyoming, USA - YL17G07_0 | ecosystem: Environmental > Aquatic > Freshwater > Lake > Sediment | place: USA: Wyoming | collected...
CGAACCACGCGCAGAAGAAAGCGGGAATGATGTACCACTCGTTCATAAACTTAATTATATCCGGAAATAGAAATATTGTTCAGAGAGGCATGAAGAAAGTCAAGGATTTCATGAACAGGCGCGTCGTTTATTTCCTTCCGACGGACAGCATTTTCGATGCGGCGAAGGTGTTCTCCAAGAAGCGCATATCGGGCGCGCCCGTGGTTGCCAACAAGCGCAGCAAGAAGGTCATCGGCATAGTCAGCGAGTCGGACCTCGTGAAATTCATGGGCCGCAACCTCTACAGCCGCACCAAGGTCAGCACGGCGACGTGCACTTCGATGAGCCTCATACTGCTCGGGTTCATGAAGCTGGGCAACGCGCATCTCACGGCCAAGAAGGAGCTGGAACGGATGATGAAGATACGCATAAAGGACGTGATGAGCGGCGACGTCATTGCCGTTTCCCCGGAGGAGAGCATCTTCGACGCTGCGGAAAAGATGGACGGGCACGACGTGAACAGGCTGCCGGTAGTGAAGAAGGGCAAGCTTGTTGGTATAATCGCTCGGTCCGATTTGGTGAAGGCTTTGGTGGAGTGAGGTAAAATGGCAAGGAAGAGTTTCACGGCAGAAGAGGCGAAGGCCGCGCACGGAAAGAAATGATTTTTTTGCGTTTGAGCAAAAGATAAAAACTAAACAAAAAAACAAGCGAGGAAAAAAGATGAAGTACGAAGAGGCTTTGAAAAAGCCGTTCACGGACCTCGAGAAACTCGCGATGGGTATAATACTGAGCCTGGTCCCGATAGTGAACGTGACCATAGTTCAGGGGTTCTTCATGGAAGCATCGGGCGTCGGAAAGGCGAAAGCGTCGCCGAAGATGCCCGAGTGGAAGGACTGGACCTACCTTTTCGTGAAGGGACTGGGAGCGTTCGTCGTGAAGCTGATATACATGCTTCCGGCGCTCGCGTTCATAGGGTTCGGGATAGGTATAGCGGCCAGCGACATGATCGCTGCGATGGCGAACGTCGTCTCGCCCGAGCTGATGGGCCAGATGATGGGCGGCAGCGTCGCGGCGAACGAGCAGATATCGCAGGTGATGGCGCAGAACTGGTACCTAGTGATACCGGGCCTGCTGAAGGCCGCGCCGCTGATAGCGGTCGGTATGCTGTTCGCGTTGCTCGCGGCGTTCGTCACGCCGATAGCCGTGCTCAACTACCTGTCGAAGAAGAACTTCGCGGCCGCGTTCGACTTCGGTGTCGTGCTGCGCAAGGCGTTCACGATGAAATACGCTCTTGCGTGGCTGACCGTGCTGATCGTCAGCGCCGCGGTCGGGTTCGTGCTGAAGTTCATACCCTGGATAGGGGCGTCGATAACGCTCTTCGTGATGGGCGTAATCGGCTACAGCCTCTACGGCCAAGTGTTCAAGGAGAAGAAGTGAACGACATTGCATGGAAGCGTTTGGAGATTTTTTGATTTCAATTTTTAATTTTTGATAGGCGAAGGGGGAGATATGATGGCGCAAATGAAAAGGTTGTACAGGTCTGGTAAGGACAGGATGCTCGGCGGGGTGTGCGGAGGGATAGGTGAATACACTGGCATCGACCCGACGATCGTGCGCTTGGTCTGGTCGCTATTCGCGTTCTTGGCCGGCGCCGGGCTTCTGTTCTATCTGATTGCGTGGTTTATAATCCCGCGGAACCCGAAGCACAAATGGTAGAATCGAACCTCAACCAAGGGGACGCCGCGAGTGAAGTTTTGAAATGGTTTTAAATTCTTCAGGAAGCACCATTTGCATATGGGCAAAAAGATTTACATAGGCGAAGACGCGTTTTATCCGGAATTCGCAAGCGAATGGAACCTGATACTTTCGATGTGCCCCGAAGCTACCGATGTCCTTTATACCATCCAAAAATGGCGGACGGAGAACATCCTGTGAGAGAGGTATGCGACCAGTACGAGTCCGTCTTTAAAAATCGCATCGGCAGCCCGCGCATAAACTCCGTTGTGAACGGACTCGAAGCGGCGGGGCTTGTGACGTTTAGGAGGGAGTATGACGGAAAAGGCGGATTCGAAAAATATGTAAGAATTTCCGAAAAAAGCAAGTCCGTGAAGTTTTAGAGCGCCGGAGGCGTGATTTGTAACTCATTGAAAGAAAAGTAAAAACTGTTCTCCCGCTATATTTTTAAATGTCCTTTGTTTCTCCGTCAATGTTTTACTATGGGAACTTTTTATTTCAATAAAAAATATCCTCCCGGCTTTCACCCCAATCCTGTCGCAGACCTCGTACGGTTTGAACATCAAATCAAACTGTCCCTTAATTCTTTGTTCCACAATGTTTTCATTAAATCGGCTGTGTTTACCAAGTTTAGAATAGTCTTCCTTCGTCCTTTTTGAATTTATTTTATTAATAGTTCTAATGGCGTGTTTGCGATAGTTAGAATCCTGCCATTTCTTTTTTAGGGCTAAACTCAATTTAAGGTTCCGGAGATCGCTCTTAGTCATAGCTCCTTTGAATCCTTCTTTAGCGGCATTTTGATCTTTGCCAAACATTATTGTAATTTTTTATCATGACTCTAAAATTATTTTAGAACCAACGGAAGTGGTAAAACGCCGGAGGAGGGATTTGAACCCTCAAGGGCTTGCGCCCGCAGGCTTTCCGGGCCTGTGCCATACCAGATTAGGCGACTCCGGCATTCGTGTTTTCTACAAATAAACTATTTCCATCGCTATTTAAATCGTTCTGCGAGGCGATAATGATTATGGCGTTCGACTCTCTCGGCGCGCTGCTTTCGGCGATGATGTATGCGCGGAAGAACAGGGGCAAGGCCGCGGTGGCGCTCGTCACGTTCGTCGCCCTGATAGCGTTCCTCACGGGCATGCTCGGCCAGTTCGTGCTCGTCGTTGCGGTTTTCGCGGAGCTTGCGCTGGCGTTCTTCCTAGGCGAATGGCAGCTTCGCAAAGTTGGCATAGAGCTCGTGACTTTCGTGACCGTGCTCGTCGGGTTCATGTACGGCCCGTCCGCTGGCCTCGTGATGGGCGGCGTGCTCGTGGCGCTGCATTTCGTGCTCGCGCGCAACCTCGGGGCGCACCTGGTGTACTGCATACCCGCTATGGCTTTGATAGGTTTCCTGGCCGGATACGGCGGCGCTTGGCCTTTTGGCGTGGCCATGCTCGGCGTGTCGCTTTCCGCGCTGTACAACATCGTCACTGGCGCGATCGGCACTGCTATGTTCGGCGATTTCTTCGAGGAGCTTGTGTGGAGCGGCACGAACTTCGCGCTGAACTATGCGCTGTTCACGGCCGTGGCACCGGCTGTGCTGGCCGCGGTGGTGTGAGCCGCGGCCGCGTGAAGCGTATGTGCGTGGAGCTACGCTATCGTACGAACGGATGCGCAGGATATTTATAAGCGAACCCCGCAAATAGAATTATCGAAAGGTTTTCGCGGGCGATTTTGCGCATGGCCGAGGGTTCTGGCATATCCGGAGAAAGAAGGAGTGATTACGCGGACATAGGCAAACTGTCTGCGGACGCTACCGAAGGAAAGGCGCGCGTGATAGGCGTCATCTCCGGCAAAGGCGGGGTGGGCAAGACCACGTTCGCCGCGAACCTCGCGATCGCGCTCACGGCGCTCGGCAAACGCGCCGTTGTTGTGGATTGCAATGTCACTACGCCGCATCTGAGCTATTATCTGGGCGTGAAGAACTTCTCTACTACGCTCAACAACGTGTTCTCCGGCGACATCGATGTGGCGTTCGCCCCGCTCGACCAGAACGGGGTGATGTTCATCCCCGCTTCGGAGAAGTTCACCGACCTGAAGAACGTTAACATGCAGGATTTGGAAAAAATAATAAAGAAGCTTGCGAACCTCGACAGGTTCGACTACATCATTTTGGACTCGGCAGCCGGGCTCGGACGCGAGACCATAGGCGTGCTGAACGCCTGCAACGAGGTGATTTTCATCACCACGCCGACCGCGCCCAGCATCATGGACGTGGTGCGGTGCAACGAGGTGGCGCATATGGTCGGCCACAGCAAGTTCAGCATCGTGTTCAACATGGTGCGCGGGAAGAAATACGAGATCACGCCCGAGAAGGCCGAGGAGCTTTTCAACATGTCTGTGATAGGCCAGATACCGTTCGACGAGAACGTGATGGACGCGACCGCCGAGGGCGTGCCAATCCTGTGGTACAAGCCGAACTCGCTGAGCTGCATGCCGCTGATGCAGATAGCCGGGCAGATAGCAGGCATCGAGCCGCAGCTGCCTGGGGCAGAGGAGCAGGAGGTTTCCGAGGAAGCGGAGGAGGCAGCGGAGAAGGAAGGCGAGGCCGAATACGAGGAAGTCGTCGAAGAGGCGGAGGAAGGCAAGGAGGCCGACGTCGACGAGGCGTACGAAGGCGGGGAGGATGTCGATTATGCGAAGATAGATGTGAGCCGCATTTTTGGCGGAAAGCGCGGGAAACCTATGCCGATAGTAGGCAAAAAAAAGAAGCGCAAGGACGAAGACAGAGAGGGGGCGGGCGCAGCTGCCAAGCTCGCGGACAGGCTGAAGGGAATCTTCTCGAGATAGGCGGCGCTTTCATTTAAACGCTTTCATCATCTTCTTCATCGGCAGCGCGTTCACCACGTCCTTCTTCTCGACCCATCCGCGCCGAGCAGTTGCGATGCCCAGTCGCAAAAACTTCAGATGCTCCGCGCTATGCGCGTCCGTGTTTATAATGGTCTTGCAGCCAAGCTCAATCGCGCGCCGCACGTTCTCGGCGTTCAAATCCAGGCGGTTCGGGTACGAGTTTATCTCAAGCAGCGCGCCTGTGCGCTTCGACGTTTCGAACAGCCGCTCCATATCCACGTCGTACGGCTTGCGCTCCTGGATGAGGCGGCCGGTCGGATGGCCGATTATGTCCACGTTCTCGTTCTCCATCGCGCTTACGATGCGATGCGTCATCTGCTCCCGCGCCTGGCGGAAACCGCCGTGAACGCTCGCAACCACGTAGTCGAGCTCCTTCAGCATAGAATCCTTCATGTCCAGCTTTCCGTCTGCGAGTATGCTTACCTCCGCGCCGTGCAAAATCTCGATGCCCTTCACGCTCTTCCTTGCTTTCTCGATCGCCTTCGACTGTTTAACCAAGCCGCCTGCCATCATGCCGCCCGCGATGCGCAGCGTGCCAACGTGGTCGCTTATGCCTATGTACTCCTGACCCAAAGCCTTCGCAGCCGCGGCCATCTCCTCGATCGTGCCGGTGCCGTCGCTCCATTTCGTGTGCACCTGCATGTCGCCGCGCACATCGCCATAGCCGATGAGCTTCGGCAGCTTGTGCTTTATCGCCGCTTCAATCTCGCCCGTTGCTTCACGCATCTCCGGTTCGATGTACTGCATTCCGAGCTTGCTGTAAATCTCTTGCTCAGTTTTCCCCGCGATCTGCTTCGCGCCCGAAAATAATCCGTACTCGTTCAACTTCCATCCTTTCTTTATCGCTATGCGGCGCGAGGCTATGTTGTGGTCCTTGTTGCCTGTGAAGTACATCAGCGCGCTCCCGAACGCCTTTCGCTCGACAACGCGCAAATCGCACTCGATGCCTTCGGCAAGCTGCACTGTGCTGCGCGTCGGACCTTTCGCCACCACACGATCCACGTTCGGCATCTTCGTGAAAAAATCCGAAACCTTTCCAGGATGTTCGGTTATGACGAGCACGTCTATGTCGCCAATCGTTTCCTTCATCCTGCGTATCGAACCCGCAACCTCCACCGTTTCTACAGTGTCCAGTGATTTTATTCTCTTCTTTATTTCGTCCGCAACCGGAAGGATGTATCCGAGCAGCGCGCGCTTGCCCGCTGTGCGCGCGAACTTTATGCTCTCGAGAATCTGCTGCTCGGACTTCTCGCCCATGCCCGGAAGCTTTCGCAGCTTGCCCGCCTTGGCGGCGCGCTCGAGGCTGTCGAGGTCGCGTATGCCAAGCTTTTCATAGAACAGCTTCGCCTTCCTCGGACCTATGCCTTCGACGCTGAATAATTCATCGACGTTTATCGGCATGCCTTCTTTCAGCTCGTCCAAATATGCGAGCGAGCCAGTGCGCACAATCTCATCGATCTTCTCCGCGATTGCTTCGCCGACGCCGGGGATTTCCTGCAGCGCCTTCGTACCTTCCGTAGCGACGTCCTCGATCGGTTTCTGCAAGGATTCAATCGACCGTGCGGCGCGGCGGTACGCCTGCGGCTTGAAAGCAACGTCTTGCATCTCCAGAAGGTCTGCTACTTGGTAAAGGATTCCGGCGACGAGCGCGTTCTTCATGCCATCGAGCCCTTTTTATTAGTTGCACGCCATAGATAAAATTATAAAACCATACACGTGGTGCTTACGTATGCCTAGCCCCGGAAGCGTTATCAGGCTGTTGATTGGAGTGCTGCTCGCGGCGGAGGTGCTGCGCGACTGGCTGTTCCTCAGTGGGCAGCTTTCTAACTACGCCGCAGGACTGGCCGTGCTGTACGTCGCGCTGACGGCCGTTTACTTTATGTTCCACTTCTAGTTTTCCACAACGCGTGGAGCTAGGACAAACCTTATCCTCGCCTTGTCGCCCGCCGCGAACGACAGCCGCATCGGATAGTCCTCGCCGTACTCGATTGTTACGGAATCGGTAATCTTCGCGGCCTTCACGATCTTCTTCAGATAGTCGAGCGCGTACCTCGCCCGTGTTGCGCCTTGCACGTTCAGCTCGATCAGCGCTTCGTTGCCCTTCTCCAGCTCGAGCTCGGCGCGGCTCACGTCGCCCTCCGCAAGCATGAGGAACTTCGTGGGCGTTGTCTCGAAAATTATCGAATCCGCTATTATTTCCGCGTCATTGATGCCGTTCAGCAGCACGTCCGACCTTATCTGCGCCTTCGACTTGAACTCCAGCTGGTCGACCGGCGGTATCTCCTCCTCGCCCAAATCGAGCAGCGGCACGACGAACTTTCGTTTGCTGGCGCCTTCAATCATTACCTGCATCTTCGCGCCCGTGAGCTCCATCGAAATCTTGTCGCCAGCGCCCGCGCGCTTCAGCACCGAGAGCAAATTCGTTATGTTCAGCCCGAGCTTCTGTTCCTTTCCGCCTTCGGCCGCGGCCTCGTATTTTTCGAACGCCGCCGGCATAAGCTGGAAATCAACAACAGCAACCATCGCCCGGTCCGATGCGACGAAGCGCAGGCCGTCCTTGCCTGCCTTGAACACGCCTTCGTCGATTATCTCCGCAATGGAGCTGAGCGGGTCGCGCAGAAGATTGACGTCAGCGAGAGTTGCCTTGAACATATTCGAACACCATTTACAATTGGTTTCTCAGCCTTTTAGACGTTTGCACGCTTCTATAACCAAAATGTACACGGCCAATGTTGTGGTTGTATTAATGTTTCCCAAGGCGCAGCCGCATACTGCGGTTTTCGCGTCATTGTACAGCTTCAAGATGCCTGTTGCGCCGATAGGGTTGTATTTTCTCACCGTTTCCGCGAGTGCGGGCACGGCGTCGTCCGCGTATTTTACTCCCCTTTCCATTTTACAGCCCCGCCTTTTCGTATAATTCTTCAACGGTCTTCAACAGATTTATATCCGCGCCCGCCATCGGCTGCAGCACGTCCAGCTTCAGGCGGCCGCCTTCGTTCGTGCAGAACGCGCGCACGAGCCTGCCTTCCTCGCCGCGCACGGCCCCGGCCAGCGCGCCGTTCTCGCCCGCGTCGAAGAAGAGCTCTATCTTGCCAGTGCCGTCATCGACGACCACGTGCGACCCCGTCTCCTCGTCGCTGACCGTCTCCAGCGTGCCGACGAGCGCGACGCGCCTGTCCGCTTCGGTTATCGCAACGACCTTCTTCGGCACGTACCTTTCAGGAAGCATTCGCATGCACGAAACTAAATTCTTCGCCGACGGATTTAAGCGTGCGGGCGCCTGCTAGCACAGAACCTTCAGCAGCTCAGACAGGTCCGATATCACGCAGTCCGGCTTGGCCATTATCAGAATCTCTGCAATCAAAAATTTAAACCAGAGGATGACAGCCTAGCCGTAGCTGCGCCAGCTGTAGTTGCACTTCGTGCACCTGTAGAACAGCGTCGGGGGCTCGTCGGCGCTGCGGGTCTGCTGCATCCACCACCATGCCTCAGGATGCTCGCACTTGGGGCACATGATCTTCGTCTTCGGAAGGTCGATGGCCTCGTCGCCCTTCTGCATGATTACAATCTCGTGCTTCTTGACCGGCAGCGTCCCCGCTATCAGCGCGTCGTCCTTCTTCATCGGCTTTTCCTTGCCGCACTTCGTGCACTCGAGCACGCTGGCGCCGCCGCGCTTCTTCTTCACCGTCATTATCTTGCCGCATTTTTCGCAGAATTCCATCCTTCAGTTGCACCCCTTTCGCAAATTGCAATTCGCCGTTATAGCAGTATAACAGTTGTATACAACAAGCCTATAAATCTAACATTTCCGCCAAACCGGTGGCCCGAGCTTACGACAGGCCGAACACGCGCGTTGTGAAAACCTTGAAGTATCCGAGCTTGGGGATTATCGCGACAACCTTGCCGTGTATCTGCTCCTTGCTCACGCTGAACTCGTAAGGCAGCTGCTGCAGGTTGTTGTCGCCCTTCGTCTGGTACGTGCCGTCGCTATTAACCTTGATTATGCGGTGTATGATGGGAACGTCGCTGCCTGGAACGCTGTACACGATAACGTCGCCAATGATGTAGCTGTCCGCGCCTTGCACGATCGGCATGTCTCCCACAAGGAAGCCCGTTGGCATCGGCCACGAGTTCACGTAAGCCTCGTCATAGCCTACGTTGGCTTTCAGCCACTGGTAATGCGTCTGCAGTGCGTGGTCGTGCTGCATCGACGCGCTCACCACAGCCACGACGGGCATGTCCGTTGCCAGGCCGAACGCGAGCGCCTGCTTCACAACAAGAGCCATGCCTACGCCCAGAAAGACATAGAACATCGTGCTGAGTATGTTCGAGCTTTTCACCTTGCCCATAAAACCTTCAGAGCGTTTTCTGTTCGCAGACGTCCCAAACGCCTCCTCCCTGTTTTTCATACAGCTAACAGCGCCTCGATAATATTTAAATCTAACACAGGCTATGTATTAGAAAGGCCGGTTCATTTCGGTGCAACTTATGGCGAAGAAGCTTTATCCGGAGGCCGTGAGGCGCATCTTCACGCACGTGTTCGTCTGCAAGGTCTGCAAGTCCAAGATCCGCGCAGACCCGAGGCACGTGAGGCTCGGGAAGGTCAAGTGCAGGAAGTGCGGCAGCCACCAGCTTAGACCGAAGAACAGGCCGAGGCTGACGGCCGGCAAGTAGTCCGGATGCACAAGGAGCCGATTCTCGATGGCGCTCGAATTCGTAACCACGCGCGAGCTTGAGGACAGGTCGGGCAACGTCAAGGGCAAAATACGCATGATGAAGATGGAAGGCGAGCCGGATGCGCTCGTCGAGTACACATGCCCGGTCTGCGGCTTCTCGGAGAAAAAGAAGATTGCATGGGCCGAGCCGTTCGTCACAGGCACGGGCGCGAACAAGCGCTTCTGCGTCCCGTGCGGCAAGTGCGGGTTCCAGATGAAGTTCCTGAAGCTGAAGAAGGAAGCCGCGAAGAAGGGCAAGCTGGCAAAGGTCTGAGGTGCGCAAGATGGTGACGGGTGGAAACGCCGGTGGACGCTTTTGTTCAAGCGAATGGGGATTTTCGTTCTAGGGATGTTCTAGCGCCGATGCGGAAGTCTGGTCATGATACATTTAAAATAGGCAACAGAATAGAATTTATATCGGCGTTTAGCAAAGACGCAGGAGTGACAGAACGGCCATGTAACCGCCTGCAGAGCGGTGTAACCGAGTTCGACTCTCGGCTCCTGCTTTAAACACGTATAATTTTACCATCTCAGCGGAAGTGAGGTGTCTAGGAACCGTTTATAAACCCCGCTTCCTAAGCTTATTGTAGTAAGTGTTTTCGAACCTTACTTCTCATTCCGACTTCGCCCTCCGCGGCAAACTTGGCGCTTTCTCGCCCGGCTGTTTGAAAAACAAATGAAAATGGAGTAGCGTATGGCATCGGAAAGGGATTTGGGGTTTCTAGAAGGAATCATCGAAGGCGAAGGCTACATAGGATTGACCAAAATTAAAAACCGTACTTCTAGAAAAGGCTTTCAATGGAAGCCTACTCTAAGCGTATCGAACGATAGTTTTGAACTCCTGCGTAAAGTGAAGAAAATTTGCAATGGAGGATATTTCATTACTAAGCAGGGCAAGAAGAGGGAGTTCAGGATTAGCTCTAATAAAATGCGTGAATTTCTGCCGCAATTGAACTTTGTAAACAAACGGAAGCAAGTAAAGTTGGTTTTGAGGGCGTTGAAGCTAGTGGATGAAAACAGGCACCGAAAAAGATCCGAGAAATTTTTAAACGACGGCGAGCTTGAAAGGATACGTTCCGAAATCATGCGATTGAATTGCGGCAAAAAGAGATTTTCACTTGAAAGGAAATCAAAGACTGGGTTTTATAATGTCATAACTTCGTCTGCAGTTGCAGAACCTTCTGCGCATTCCTGAAACGTTCATTTGGACGCAAGTGGAATTAAGGTTATGGCGAGGCCGAAACTTTCTACCGTGCTCGTTCTGTTCGCGCTGTCTTGCATAGCCGTGTCGGCATGCGTACGAACCGAGTAGGCCACGCGGGGAAAGGTTCTTATACGCAGGATTGCAAGATTTTTGAAGGCGTGATGTAATGTTCGGTAGATGCGTAAAGTGCGTGTGCGCCGTGTGCCGCTGTTGTTGAGCGGCGGTTAGAGTCCTTCGTAATCTTCGCCCGAAACTCAATCGCTTCATCTTTTTCCGGCTTAGGTTTTATGCTGAACCATGGAATCCAACGAAAAAAATCAAAAATAAAAAATTGAGGTGAGTCGAAATGACTGGTGAACGTATTTGCAAAGGATGAAATGAATGAAACGGGAGAAGAAAAAATTAGCATTACGGACAAATATAAAGGAATCTGGAATTCTAAGGACATCGCGGAGTCTGCGCTGGACTTGATAGGAAACACGCCGCTCGTGAGGATAAATCGGTTGACTTCTGACGGGGACGCAACGGTCCTGGCTAAGCTCGAAAGGCAGAACATCGGCGGCTCGATAAAGGACCGGATAGCAAAGTGCATGATTGAGGAGGCCGAACGGAGAGGACTGCTGACGAAAGGCAAGGTCATCCTCGAGCCCACCTCGGGCAACACGGGCATAGGCCTGGCGATAGTGGCGGCTGTGAAAGGGTACAAGACGCTGTTCGTGATGTCCGAAGGCGCGAGCGAGGAAAGGAGGAAGATACTGAGGGCGTTCGGCGCGGGGATAATACTGACGCCCAAGGAGAAAGGCACGGACGGCGCCATAGACAGGGCGTATGCGATGGCGCGAGATGAGCCTGACAAGTACTTCATGCCTGACCAGTTCAACAACTGGTGCAACCCGAAGGCGCACTACGACCATACTGGAGTGGAAATCTGGAACCAGACAAGCGGGAAGGTCGATATGGTTGTCGCCGCGATGGGTACCACGGGCACGATCATGGGCGTCGGCCGCAGGCTCAAGGAGCTGAAGCCTTCGTTCAAGGTGGTCGGCGTCGAACCGAACCTCGGGCACAAAATACAGGGGATGAAGAACCTGAAGGAGGCGTACGTGCCCGGCGTGTACGTGGCGAGCGTACTGGACGAGAAGGTGAACATAAACGACGAGAACGCCTACGAAGCCGCGAGGCAGATGGCCCTGCAGGAAGGCCTGCTCGTCGGCATGAGCTCGGGCGCGGTGATGCATGTGGCGCTGCAGAAGGCGAAGGAGCTCGGCGCGGGCAAGACCATCGTGGCCGTGCTGCCCGACGGCGGCGAGAGGTACCTGAGCACTGAACTGTTTAAATAATGCGCGGACGAAAATTACAAAAGAAGGTAGTGTGGTCAAGATGGGTAAGAAACCGAAAGCCGCGAAAGTCGAGACAGGCGCGCAGTTGAAGTTCTACAACACCGCGACGCGCAGCAAGCAGGCGTTCAAGCCGTTGAACCCAAGGCACGTCGGCATCTATGCCTGCGGGCCAACCGTGTATAATTACGCGCACCTCGGGCACTTCCGGGCGTACGTGTTCGTGGATACCCTTAAGAGGGTTCTCCTTTTCAACGGGTTCAAGCTCAAGTCCGTGATGAACATAACGGACGTCGGCCATCTGACCTCGGACGCGGACACGGGCGAGGACAAGATGGAGAAGGCCGCAGCCGAGAAGCGCATGAGCGCGTGGGAGCTTGCCGCGTTCTACACGAAGGACTTCTTTGACGCGATGAAGAAGCTGAACGTGCAGCGGCCGGACATAGTATGCAAGGCCACGGACCACATACCGCAGATGATCGAACTCGTCAAAAAGCTGGAGATGAAAGGATACACGTACAAAACTTCAGACGGCATCTACTTCGACACCTCGAAGTTCAAGCGCTACGCGGACTTTGCAAGGCTGAACGTGCAGCAGCTGCAGGAAGGCGCACGCGTGGAGCCGAACCCGGAGAAGCGCAACCCCACGGACTTCGCGCTGTGGAAGTTCTCGCCTCCGGGGCAGAAGAGGCAGATGGAGTGGGATTCACCTTGGAACGGGAAAGGCTTCCCCGGCTGGCACATCGAATGCAGCGCGATGAGCATGCACTATCTGGGAAGCACGTTCGACATCCACACGGGCGGCATAGACCACATACCGGTACACCACACGAACGAGATCGCGCAGAGTGAGGCCGCGACCGGTAAGCCTTTTGTAAAATTCTGGCTGCACAACGAGTTCCTCATGGTTTACGACGAGAAGATGAGCAAAAGCAAGAAGAACTTTTTCAACATGGCCGACATCGAGGCGAAAGGCGCGGACCCGCTGGCGCTGCGCTATTTGTTCCTCACGGCGCACTACCGCTCGAAGTTGAACTTCACTTGGGAGAGCCTGGCCGACGCACAGCGCGCGCTCGAGACGCTGCGCGGACGCGTGCTTGAGTTCAAGGCCGCGAGGGAAAGGCCGAAAGCGGCCGACAAAAAGAAAGCTGCTTCATATGAAAAGGAGTTCATGGGGGCGGTGAACAACGACCTCAACACGCCGATAGCGCTGGCTGTTTTGTGGAAGATGGTGCGCGACGCGACGCTCGGCAACAAAGCGAAGTACAAACTGCTGATGAAGTTTGACGAAGTGCTGGGTCTGCGGCTGAAGGACTTGAAACCGGGGAAGAAGGAGAAGCTGGCAGACGAAGTCGAGCGGCTGATAAAGATGCGCGAGGACTTCCGCAAGCAGGGCAAGTACGCTGAAGCGGATGAGATACGCAAGCGGTTGGACTCGGAGTTCGGCGTGCTGATTGAGGACACGGCCGAGGGCACGAAGTGGAAGAAGAAAGCTAAGTAAAGAACGGTTGCCCAAAAGGCAATGTTTTAATTCGTCCGATACAAAATATCTTTAGGTAAAAATGAGAAGTTTGGCTTTATACACTTCTATGATGATTGTCGCGATCTTGCTAGCGTCTCCTGCAGCCATGGCGTACGGCTCAACGGATTATAAGGACTTTTTATATCCGAGCGATGGATTCAGCATAACTGGCTATGCGGTTGTGTCGTGCAGCTCCGCTGGCGGGATGTGCATCGATTCCTACAGCTGCTACGAGGAGTGCCGCTCGCGTGGCAAGAGTATGTCATGCACTAGTGGTACCACATGCGCTGACTGTTGCTGTGTATGTTATACCCCAGCAACGACCACAACAACTACAGCTCCTACAACGACCACAGTTCCGACGACCACCACTACGACCATTGGCAGCACACCTGTTACATATATAATTACGACGACTACGACATCGTGCTATTGTGATCCGTGGATCAGCGAGGGCTGCGGGCTCGGAGGCTGCGCAAGCACGCAGATGTACCAGGACAGGGGATGCATGCCGTCCGGATGCAATTCGCAGAGCAGGTGCGTGAGTTCTACGTCGTGCACTGCAACGACGACAACCGCCGCGCCGACCACGACTACAACGACGACAGCTTCCACGGCGACTACGACCACGACCGCACCAACGACTACCACTACAACGCTGCCGGCTTGCCCGTACAACTGCATCACGGCATCGGAGTGTTCCGCGTCAAGCGGCTCGTGCAAGAGCGGTTATTCCTGCAGCTATGGATGCTGCTGCCAGACCGGAGCGACGACTACTACGGCTAAACCGATCACGACAACGACGTTCCCGCTCACGGGCGTTGTGATTGAGATGGACGCGTCTGCGATGAGCTGCACTGGAAACACCATAACGGTGTGGGTCAAGAACACCGGGGCCGCCAACAGCTACACAAGCAAGGTGACGCTGTCCGGAACGGACTCATACGGGGTTGCGATGACCGGAGGGCCGTGCACTTCTACTGCAACGTCTTTACTGGCAGGCGGAAGCTCGGTCAAGTGCACGCTGACGCTGACTGGAAGCAACGGCGTCAACACGGTCGTTGCAACTGGGCCGTCGAACACGGTAAAATCTAGCGTTTATTGCACGGGCACGACGCCGCAGTGCGCTGATTGCATACAGACTTCGGCCTGCACTGCGAAGGGCGGAAAATGCGCAGATAGTGGGTTCAGCGGATGTTTCGGCGGATGCTGCTGCGTATCAACGTGTTCTGACACAGATGGCGGGCTGAACTACATAGTAAAAGGAACATGCACATCGAGGGACAACGGGGACAATTATGACTCATGTGATAGCACTACAACTTTATCGGAAACTTACTGTTCGAGCTTTGATGAGGCTAAGGCAATGTATGGAAGCACGGTGCACGGGCCGATATGCCTCAGGAAGACGGTCGATTGCGCGGCGACGTTGGGAACGGATTACATGTGTTTAAACGGCGCGTGCGTAAGAAGCAACCAGACACGATTACGAATAAACCCACTGGTGAAAATTTCTCCGGATTCGCAAGCAGCTCTCAAGGATCCGACTTTCAAGAAGGACACGTGCCTGACGTTTTCCGCATCTGTAACAAATAGGGACATAAAATCCATAGACGACGCAGCCGCGAAGTCGACGTTCGAGCTGAAATGCGAGGGGGGTTCAAAATCCTTTGTTTTATCTGGAGATACCACGACACTCGGCTGTAAGTTCCTGCCGACTGGAACAAACAAGATGACCGTGCAGTTGAGGGCAGGTGAAAATTACAGCGTATCCGTTTCCATATGCGAGTATTCTAGAGAAAACAACACCCAGCCCAGGAAGCTGACCGTGACGGCCACGAATCTAGCCGATACGAAGTACAGCGCCTCTGCATCTGCAAGCGCATACTTCTACTGGCCAGGAAAGGGAACCCAGACGAACCCGATAAAATACGGAGATTATACCGTCTACAGCGACCTTGGCTCCACCGGGTCGTGGGCGAGGATAATAATAAAGGACGCGAAAGGGAACACGGTCGACACCTTGGTGATAAACCAGGGCAGCGACAAGACGTCAGCCGCAAGCGGACTGACCATAACTCTTGTACGCGTCGAAGCGATTGATGTCGGAGACCCATCCGGAGGCATAATCAGCGCCGATTTCACTGTCAAAAGCGCGGCCGTCAGCACGGCTACCGCATCCACTCCTGTGGTATACGGAGCGTATTCCATCTACAGCGACGCGGGCATGGCAGACTCGTGGGCGAAGGTTGTGATAAAGGACTCGTCCGGCAAGACGGTCGACTCGCTGATTATACAGGTAGGGGGAACGAAGGAGTCCAAGGTGAGCGGACTGAGCATAACCGTGACGAAGGTGAAGCTGAACAAGGACAAAACCAGTTTTGACGTGGACTTGCTTGTCGAGAAGACGGCAAGCTCTTCAGCTGTGCTGGGCACAGAAAGAAACCCGATAAAGGTCGGCGACTATAGCGTATACGCCGAATCCGGGTCCAAGGATTTCGTAACTGGGAGCAGCGTCGGAGGTTGGGCAAAAGTCATTGTCGTGGATGGCAATGGAAATGTAATAGACACTCTTGTCATACCGACGACTGAATTCCGTACAAGTGTTCATGGCGACCTGAAAATCACGTTGAACAGCATCATAACCAATCACCTTGGAGTGCCGACGAGCGTTGACTTGGATGCCAAAAAAATCGCGAACCATATCACACACGGCAACTATTACGTCTACTCCGACATTGGGAAATCAGATTCGTGGGCGAGAATGCTGGTAGTCAACAATGAAAACGATGACGTAGGCGATGCGGAAGAAGCGCTTGTAATAAACAAAGGAGAAACCAAAACATTCACCAAGAGCGGACTTTCAGTTAGCTTGGTTAGCGTAGACACGGGCCAGGATGGCATAGTCATCCGGGCCGAGTTTTATATAAATATCGCAGATTATGCGGCCGGTACTGCAACCCCGTCGAAGCCCGTAATGATATATCTCACAGGTTATGGCTTCTACGACATATACAGCAGCGTGGGTTCGGACGGCCAGTGGGCTACCATAATAATAAAGGACTCTTCGGGAAAGGAGATAGACAACCATGTAGTAACCCAGGGAGGAAGCTGGACTTCAACGGAGGTCCACGGGTTGAAGATTTCGATTATAAAAGTCAGAGCAGATTCAAACAACGTAATTATCGGAGTTGACTTGAAGGCAGAGATGCCTACCGCGAGCATAACGGGTACGACCGCCGAGAACCCGGTAATAAAATCCGTAAGAAACTTTTACAGTTGGATAAGCGGCGTATTTAGACAATAGTTCCTATCATCGGAACCACGCCTCACAAACCCGTTTAAATCCAGTCCTGCAAATAATTCTTGAGGGTTAACGTGGCAGACGAAGGTTTCCGTACGTTGCAAGCTTACTATTCTCGGCCGGACGTGCAAACGGCCTTGCTGGAAGCCGGGCGCAACCGCGAGATAGTGTCAGTCCTGCGCGACGGACGCTTCGGCAAGAGGCCCGATGTGCTTCAGTATCCGGCGGACATCGAGCAGGCAGTGCGAGACGGCGCGGCGTCGTTCCACGGAAGCGTCGAACGCTGGAAGCAGCCTATGCAGCTCGAGGCCGGGCAGACGCGGCAGCAGCTGGACGCGCTGCGCGCCGGATGGGACGTGCTGATAGACGTCGACATCAAGGACTTCGACCTTGCGAAGATCTTCGTCAAGGCGTTCGCGACTGCGCTGCGCGACCACGGCATAACCAGCTTCGGCCTGAAGTACACGGGCGGCAAGTCGTTCCACATGGCCGTGCCGTTCGAGGCTCTGCCCGAGAGCGTAGACATGAAGCCGATCGTGCTGCAGTACCCCGAGGCCATGCAGAAGATACTCGAGTACCTGAAGTGGTACACGACCGAGCCGCTGCGTGACGTGTTGCTTTCTTTTGCAACTCACACCGAACTTGCGGAGAAAGTCGGAAAGATGGCAGCTGATATCGTAGGCAGTGAAGGCGATATCGATCCGTTTAAACTAGGAGAGGTTAGTATTTTTGATAAACGCAAGATGAATAAAATAGAAGAACAGCAAGGTATCAAACCATTTAATATAGCTAACATGGACATCTTCAGCTCTCGTCACATGTTCCGCCTGCCTTACAGCCTGCACGAGAAATCGCTGCTCGTGAGCCTGCCGATAAAACTCGAGCAGCTCGACACGTTCAAAAAGGAGGACGCTGCGCCGGACAAGGCGAAGATCGGCGAGCCGTTCATCGTGCGCGACGTGAAGCGCAAGGAGGCAGAAGCTCTGGTGGTCGAGGCGTTCGACTGGGCTGCAACGCACATGAAGGAAAAGCTCGAGGCGCTGCCGCAGGCCAGGAAGCAACCCGAGAAGATGATGCGGTTCGCGGAGCCGCAGTTCCCGCCGTGCGTGCAGACGATTTTCAAGGGCCTGGCCGACGGGAAGAAACGCAGCGTGTTCATTCTCATAAACTTCCTGCGCAACATGGGATGGAAGCCCGAGGAAATCGAGAAGCGGCTGGCGGAGTGGAACGAGAAGAACTACCCACCGCTGCCCGCGAACTACCTGCGCACGCAGCTGCGATGGCACCTGACGCAGCAGCGGAACATACTCCCGCCGAACTGCGACAACGAGAATTTCTACAAATCGTTCGGCGTGTGCAAGCCCGATGCTGTGTGTATGGCCGGGGCAAAAGCGGCCGGACATATAACTATCAAGAACCCAGTCAACTATGCGTTCCGCAGGATGCGGCGCGAAGGCAGGATGCAGCCGAAAACGGACGCGAAGAAACCGAAGGGCAGGCCGCGCGGGCCGAAGTGGACGAGGCCGGCGCAGGTTGTGCGGCCGTAGGCAGGATTGCATGCAATGCGGAACAGCTGGTTTTAAAAGTATCGGGAGCTATAGATAATCAGCTGAAAAACAAAACGGAAAATGAGTCGATTCCTTTTCCCGGACGATTCCTTTCACGGCGGTGAAACGCATGGAAGAATCGGCCGAAGTTGAAGTTCAAAATCCAAGCATATCCTCCAACTACGTTGCGGCAGTTGCGGCTACAGGCGGCGTTAAGTACGAGCCCAAATGCAAAGACATTGATCCGCACGAGGCGTGGAACAAGAAGCATTCTTTCTGCGGTGGTGGCCGGTCTGGGAAGAAGTGCCCGTTCTACCGGAACCCTCAGAGCAGAAACGGCTTCGAGGTGGAGTGCACTTTTTCTTTTTACAGCTCTCTTTACGGCTTTTACATCGACAGGCGCAATATTTGGAACAGTAAATCCATGAATGAACTCCGCAGAAGCCTTGGCATTCCAATATGACGTATGTTGGGTGCGCCGCCGATATCCTTTTTTATCCTTTGCTGGACTATGTTTAACTGTGGGTGGTTTCTTGCCCGAGGATGCCGAAAAGGAGAACCCGAACGCGATATCATTCGACCTTATCCGCAGGATACAGCGCGAGGAGCAGCGCGTGCCCAAGCTGACGAAGCTGCCCGAAGGCTTCTACGACGCTGTGCGCCTGTACCTGCAGCGCAAGCGCGACACCGACAGCCGCAAGAGCGGGCTCGAGACGAAGCAGGTCGAACGGCTTGTGGAGGACATTTTCAATCGCAGGGAAAGAAAGATTTTCAATCTGGCGCTTATCGCCGCGCGCACGCGCATACCGCCAGAAAATCTGACTGATGAAGAGACAAGTTTCTTCGACCAGATCGTCTACGTGGTCAAGGACAGGCGGCAGAAGATACTCGACACGCTCGTTATGCCCGAAACCTCGGCCGGTGGAGCAACGGAGAACCTCGGGCTCGTCGTGTTCAAGGAGGAGGTGCCGGCGTTCGTGGGCGCGGACATGCGAAGCTACGGCCCGTTCAAGAAGGGCGACATAGCCAAGCTGCCGGAGGAGAACAAGCTGGTGCTGCTGCAGCAGGGCATCGTCGACGAGTTCACGATAAACAAGTAGCCGCGCGTTTTCCGGCCGGTTCGGCTTTCAAAAGCATTTAAAAGCAAGAGAACCAATAAATTAAATTCAACGAGGCGTTAGCCGGATGAATTACCCGAAGAAGTTGAGGATTTATTGCCCCAAGTGCAACAAGCACACCGAGCACACGGTCGAGCAGTCGAAGCGCCACACGCGCCGCAAGATGGCAGTCGGGCAGCGCCGCTTCCTCAGGAAGATGGAAGGCTACCACAGCTTCCCGAAGGAAAATCCCAAAGGAAGGGAGAAACCGACGAAGCGCACGGACCTGCGGTTCAAGTGCGGCATCTGCGGGCTCAGGCACATACACGGGCAGGGCTTCCGCTCGAAGAAGTTCGAGATAAAGAGCAAGGAGAGCAAGTAGGTGCTGTTCTATGGTAAACACGAAAACGAAAATAAAACTGCCAGCGAGTAGGTTCGTCGAAGTCGAATGCAGGAAATGCGGAAGCAAGATGGTCGTGTTCAACAAGGCGGCCACGAAGGTCGTATGCAAGTGCGGCGAGACAGTTGCGGAACCTACGGGCGGCTTTGCGCAAATCACGGGCAAGGTCGTGAAGGAGCTCGAGTGAACGCTGCGAATTCTGGGTATCTCGTCCTAAGGACTCCGCGCGTGTTCGATTTGCGCGTTTCGCGTTCAGTAGTGCTCGAGCGCCTTTATCATCGTGACTGCGCCCTTCGTTAGCATCACTGCGGCTATAACCTTGACTATGGCAGCCGGCTCCGCGAACAGTATACCGCCCGCGAGTATGTCGACCATGCCCAGTGTCATGAACAATGCGTTCATATTCCAGATTTCGGCAGCAGAGCTTAAATTGGTTTCAGAAAAGAGGTTACAAAAGCTTCTCTTCGATGCGCAGCAGCTCGTTTATCTTCGCCGTGCGCTCGCCGCTTATGCCAAGCTTCGCATAGTCGCAGCCCAGCCCGACAGCCAGGTGGCACATAAGCGTGTCCTCGGTCTCGCCAGAGCGGTGTGACATGACCGTGCGCATTCCGGCCTTCTTCGCAGCCGCAACAAACGCGAGCGTGTCAGTTATCGTTCCGACCTGGTTCGGCTTCACGATCACGGCGTTCGTTGCCTTGCTGTCGATGCCTTGCTGCAGCCTGCTGACGCTTGTCGCGTAAAGGTCGTCGCCTGTCACGAGTATGCCGCGGCTCGCGAGCCTGTGCGTAAGGGCGCCGTGCGAGACGAAATCCTCCTCCTCGAACGGGTCCTCCACGTAAACGATTGGGAACCGCCTGGTCAGCTCCTCGACGAAGTCCAGCTGCTCCGTGCGTATGAGCTTCTCGTTCATCTGTATGTCGCCCGTGTCCGTTATGTGGAACACGCCCTGCGTGTACGAGTACTGCCGTCCGTTCCAGAGGTTGGATGCGGCCATGTCCAAGCCGAGCTTCAGCAGCCGGTTGCCCGCGATAGGAATGAGGATTTTCAAAATCTGGCTTATGCCCAGTTTGGTTGTCCATGCCGATTCGAAATTGCGGCCGTACGTGAAATCGTCGTCCGCCTCCTCCAGCGCAGCGCCGACCTCGTGATACGCCGCCGCGATGTTCGCAATCGAACTTGAAAAAGAATTTTGGCTGACTGGCAGGAGCAGAAACTCCTGTATGTCCGACTGTCCTGCGCCCGACTTGCCTTTCCATCCGCCCACGACGTTGCAGATTGGCATAGGCATCGTTATCCTCGGCCGTTGCTTCGGCGCGGGCAGCGATTCCATGCGCCTGTTCGCCTCTTCCTTCGCCTTCTGCGCCGCGAGCGCGTACACGTACTCGAAAACTTCCAAACCTTTCTCAAGCGCGAAGGCCTTGACGAACGCCGACGAAATCGCAAGTGCGAGGTTGCCTCCGATTTCTCGGAAGTCCGAGCTCTTGTCGATCGTGTGCAGCGTAAGGTCGACCTCGCCCTGGTCGTAGAACTCCTCGGTCTTGAAGTGCCGTGATAGGAGGGCGAACTTGCGGATTGCTTCGTCCGCCGTGAGCGCGACCGCCTCGTGCTTGCCCATGCTCGTGCCCATCGGAACCGCGGCGCGCGACCCGCCCGCCTTCGTTTTCAGCTCTACTTCTATCGTCGGCTTCGAATTGGTTGCAAAAATCTTGCGTATCTTCAGGCCGCGGACTAGCATGCAGACTTCACTCAATTCTAATTTGGGATTCCAGCAGGAAATAAATAGAACTTAATCAGATGCAAGCTTCCTGCCCAGCTCCGCGGCGGCTGTCAGTGCTTTCGAATCCTTCGCGGCATCGCCTGCGTGGCTGGCTGAAACGTCGACCGCGCCTACGAGCTTGATATTGTTCGCGGAGAAGAAGACCTTCAGCGCTTCTATGGCAGGCTTTCCGTTATCCCCGCCCACGGCTATTATGCCACCGCGCTTGCCGCGCAGCCTCTCCCCGCGCGGACCGTAGTACACGAGCGTGCGGTCCACGAAGTCCTTCATCAGTCCAGAGACGTTGCTGTAGTAGTTCGGCGAAGCGAGCAGAATCGCGCCCGCAGCGTCGAGCTTCTCGTAGAGCGGTTGCATGTCGTCCTGAAAATGGCACTCGCCGACGTGCTCCCCTCCTTCCTCGCACTGCACGCACCCGTCGCAGTGCTTTATGTCATTGTCCTTCAGTAGCACCAGCTCCGGCTCAGCGCCCGCATCCTCCGCGGCGTCGAGCGCGGCGCGCAGGAGCAGCTCGCAGTTGCCGCTTCTCGGGCTTCCGCATATCCCCAGAACCTTCATGCGCCATCGCCTGTCAGAATATATGCTTCATCAGCTCGCGGCCGGTCAGCTTACCCAAGCTGCCTTTCTTGGCCGAAATTTCGTCGAACTTCTTCAAAGCATCCTTGCGCTTGCCATATATCAGAACAGGCACGGGCCCGCGTTCGTGCTGTCCGCTCACGCTGGATGTGATGTGGTCGGCCGTGATGACAAGCACGCCGTTGAACTTCTTGAACGCAGCGATCCTCTCGTCGATGGCTTCGATTATTTTCCGCTTCATTTCCGGATCGCGGTCGTGCGCCGCCTCGTCCGCACCCTTGACGTGCGCATAGACGAAGTCGTATTCCGCGAGCGCGGAGTCGATGTTGTCGAAGATAAAGTCCAACGCCTTTAGCTGGCCGGACAGCGTGTCCCGGCCTTCGAACTCGGGCACGTTTATGGAGCTGAACCCGGCAAGCAGGCACGTGGCTTTCATCACCCCGGGTTCGGCAATGCACACCGCGTTCTTCACGCCCCAGCGCCTGGCGAAGTTCGGCAGCGCTGCTATCCTGTTCCCGGGCTGCCGCACGAGCAGGTAGTTCGCAGGCGGCAGGCCCCTGTCGATGCGCTCGGAGTTCTTCGGATGGAACTCCATCACGCCCCTTGCCTTGTCCACGAAATCCTGCACCAGTTGCGCAGAGCGCTCCGCCTCGGCTGCAAGCGGCTTCACCCTGCCGATTGCCGCGCCTTCGGCCGTGTCGTTGCCTTCGATCTTGTCCGAGAGCGGCTCTTGAATAATCAGCACTGCGCGGTGGCCGTAAGTGCGCATGAACATGTGCTTCGCATCTATATGCACGTGCTCGTTGACGTAGCGCGCCAGCTCGTTCAGGCCGTACGTTGCCCGGCCGGCCCGCCTGTCCACGACCTTGCCGTCCGCCGAAGCCGAGGCGAAGTTGCACCGCAGCGCGAGGTGGCCGTTCGTATATGGCAATCCGGCGCCCACGGCTTCGAGCGGGCCGCGTCCGAGCGGATAGCGTTCGGCCGTATAGCCAAGAAGGTTCACGTTCGCGTACTGGCTTACGCCCTTGCGGTCGATGGCTGCCCAGAGCGAGTCGCTTATCAGCTCCAGCTCGCCGGATGCGCCGTTCGCAGCCAGCCAGTCCATGTTCGGCTTCCGCGCTGCCTGCAGAGGCGTCTTCTTGCCCGGCTTCGCGGCGTCCGCCAGTCCGTCTATCACTAGGAATACTATCTTCCTGCGCGAGCGCTTGGCGCGCTTCGGTTTCTCAGCCCTCCCGGCCTTGCGGCTGGTCTTTTTCCGGCCTTTTCCAGCGGTTTTTGAAGCCATTTATATTTTATTTGGATTTAGGAACAGAAATGCTTTTTCCGCCGCTTGCTCAGTTCTTCCAACCGAGTTCGTCCAGCGTCTTCTGCGCATAGTCCGCGAGCTTCCTCGAGAGGTTCGTCTTCGCAAAAATCAGCTTGCGCTTGACAGAAGGATCATCGCCCATAGTGCGTTCGACGCTCCACAGCGCGACGAAAGAGTTCTGCAGCTCCAGCCAGAAAAGCGCCTTGCCCAGGCACTCCTTCATGGCCGGCAGCGTCTGCGCGTCCAGCGCCAGTCGTTTCCAGCGCCCGTACTGCTCCGCGCACGTCGCAATCTGCTCGTGTATGGGCATCGTTCTGCACCTGTTGTCACTAGTTAATGGTTACTATGTCTAGAAGGGGTATATAAATGTTACTGTTTAGTGGTAACAGTTCCAGATATCTTGCGAAAAAGAAGCCTATGCGTGGCTAGACGTCGAACGTGTGGTTGTTCGCCGTGGGCGCGATGGCGTTGAACCCTTTCTTGCGGAGCTCGTCGGCGAAAGCGGGCGTGTTGTCGCCGTGCACGCAGAAGATGCGGCGCGGCTTTACCTTCTCCACGAACGCGAACAAATCCTTGCGGCCGGCGTGCGAGCTGAAGTCCATGCGGCTGACCTGCATGCGCATTTTCAGGTTGATTTTGTTGCGCTCCTCCTCCAAAATGAAGCGACCCGTGTCCAGAAGCGTTCGTCCGGCAGAGCCGTCGACCTGGAAGCCTGTGAGTATGAGCGCGTTGCGCGAATCCTCGTACAGCTTCTGTATGTACCACACGACCGGCCCGCCGTTGAGCATGCCGCTGGTCGTCAGCACGGCGCACGGGCTCTTCAGCGCGCGCTTGCGGTCCTGCTCGTTGTTGATGTAGCGCACCTTGCGCAGCGCCTTGTCCAGCTCGGTCGGGTCCTTCATCAGCCGCGGGTAAGTGTTGATTATGGTCGTGGCTTTGCGCGCCATTCCGTCCATGTAAATCGGATAATCGATGCCGTACTTGTTGAGTATCAGCAGAATCTCCTGCGTTCGCCCGGTCGCGAAATTGGAAATTAGCGCTATGCCATCATCATCGATCGTCGCTTCGACCAGACGCACCAGCCGTTTCTCCTCTTCCTCTCTGTCCGGGTGGTCGCGGTTCGCGTACGTGCTCTCCATTATAAGCGTGTCTATCTCCGGCAGCTCCGTGTCCGCATGTGCCAGAAGCCGCGTGCTGTTCGTATTGAAGTCGCCTGTGTACAGCACGTTGCAGCACTTGCCCGATTTTGTTCTGCTCTTTCCGTAGCCTTCGCCGCCGAAATCTATGAACGTCATCATGCTGCCCGGTATATGTCCAGCATCATACGCGACTGCTGTAATCTTGTCGCTGCCTTTCGACTTGCCTATCGTAATCGGCTGCTTGTAGTCCATTGATGTGAAGTGCTTCAGGGTGCGGTGCACGTCGTCGCGCGTGAACGGAAGGTGCAGGCCTTCGTTCTTCGCGATCTTCAGCGAGTCCTCCAGAAGCATTTCGACCAGCGGCCTGTTAACGGACAGCGAGTAGATGGGAAACGTGGCGCGCTTCGACAGCAATGCAAGCCCGCCGCAGTGGTCCAAGTGCGCGTGGCTGAGGATTGCAGCGTCGATGCTTCCCTTCACGGCGTGCGGGAAGCGCTGCGGAATCTCCTGAACGTCCGAGCCGTAGTCGAGCACGACGCGCCTGCTGTTGTGGCCGCCCGTCTCCACGAGCACGCCGGACGCGCCGATGTCGTTTATCGCGCCGAGGAAAGTGAGCTTTGCCATAAATATCTTCTAATAACTTCTCGCGGCACAAAATAAATCTGCGAAACGGATTTTCCGGCCGCGGAAAAGCGCTGATACGTTTAAAAACTCGATTCCCCATAATATTTGAAAGGTTGGAATGTCAGCAGAGACGTCCGATGCAAAGCCGAATGGCCGCATTGCCTTCCGTAACGCGATGTATAGGTTTACATGGCTCTTTGGCATGCGACGCTTCGGCTATACGCGCTGCTGATTCCACGGGTTCTGTTCCTCGGATTTCGGCGGTGGACGCCGGCTGGCTGCCAACTGACACCGACTGCTAAGCGCTGTCGTCTTCCGGCCGTCCGTTCGCGTTTCCTGGAATGGAACCCGCGCATTCTGCACGCTGCTTTGACGCGCGCATGAAGCTGCATTCCAACCGCAAAAAAACAAAACGAAGTTCGATGGAGGTATGAAAAATGAGAGGCAACGAAGTTGATTTGAACGCCGACGATGCGATGACTCTGGCCAAAGCCCTCGGCGGGGCAGACACGCGCAAACAGGCCAACCCATGCAAAAGTTACGTCGAGCTCAGAGCGGGCGAGACTGGCGTGCCGTGCATAATCGGTTTGGACGAAGCGAAGAGGCAAATAGACTCGGCTTACGCCGGCATGTCTTCCAAACTGGCCGGGGTGATGGACTTGGACGAACTGGTGAGGGTGGACATCACCGGCGTGGGCGTGTACGCATGCGCGGCGAACGGCGTGTTCGCATACATAAACCCGGCGTCGAATAAAGCAGAAGTCCGCTACCCAAGGAGTAGTTTGTGGCAGTGCCTTGTCTGGCTTGGCACCATCGGTGAAGGAAACGCCGACTCGTTCCATTTCTACAACCCGAACGGTTTGAAGGTTTGAGGCGGGGGTGCGAGCAACGTGAGTTCGGATGGGGGCAAAGGAAGCTCGGAGCCGTATCTGGTCGGGTTCGTTCGGCGTGGAGGGGTGTTTTATCCTATCTACACCACGAAGCGCGGCGAGAACGAGCTTCTCAGCCAGATAGAGGCGGTGTTCGGCACGGACGGGCTGAAGAGAGTTTACAACAAATAGTCGCGGGAGCGGGCAAGAATATTAAAACTAGGGACGCGAATTGAGTAATAGCGGCATGGGCCGGAGGATGCGAGGATGGACGTAGAAACCAGGATGGACCTGATAAAGCGCGTGGGCGAGGAGATAATAACAGAGAACGAGCTGCGGCAGCTGCTGCAGACCAAGCAGAAGCCTGTAGCGTACGACGGCTTCGAACCGTCGGGGCTGGCGCACATAGCGTTCGGCGTGTTCCGCGCGATAAACGTGCAGGACATGATCGATGCGGGCGTGCACTTCAAGCTGTGGGTGGCGGACTGGTTCGCATGGCTGAACAACAAGCTCGGCGGCGACCTCGATAAGATACAGATGTGCGGCAAGTACTTCGTCGAGGTGTGGAAAGCCGCGGGAATACCCATGGACTCGAACAAAATCACCGTGCAGTGGACGAGCGAGGCCGTGGCGGACCCCGAATACTGGAAGAAGGTTGTGCTTATAGCGAAGAACACCACGTTGCAGCGCGCGACGCGATGCCTGTCGATCGCGGGCAGGAAGGAGGGCGACGTGAAGCAGACAGCGCTGCTCTTTTATCCGATGATGCAGACCGCTGACATTTTCTGGCTGAAGGCCGACATCTGCCAGCTCGGGCTGGACCAGCGGCGGGCGAACATGCTCGCGCGCGAGGTGGGACCGAAGCTCGGATGGTGGAAGCCCGTCGTTGTAAGCCATCACATGCTCATGGGGCTCGAGGGGCAGAAGGCGCCTGACGGGCTGGACGAGAACCGCGCGTTCGACGTTCAGATCAGTTCGAAGATGAGCAAGAGCAAGCCCAGCACTGCAATCTTCGTGCACGACAGCGGCGAGGAGATCGCGCGCAAGCTGAACTCAGCGTTCTGCCCGGAGAAGCAGGTCGATGGAAACCCGGTGCTCGAGTACTGCAAATACATAGTATTCCGCAAGCAGGACGCGATGCTTTTCAAAAGGCCGGCCAAGTTCGGCGGGAACATGGAAGTGCAATCATATGACGAGCTCGAGCGTGTGTTCCGCGAAGGCAAGCTGCATCCCATGGATTTGAAGGCCGGGACCGCTGTAGCACTCGACGAAATCGTCCGCCCGATACGCGAGCACTTCGAGAAGAACAAGAAGGCGCGCGAACTGTACGAGACGGTCAAACAAACGCAGGTGACTAGATAGAAGAGTCCTCTGTAGAATTCAGTTTGTGTATCTTATAGTCGAGTTTCTTTATCGCCATCTTTTCTTCTTCGGTTAGAATTCCATCGTCGTCAAGCACTGTTTTCTGTTTGCTATCGATTGTTATGCTTCCAAATTTCATTCTTCCCCGAACAGAAAGAACTGCATATTCCAATTTCCCAGTAATTTTGACTTCGTCGGGAAGCTTCGTCAAGTCAAACTTTTTTCCTTCAGCCTCTTCTATTATATAGGTGCCTTGGCCCCACTGATTTGTTTTGTCGTGACGAATAGTCAAAGCGGTGTCTAAGTCATCCTTTTCGTTTCTGTAAACCGCACTACGAATGTAGAAATCTCCAGATTCAGCAAGTTTTCTGACGACTTCTGACATGAAGAACAATTCATTGTTCAAGGATTAGTGCCTTACTATTTTATAAAATTAAAGTGCGCCGAGATACGCTATCATCAGTATGCCAGTGAAGTTCAGACAGTAAGACATCAGCAGGAAGTACTTGGTCCTGAAGTTCACCGCGCCCATCATCGCCACGCCTATCTCGTCCGGTATCGGCAGCATTATGACCGCGCCTGCCAGCACTATCGTGGCCGTGCGCCATGCCTTCGACTTTCCTATCTTGAACATCGCCAGCCTGAAGTTCTTCGACAGCAGCAGGTTGGAGAACGGGAATATGCGGTAGAATATAGAGTTGCGGAAGAATATCTTGCTACCAACCTCGTCAGTAAGCATCCTCAGCTCCCCCATCAGTTTGTTCTTGACGAACCTGAAGATGAGATAGTCGCCGGCCATGGTTCCGAACGCGCCTATGCCCGCTATCAGCAACGGGCTGAAGGACGAGCCGAGCTTGTAGAATATCGCGGTGGCCGGTGCGGTTGTAAGGCTGAAGGCATAGAACAGGCCCGACAGGAGTATGCCGAAGTATTGCATATTCTTGAGCCCCGCCACGACAGCGTCGAACCTGTCCGTGCTGATTATCAGATACGCGACCACCAGGCCCGCGGCCAGATAAATGGAGTTCCTGTACTTCCACCTGACCCTGCTCAGATGCCTGATGGTGCTTTCGACGGGCTTCGCCTTCTGGCGGCGCTCGAACGAGTATTTTTTCACGGCCATGTATCGCACACTCGCATTTAAGCGTTCGGCGGACGCGCAAGCAGAGGTCGTCAAAGCGCGGCATCCTTTCTGATGTAGAGCAAATAAACGACGACACCCGAAGCCACGATCAGCGCGCCTATGGTCATGGCCTCGAAGCTGAGGTGTGACGCCAGTATGAGCGCGGAAACGAGGCCGAACAAGGGAACAAGGGGGAACTTGCCTATGTTGAGCGGCGTCTTGAACTCGCGTTTGGCAGAGGGCATTCTGTATCGGAGTATTATGGCCGCGGCGTTCACAAACACGAATATGTAGAACGTCCCGAGGTCCGTCACGCCGGCGACGAGGTCTATCTGGCCGAGCAGGACGAAACCCATGGCCACAATCATGGCCGCGACCACTGACACCCACGGCGTGAAGCGCTTCGGGTGCACCATGGCGAACTGCTTCGGCAGGGAGCCGTCCTTCGCCATGCCGTACATCATCCTGGATCCGACTATCATCGTTATCAGCACCGTGTTCGCGGTCGCGAACAGCGCTATGACCGACATCAGCCAGAACGCCCTCTCTCCAAGCACGGACGACACTGCGAACGCGAGCGGCGCCTTGGATTCGGCGAGCTGCTCCCAGCCCACGAGGCTGACGGCGGCCGCGCTGACCGCTATGTATATGGCGGTTGTTATCGCCACTGACACAAGCAGGGCCTTCGGCAACATCTTCCTCGGCGCCTTCGACTCCTCGCTTATGTTGGCTATGTCCTCGAATCCGATGTACGCGAAAAATATCAGCGCGGCGGCGCTCAGCGTGCCGGTTATGCCGTTGGGCATCTCGAGGTAGTCGACGGAACCGTAATGGCCGAACAGCAGCGCAATCGCAATCACGAAGAGCAGCCCGCCGACCTCCACCAGCGAGAACACCACGTTCAGCCTTGCCGACTCCCTCATGCCCCAGAAGTTGACGAACGACATCACAGCTATCAGCCCCATCGCCGCCGGCACCACTGGCACTCCGAACAGCGCGTGCATGTATCCTGCAAAGCCGAGCGCCACGGCCGACGCGGCGAT
>Ga0315281_10002109_pt1 | contig 29544 bp, 27 predicted proteins | sample YL17G07_0_MG_FD_204540 | JGI IMG/M metagenome (GOLD analysis project Ga0315281, IMG submission 204540) | Sediment microbial communities from Yellowstone Lake, YNP, Wyoming, USA - YL17G07_0 | ecosystem: Environmental > Aquatic > Freshwater > Lake > Sediment | place: USA: Wyoming | collected...
CACGCCCACGGTCTTGGCGGCGTCGAGGATGGTCATGCCGAACGGCACCTTGGTCTCGATGCCGTCGATGGTGACTGAGACGAGGGCACCGATGGCCTCGCGGTTGTCGGAGACGGGCACTGTGCTGCCGACCTGGCTGGTCGGGATGCGCGGCGCCTTCTCCTCGTTTCTGGGGGTGTCGGTCATGCTCCGCTCCTCGCGGTCTCGGCTTGGGCGGGGCGGCTCATGATCTCGTCGCCGAAGTGCTCCAGGATGGACATGAAGGCGTTGGAGCTGGTCTGGCCCAGGCCGCACTTGGCGGCGACCTGCATGGTGCCGCTCAGCTCGCGCAGCTCGGCGATGTACTCGGCCGCGCAGGTCCCCTCTCTCAGCTGCGCGGCCGCCTCGAGCATCTTGGGGTTGCCGATGCGGCAGGGCGTGCACTGGCCGCAGGACTCGTCGACGAAGAACTCGAGGAAGTTCTCGGCCACGGCCAGCATGTCGCGCTGCGGGCCGAACACCATGACCGAGCCGCCCGTGGGGATGTCCTCGAAGGCCATCTGACGGGCGAACTGCGCGCGCGGCACGCAGACGCCCGAGGCGCCGCCGATCTGCACGGCCTTGGCGTCGCTGCCGCCGACTTCCTTGAGCAGGTCGGCGACCGTGATGCCGAAGGGGAACTCGTAGACGCCCGGCTTGGCGCAGTCGCCGCTGATGCTGAACAGCTTGAAGCCCGTCGAGCGGTCGGTGCCGAAGCTCTTGAACCAGTCCACGCCGTTGACGAAGATGCAGGCCGCAGAGGCCAGCGTCTCGACGTTGTTGACGACCGTGGGCGCGTAGCGATACCCGGCGACCACGGGGAACGGCGGCCGGTTGCGCGGCTCGCCGCGGAAGCCCTCGAGGGACTCGATGAGGGCTGTTTCTTCGCCGCAGATGTAGGCGCCGGCGCCGAGGGCGACGATGATGTCGAAGTCGAAGCCCTTGACGCCGCCGACGTCTTTGCCCAGCAGGCCGGCGGCGCGACGCTTCTTGATGACCGCGTTGAGCGGCGAGCGCAGGTACGTGTACTCGCCGCGCAGGTAGACGATGCCCTCGCTGGCGCCGATGGCGCGGCCGGCGATCGTCATGCCGGCGAAGACGAGGTCGGCGAACTCGGTGAGGATGACGCGGTCTTTGAACGTGCCCGGCTCACCCTCGTCGGCGTTGCAGATGATGTACTTCTTGTCGCCTTTCTCCGCGCCGGCGAAGTTCCACTTCATGCCGGTGGAAAAGCCGGCCCCACCGCGGCCCTTCATGCCGGAGTCGGCGACCGTGTCGATGATGTCGGCGCGTTTCATGGCGAGGGCCGCCTTGAGGCCGGCGTCGCCGTCGATGGAGGCGAAGGTGAGGGTGTTGCCCTGCGTCTGGATGGTCATACGAGGTACCCCTCCTGGCGCTCGGCCGCGTGGCCGCTGTACGCGGCACGGCAGTCGGCCGCGATCTCGCGTACCGTCTCGGGCGTGACGCGCGTATACACGCGGTCGTTGACCAGCAGCGCGGGGCCCTGGTCGCACATGCCCATGCAGTTGGCCCACTCGAGCGTGAAGCGGCCGTCGTCGCTGGTCTCGCCGAAGGCGATGCCGAGCTCGGTCTCGAGCTGGCGGGCGATGGCGTCCTTGCCCGCCAGCTCGCACGACACGGTGCGGCAGAGGCGCACGACGAACTCGCCCTGCGCGGCGGGGTTGAGGAAGGCGTAGAACGTCGCGACGCTGTAGACCTCCACCGGGTGGATGTCCAGCAGGTCGGCGACGATCTGCATGGCATCTGTGTCGATGCCGTGGTGGCGGCTCTTGACATCTTGCAGGATCGGTATAAGCGAGCTCCGGCCCGGACCCAGCTTGTCGACCAGGGCCGTGACGTCGGCGCGGAGCTGCTCTTGTTGCGTGACGAGCATCGGCGTCCTTCCTTACGAGAGCAGCTTCTTGACCTTGGCGATCAGCGTCTGTGGGTCGACCGGTTTGGGCTGGAACTCGTCGACGGGGACCATCTCTTCGTCCTTGTCGATGTTCAGGCCCATGGCAGCGTTGATACTGGTGAGCATGATGATGGGCAGGGTGTGACCGGCCTTGCGGATCTCGCGCGCCATGCGCAGGCCGTCGTCGGGTTCCTCCATCATCACGTCGAGGATGAGCAGGTCGGGCTTGACCTCCTCGAGCCTCTTCGTGCCGTCGGCGCGGCTGGCCGCGCCCTCCACCTCGTAGCCCTCGCGCTCGAGGACCAGGCGGCAGGCCTCGACGATGTCAGGGTCGTCGTCCACGATCAGGATCTTGGGCACCACGCACTCCCTCTGTCGCTTGCCGTTCTCCATGGCGTCACCGGGTGGTGCGCCAGAGTGGTCAGACCGCGGTCATCCCGGGCTGCCGCCGCGGCTCGCCGACGGGCGCCGGGCAGGGCGGATACACGTGCGGGGATGGACGGACGGTGCTGGCCACTTGCTCTACTGGATCCACTTCGCCTTGGCCTTCACTTTCGCTCGTTTCTACTGCATCTCGTCGGCTTGTGCAAGGCGTCACGAATAAAAGAGCCTAGACGATCGGCGCGGTGGCGGCGGCCGGCGCAGCGTCGCCGCCGCCGGCTGTGCTCGCTCCCGACGCGGGCGCGTCGTGAAGGGTCACCGTGAAGGTGCTGCCCACGCCGGGCTCGCTCTTCACCGTGGCCTCGCCGTCGTACATGTTGGCGATCTTGCGCACGGTCGAGAGCCCGAGGCCGCTGCCGAGGATCTTGACGGTGCGCTCGTTCTTGATGCGCGTGAACTCGTTGAACAGCTTGCCGGCCTCTTCAGGGCTGAGCCCGATGCCGGTGTCGCTGACGGCGATGCGCACGGCGCCGCCCTTGCGCCGGATCCCAACGCTGACCTTGCCGCCGTCACGGTTGTACTTGACCGCGTTGGAGACGAGGTTGTTGAAGACGATCTCGGCCTCGCCGGCGTCGGCCCACAGCTCGATGCCTTCGTCGGCGTCGAGCTCCATGCGGATGCCACGGCGCTCGGCGTCGACGGCGAAGAGCTCCATCGACGCGCGCGCCAGCTCGAGGAGGTCAAGCCGCTTGATCGTGCGCTCGCGCTGGCCGGACTCGATGCGCGTGAGGTCCAGCAGGTCGCCGATGAGCTTCTTCATGCCGTCGACGCGCACGATGCTGCGCTCGATCATCTGCAGGTTCTGGTCTTCCTCGGTGGTCCGCAGGATGTTGAGGTAGCCCTCGACCGCGTTCAGCGGCGCCTTGAGCTCGTGGGCCAGCACCGAGATGAAGTTGAAGCGTACCTGGCGCTTCTCTTCGGCCAGCTTGCGCGCCTGCCTGCTGAGGATGAGCTGCTGGGTCGCCTTGCGCAGCGCGTAGCGCAGCTCGTCGGGGGTGAACGGCTTGGCGAGGAAGTCGTAGGCGCCGAGCTTGGTCGCCTTGACGGCCGTCTCGAAGGTGGCGTAGGCCGTGATCATGATCGTGAGGACCTCGCGCCCCTGACTTTTGAGCGCGTCAAGGACGTCCATGCCTCCGACGCCGGGGAGCTTGAGGTCGAGCAGCAGCAGGTCGACCTCGCCGCCTTCGCTCAGGTAGACGAGGAAGTCTTCGCCGCTGGTGAAGAAGCGGAATGCGTAGGCGGCGTCGACGAGCACGTCGGCGACGTGCACTTTGTAGCGCTCGATGATGCGGCGCACGCCCTGGCAGAGCGCTTCTTCGTCGTCCACCATCACGACCTGCAGCGTGACCTGCTGCGGGTCCATGAGGGTCTCGCGCGGCGCGGCGTCGGGGATCATCGCTCAGCTTCCCATGATCTCTTGCAGGCTGGCCGGCGCGTTGAGCTCACTTTCGTAGCGCGGCAGGACGATGGTGAAGGTCGTCTCGGTGGGACCTCTTGACGGGTCGGCGTTGGACTCCACCGTGATCTGGCCGCGGTGCATCTTGACGATCCCGTGCGTCACGGCGAGACCGAGACCGGTGCCCTTGCCCACCTGCTTGGTGGTGAAGAAGGGGCTGAAGAGCTTGTCGAGGTGCTCTTCGGCGATGCCGGTGCCGTTGTCGGAGACCATGACGATCACGCTCTCCTCGGTGCCGTCGAGCTTGAGGAGCACTCGGCCGCCGTCGGGCAGCGCGTGCTGGGCGTTGGTGAGCAGGTTGGTGAGCACCTGCACGATCTGGTCGGCGTCGAGCTCGGCCATGGGGTCGGTGAGGCGGTCGTCGACGGTGATCGTGACGCCCTCGTCGAGGGGGACGGTGCGCAGCACCTCCTGGACGAGGGCGCCCAGGTCGGTGGGCTGCCGCACGACGCGGCTCTGGCGGGCGAAGTTGAGCAGCCCGGAGATGATCTTCTTGCAGCGGTTGGCCTGATCGACGATCAGTTTGACATCGTCGGCCACGGCCGCGTCGTCCTCGCAGTCCTCGAGCAGCAGATTGGCGTGCAACAGCAGGATCCCGAGAGGGTTGTTGACCTCGTGGGCGATGCCGGCGGCGAGCTGACCCATGCTGGCGAGCTTCTCGCTCTTGACCAGGGCCTCCTTGGTGGTCTCGAGCGAGCTGTTGGACTCCTGCAGCTCGTCGACCGTCTTGCGCAGCTCCTCGACGGCGTAGGGCAGGCACATCTCGACCTCCGCAAGGCCCTGCCAGATGGCCACCGCGTGGTCGCGGCAGCTTGCGTAGCCGCAGGCGCCGCAGTCCAGCTCGTCCTCGGCCGAGGACTTGTTCATGCGCGCCAGGATCTCGCGCAACTCCTCGTGAGTCGGCATGTCGTCGAAGCGCTGGTCGAAGGGCGCGAAGCTGCGCGAGAGGTCGATGGCCGCGTACTCGGCGACGGCCGCGTCCCAGGTCGCCTGGTCGAAGAAGGCGCGGCGCGAGCGCGTCTCGCGGCTGACGTCCGCGCGCCGCTTGAACACCGGCTCCTCGCAGCTGAAGCCGGCGCCCATGATGCAGCCTTCGCAGCAGAGGATGTCGAGGAGGCGCGCCTCAGTCTCGCCGTGCTCGAAATCGGTGATCGCGTGGGCCAGGTTGTGGCGTCCGTCGGCGGTCACGATGTCGCCGCGGAGCAGGTCCTCGTCGAGGTCTGCCGCCTGCAGCATGCCGCGCGTGATGGGGAAGAGGGCCCCCAGGCTGCTGTGCGGTGGATCGAAGTCGTCGTCGGTCGCGGGCAGCCCGGCCAGCGTGATGCCTCGGGTCTCGAAGAAGGCGCGCAGCTCGACGTAGGTGAGCGCGGCGTCGACCTCGCCCTCGAACTGTTCGTACAGGGCTTCGCCCTTCTTGGCGATGCAGGGACCGATGAAGGCGACCTTCAGGTCGGGTCCGTACTTGACGTGCAGCACGCGCGCGATGGCCAGCATGGGCGACACGATAGGCGCCAGCCGGTCGAGCAGGTCGGGATGGTACTTGCGCACGTAGCTGACCACGGCCGGGCAGGTGGTGGCGACATGGCGGCCCTCGTCCTGCTCGAGCAGGCGCGCATACTCGGCCGCCACCAGGTCGGCGCCGAAGCCGACCTCGTGGACGTAGGTGAAGCCGAGCTGGCGAAGGGCCGCGATCAGGGTCGAGGTCTCGCACTCGGCGAACTCCGCCGGGTAGCTCGGGGCGACGATCGCCGCCACCGGTGCGGGGCCGGCGAGCACGCGCTCGGTGTCTGCGATGCCGCTGAGGACCTGCTTGGCGTTCTGGCTGCACACCGTGACGCAGTTGCCGCAGCCGATGCAGCGCGTCTGGATGACGCTGGCCTGGCCGTCGAGGATCTGGATGGCCTTAGCGGGGCACTCGCGCACGCACGTGTAGCACGTGCGGCACTTCTCGCGGATGGTCGTGACGAGCTGCTGGTGGGCGACGCGGTCGTCGTTCATGGGCGGTCCGGAGGCGGCGGGAACGGCGTCAGCCGCCGCGCTCGAGGAGCTCCTTGACCTTGGCCAGCAGCGCCTGGGCGTCGATGGGCTTGTCGAAGTAGGCGTCGACGTGCATCTTGGCGAGGTCGGCGTCTGTCTCGGGACGGAAGTCGAGGCCCAGCTGGCTGCTCACCGACGTGGAGATGATGATCGGCACGCCGGCCGTGCGCGGGTCGCCCTTGAGCAGCGCCGAGAAGGCGAAGCCGGCGTCGACGCTGGTCATCATGAGGTCGGTGATCACCAGATCGGGGATCTGTGCGGCGATGCGCTGCTGCGCCTCGGCGGGGTTGGTGGCCGTGACCACGCCGTAGCCCGCGCCCTCGAGGATGAAACGGTTGATCTCGAGGAAGTCGTAATCGTCGTCTACGATCAGTATGAGTGCCCGGTCAGCGGTCATGGTCAGCCTCAAGTATAGCTTCTCGGGGCGGGGTGCTCGCAGGGCGCCCCGCCCCGGTCGGTCGTGGTCCCGCGTCTCAGACGCGATCGTGCGCGAAGTAGTGCGTGTGCAGGAGCCGGTGCGAGATCTCACCGCAGGGCGCCCCGAGATACTCCTCGTAGAGGGCGCACACGGCCGGGTTCTCGTGCGACTTGCGCAGCTCCCGGCCCTCGTCCTCGCGGTAGATGGCGGCGATGCGCGCCTTGCGCACCTCGTTGGTCGTGAAGCGTGGCTGGCCGCCCCCGCCGATGCACCCGCCGGGGCAGGTCATGACCTCGACGAAGTGGTACTCAGCCTCGCCGCTCTTGATCTGGTCGATGACCTTCTGCGCGTTGCCCAGGCCGTGGGCCACGGCTACCTTGAGGTCGGCACCCTCGAGGAACGCCCAGTCGCCCTTGGCGCCCGCGACCTTGACGGTCGCGACCTTCACGCCTTCGAGACCCTCGATGGGCGCGACGTGCAGGTCGGGGAAGGGGAACGGCGTCTGCGTGACGATCTCCCACGCCGTGCGCAGGGCCGCCTCCATGACGCCGCCGGTGTTGGCGAAGATGTCGGCGGCGCCGGTGCTGATGCCCAGGGGCGCGTCCATCTCCTCGTCATCCAGACCGCGGAAGTCGATGCCGGCCTGCGTGATCAGGGCGCCGAGCTCACGGGTGGTGAGCACGATGTCGACGTCCTGCACGCCGCTGTCGTTCATCTCCGGGCGCGCCGCCTCGTACTTCTTGGCGGTGCAGGGCATGACCGAGACGACGACCATGTCCTCGGGTTGCACGCCGATCTTCTCGGCGTAGTACGTCTTGGCGATGGCCCCGAACATCTGCTGCGGCGACTTGCAGGTGGAGAGGTTGCCCAGCATGTCGGGGTTGAAGTGCTCCATGTAGTTGATCCAGCCCGGGGAGCAGCTGGAGAACTGCGGCAGAGCCACCTGCTCGCCGTCCACGAGGGCCTTCTTGAGGCGTCCGAGCAGCTCCGTGCCTTCCTCCATGATGGTGAGGTCGGCGGTGAAGTCGGTGTCGAACACCGCATCGAAGCCCAGGCGGCGTAGCGCGGCGACCATCTTGCCGGTCACCAGGGTGCCGGCCGGATACTCGAAGCACTCGCCGAGGGCGGCGCGGATGGCCGGCGCGGTCTGCACGATCACCGTCTTGGTGGGATCCTCGAGCGCGTCCCAGACCTCGTCGATCTGGTTGCGCTCCTGGATGGCGCCGACCGGACAGACGGCGGCGCACTGCCCGCACTGCACGCAGACGACGTCGCTGAGGTTCTGCGAGAAGGCCGGGCCGATGAGGGTGGCGAAGCCGCGCCCCTGGGCGAACAGGCCGCCCACTTGCTGGACCTCGTTGCACACCGTGACGCAGCGCCGGCAGGAGATGCACTTGCCGGTGTCGCGGATGAGCGCCGGCGTGCTGTCGTCGATCATCTTGAAGGTCTTCTCGCCCTGGTAGCGCAGCTCGCCGATGCCGAGGTCGAGGGCCAGAGTGCGGAGCTCGCAATCGGCCGAACGGCCGCAGACCTGGCAGTCGCCGTCGTGCTCCGAAAGGAGCAGCTCGACGACCATCTGGCGGCCGTCGCGGACCTTACCGCTGTTGGTCTTCACGACCAGGCCGTCGGTGGCCGGCTGGCTGCACGAGGCGACCAGGGTACGCGCACCTTCGACTTCGACGAGGCACACGCGACACGCGCCGATGGACTGGACGTCGTCGAGGTAGCAGAGGGTGGGGATCTTCACGCCGGCCTGGCGGGCCGCCTGAAGGACCGTGGTGCCCTCCGGCACCGCGACCTTGATGTCGTCAATGGTAAGGGTTGGCATCCCTCAGACTCCTTGCTTACGGCCGTACTTGCCGTAGTCGCAACGCAGGCAGCGCTTCGCCTCGGCGACGGCTACCTTTGCGGCCCAGCTCAGCTCGACCTCGTCGAAGTTCGTGACGCGTGCGGCCACGGCCAGTTCCTCGACCTCGTGCCGCGGCATCTCGACCGGGTCGAGGTCGGGATCGAAGAACACGGGCGGCTCGATGTCGCGGCGCCAGAAGGCGTGGTTGGCGCCGGTCAGGAACTCGTCCATGCCGGCCGCGGCACGCTCGCCGGCGCCGATGGCCTCGACGACCGACGACGGGCCGGTGGTGGCGTCGCCGCCGCTGAACACCCAGTCGGTCGAGGTCTTGCCGCTGTCGGGATCGGCGGCGAAGTAGCCCCAGCGGTTGAGCTCGAGCGGCGTGCGGTCGACGATCGCGGCCGCGTCGAGCGACTGGCCGATGGCGGCGATCACGGTGTCGGCCTCGACCACGAAAGTGGGGTTGTGACCCGCCACGGGGCGCCGCCGGCCGCTCTTGTCGTAGTCGCCCAGCGCCATCTCCTTGCAGAGCACGCCGATGACCTTGCCGCCGGCGTCGCGAACGATCTCTTCGGGGGCGACGAGCGTGAGGATCTCGATGCCCTCGAGGTCGGCGGCGTCGATCTCCTCGCCCCAGGCGGGCATCTGCGCGCGCGTGCGGCGGTAGAGGATCTTGACCGCTTCGGCGCCGAGGCGCAGGGCGGAGCGGGCGGCGTCGATGGCCGCGTTGCCGCCGCCGATGACGGCGACGTGCTTGCCGACCGCGCCGGTGCCGTGCACGTTGTACTGCTTGAGGAACGAGAGCCCGTCGTAGACGCCGGGGCCGTCCTCGCCGGGCACGCCGATCTTCATGCCCTGCGGGGCGCCGACGCCGACGAACACGGCCTCGTAGCCCTCGTCCTTGAGGCCCTGCAGGGTGAAGTCGCGACCGAGCGCCTTGTCGTACTCGAAGGTGACGCCCATCGCGGCGATCATGTCGACCTCGCGCTCAAGCTCGGTGCGCGGAAGCCTGTAGGCCGGGATGGCCTGGACGAGCATGCCGCCGGCCTTGGGCTCGGCCTCGAACACGACCGGCTTGTAGCCCAGGCGCGCGAGGAAGAAGGCGGCGGAGAGGCCGGCGGGGCCGGAGCCCACGATCGCCACCTTGCGCTTGGCGTTCTCCTCGTTCGCCATGATCTCGGGCAGCACGGGGTCGGTCTCCTGCTCCACCATGTGCCGCTTGACGTGGCGGATGGCCAGCGCGCCGTCGAGCCCGGCCCGCAGGCACTTGCTCTCGCAGGGGTGGAAGCAGACGCGGGCGCAGATGCTGGCCAACGGGTTGCGCTCGCGGTGCAGCTTGAGCGCCTCTTCGTAGCGCTGCTCGCCGACGAGGCTGACGAAGCCGGGGATGTTGACGCTCGCGGGGCACGCGTTGGAGCAGCGCGCCTTGAAGAGCGTGGCGCAGACGCCGGCCTCGCAGTAGTGGTCCTTGATGTGCGCCTCGTACTCGTGGCGGAAGTGGCGGATGGTGGAGAGTACCGGGTTGGGGGCCGTCTGGCCGAGGCCGCAGAGCGCGGTCTGGCTGATGGACTCGCCGAGGGCGATGAGACGCTCGATATCGCCCTCCTCGCCTTCACCTTTGCAGATGCGATCGACGATCTCGAGCATGCGCTTCGTGCCCACGCGACACGGCGGGCACTTGCCGCAGCTCTCATCCTGGGTGAACTCGAGGAAGAAGCGCGCGATGTCGACCATGCAGGTGTCTTCGTCCATGACGATCACGCCGCCCGAGCCCATGATGGCGCCCAGTTCCTGCAGGGTGGCGTAGTCGACCGGGACGTTGAGGTGCTGCTTGGGGATGCAGCCCCCGGACGGGCCACCCAGCTGCGCGGCCTTGAACTCCTTGCCGCCGGGGATCCCGCCGCCGATCTCGTAGATGAGCTCGCCGAGCTGCATGCCGATCGGCACCTCGACGAGGCCGGTGTGCTGCACGTTGCCGCCGAGCGCGAACACCTTGGTGCCCTTGCTCGTCGCGGTGCCCGTGCTCGCGTACCACGCGGCGCCCTTGAGGATGATGGGCGCGATGTTGGCGAAGGTCTCGACGTTGTTGAGCACGCTGGGCTTGCCCCACAGACCGGAGACCGCGGGGAAGGGTGGCCGCGGCCGCGGCTCGCCGCGGTGGCCCTCGATAGAGGTCATCAAGGCCGTCTCCTCGCCGCACACGAAGGCGCCGGAGCCCATGCGGATCTCGAGGTCGAAGGCGAAGCCGGTGCCCATGATGTCGTCGCCCAGCAGGCCGCTCTCGCGGGCCTGGCCGAGGGCGTGCTCCAGGCGCTCTACGGCGAGCGGGTACTCGGCGCGCACGTACACGTAGCCCTGGTGCGCGCCGATCGCGTAGGCGCCGATGACCATGCCCTCGATGAGCGAGTGCGGGTCGCCTTCGAGCACCGAGCGGTCCATGAAGGCGCCGGGGTCGCCCTCGTCGGCGTTGCAGAGGATGTACTTGGTGGCGTTGTCCTGCTGCTGCGCGAAGCGCCACTTCATCCCCGTGGGGAAGCCGGCGCCGCCGCGGCCGCGCAGACCGCTGGCCAGTACTTCCTCCACGACCTCTTCCGGGGTCATGGAGGTGAGCACCTTGACCAGCGCCTGGTAGCCCTCGCGGGCGATGTACTCGTCGATCTTCAGCGGGTCGATGATGCCCGAGTTGCGCAGCACGATCTTCACCTGACGGTTGAAGAACGGGATGTCGCTCATCTCGGCCTGGGTCTTGTCGGTGCCGGGCGCGTGGCTCACGAGGCGCTCGACGACGCGCCCTTTGAGCAGGTGCTCCTCGACGAGCTCGGGGACGTCCTCCACGTGCACGTTCTGGTAGAAGACGCCGTCCGGGTACACGAGGGCGACCGGGCCCTGGACGCACGGTCCCAGACAGCCGGTCTCGATGACCTCGACCTCGCCCGCGAGCTCACGCGTGACGAGCTCGGCGCGCACGGCCTCGCTCACCTCGAGCGCACCCGAGGCGATGCATCCGCCACCGGTGCAGATCAGGAAATGGGTTCTCACATCAGCCATAGTCGTGTCACTCGCTCTCAGGTCTTGATCAGGTAGGCGTCGACGGGGGTGCCGCCCGCGAGGTGGTCCTTGACGATGGTGTGCACCTTGTCCTTGTCGAGCAGCCCGTAGCGGTACATCGTGCCGTCCGCTGTCGTGATGGTGGCCATGGGCTCTTCTTCGCAGAGGCCGGCGCAGCCGGTCTGGTGCAGGCTCGCGGAGGTGACCCCGGCGGCGCTCATCTCGGTCATGAACGTGGCGACCACGTCACGGGCGCCGGCGGCGATGCCGCAGGTACCCATGTGCACCGTGACCTGCGTGTCTTTGCGGCCCTGCCGCAGATCGAGGTCGGCCTGGGCCTTCTGCGCTCTTGCGAGGAGCTGCTCTGGGCTGGTGATCTTGTCGGCCATGGTCAAGCGCTCCTTTCGGCGAGCACCGGCTCCGCGGCGTACTGGGCGAGGATCTCGTTGACGCGCTTGGGCTTCACGCGATGGTGCACGTCGTCGTCGACGGTGATGACCGGGGCGAGGCCGCAGGCGCCGAAGCAGCGCGCGATCTCCAGCGAGAACTCGCGGTCCTCGGTGGTGCCGCCGATGTCGATGCCGAGCTCCTTCTTGAACGCGTCGAGCACCTGCACGCTGCCGCGCACGTAGCAAGCCGTGCCCATGCAGATGCGGACCAGGTGCTCGCCGCGCGGCACGGTGGTGAAGAACGAGTAGAAGCCGACGACGCCGGCGACTTCACTGTAGGGCTTGCGCAGTTCTCGGGCGATGTGCTTGAGGGCGACCTCCGGCAGGTAACCGAAGATGCCCTGGGCAAGCTGCAGCACCGGGATCAGGGCGCCGGGCTTGCCGCGGTACTCACCGATCACCGCGTCGAGGCGCTCGAGGAGCTCCTCTTCTGTCGGTTCTTCGGCACAACCGCACGTGCACGGCTCGACTGCTTCACTCATGCGCTTCTCCTCCGTTTGTTTCGATCGCGATCCGCTGCGCGGCAGATGGCGGTCATGTGAGAGCTTCCTGATAGGCGACGAGGGCGGGGAGCCGCTGCGGCAGCTCGCTGCCGCGCAGCGACGCGCGCTCGTCGCCGTCCGCGAGGTCGACGGCGAAGTCGACCTCGGGGTTGGTGGCGACCATCGTGAGGATGCTGGTCGCCACGTCGCCGAGGGGCGGGCGGTCGACGTTGCCGAGGCCCATCCAGGCGCGCACGGCGACCCCTCCAAGGTCGGCGGAGCGGCCGACGCTGAGCCCGCCTCCGGCGGCCTCGGCCGCCTGGCGGAACAGGCTCAGCCCCAGGCCGGTCTTCTTACCTTTCTTGGTCGTATAGAAGGGGTCCAGGGCCTCGTGCGGCGCGACGGGCAGGCCGGGTCCGTCGTCCTCGACCGTGATCACCAGGCTATCGGCGGCGCGATCGGCGGCGACGCTCACCGCGATCCGCGTCGCGCCGGCGCGCGCCGAGTTCTCGATGATGTCGAGCAGGTACAGCGAGAGGTCATGCATCGCCCACGCTCCTTCCGCGCGCCCCGGTGAGGGCCAGCGCCAGCTCGGCGAAGGTGGCACGTTCGCAGTGCACGACGGTGCGCGCGGCGCCGATGTCGCCCTGGTAATGGGCGTCGGACGAGTGCACGAACGGGAGACCGTGGACGGCGAACTCGGCCTCGATCGGGGAGCCCGGGGCGACGTGCCGCGAGAGCTCGACCGCGTCGAACCCGGCGTCGGCCGGGAAGAGGCCGAGCTGGCTGATCACGCCGAAGCTGCGGCGGTCGATGTGGGCGGCGATGGCGAGGCCGCCGTGGCCGTGGACGAGCCTGACGGCGGCGTCGACGTCGAGGGTCGTCGCCGTCGCCAAAGCGAGGGTCTCGCGGGCTCGCTCGCTGCCGTCCGCGGCAAGGACGTGCTGCTCGCCGAAGAACTCCTGATAGCCGTCGTCGACCTGCCCCAGCGTCGCGCTGACCTCGGCGCCCGCGGCCCGCGCCGCCTCGGCGTCGGGGAAGAGGGCGACGACGTGGCACTCCTCGAGGGTGGTGATCTCCATGCCGGCGAGCACCGCCAGGCGCGTGCCGGCGGCCTCCTGCACGGCGGCGGCGTTGCGGGCGCTGTTGTGGTCGCAAATGGCGATCATGCCGAGGCCCTCAGCGAGCGCCCGCCGGACGATCGCCGGCGGCGTCATGTCGTTCTCCGCGCAGGGAGAGAGCGCTGTGTGGACGTGCAGGTCGGCGGCGCAGACGTTCACGCATGGTTCCCCTTGACGCCCAGCGCGTAGAGACGGCCGACGACGTCGAAGGTGTCGGCGGGCGACACGAACAGCGAGACGCCCTCGGCGTTGGCCTTGCCGCACACTTCGTCGTCGGGGCGGCGGTCGCCGGCGAAGATCACGGCGGCCAGTTCCGCGTGGCTGGCGACGGCGATGACGTTGAGGTGCACCTGCAGCGTCACGAGCACGCCGCCCTCGGGCGCGTGCGCCAGCACGTCGCTGAGCAGGTCGGACGCGTAGCCGCGCTCGATATCGGCCTCACTGTTACCGGTCACCTTGGGCGTGAGCTCGGTGAGGCCGAGCTCGCGGGCGATGTCCTCGAGTTTCATGACGCGCTCCCCTCCTCGGGTGTGACGTACGGGCAGAGCGCGCGCACGGCACGCCCCATGACGATGTCTTCGGCGAGCGCGGCGCACGTGGGCGCGCCGCAGACGCCGCAGTCCCTGCCGGGCAGAGCCTTGGTCTCGGCGTCGAGCTCGGCGAGTTTGCGGATGGCCACGGCCATGTCGGGGTCGAGGCGGATGCCGGGCCGCGGCCGATAGGGCCGGGCGCGCTCGTAGCTGCGCCCCTCGCCGGGCGCAGAGCCGGCCGCGGCCGCCCAGCGCCAGGCCGCCACGTAGGCGTCCTCGCCGAGCAGCGGCGAGCCAAAGCAGCCGCCGTCACAGATGAACGGCTCGACGCTGGCGACGCCGGTGAGCCTGCCGTCCTCGATCTGCTCGAGCACCGCCAGCACGTGCGAGACCCCGGTGACCACCAGCAGGTCGTCGGCGCCGGCCGCCTGCGGCTGCGGCGCCGGCGTCTCGCCCGCCGCGCGCCGGCGAGCCGCGAGCCGCGGCAGCACCGCTTCGCGCACAAGGCGCGGCGTGACCGTGCGCCGCTGCGCGGTAGGCTGCTGGGCGAGTAGCGCCGTGCGCTGGCTGGGGCACGACACCACGTAGGTGACGTCGCGCTCGCCGAGGTCGCGCTGCAGCGCCTCCCAGGGCGAGGCGAGCGGCGCCAGATGTGGCACCAGGGAGGGGAACTTGAGCTCGATGAGGCTGACGACCGCCGGGCAGACCGACGAGATCACGGGCGCCGGCAGCGCCGAGGTGGCGGCCAGGTCGAGGACGCTGCGGCGCAGCTCGTCTTCATACCGGTGGACCGACACGACCTCGGCGAAGCCGAGCCCGCGCAGCTCCTCCAGCACGGTGTCGACGGCGTGGTCGCCGAAGCCGGCCAGCAGCGCCGGCGGCACCGCCAGCACGCCGTCCGCGCCGGGAACGAGCCCGTCGGGCGCGTCCAGCAGCGTCAGCGCGCCGGGGTCGCAGGCGGCGATGCAGCAGGTGCAGTCCACGCAGAGGTGATAGAGGACCGACGGCTGCGCCTCGCGCACGCGCACGGCCGCCGTAGGGCACGCCGCGAGGCAGTGACGGCAGTCGCGGCAGAGCTCGGCGGCGATCCCCAGCGACGAGGGGCGCGCGCCCTGATCGGCGGCCTCCGGCCGCAGGATGATCGAGAAGCTCACGCGCGTACCGTCGCCGACCGCCGACGTGACCCGCAGCCGGTCGCTGTTGCGCTCGATGTTGGGCAGGCCCATGCCGGCCCCGAAGCCGAGGGCGCGGGCCTCGGACGAGGCCGTCGAGAACCCTTCGCGCATCGCCTGCGGCACATCGGGGATGCCGGGCCCGCGGTCGACCACGTCGACGTCCAGCTGGCCGTCGCTCACGGTGGCCTCCAGGCGTCCGCCCTCGGTGTGGATCACGACGTTCATCTCGGCCTCGTAGGCGGCGATCATGGCGCGCCGCACGGCGTCGGACTCGGCGCCGATGCGCTTCAGATGCTGTTTGAGGTCGCGCGAGGCGGCGCCCGCGCCGCCGAAATCGCCGCTCTGGATGTCGTAGGTCAGGTGCTCCATGGGTCAGTCTTGCTTCTCCCCGGAGAGGCACTGGTAGATGAGCCCGCAGGTCTCGAAGACCCCGGCGGGGGAGACCAACAGCAGAGTGCCGTTCCGGCGGGCGAGGTCCACGACCTCAGCGTCGGGCTCGACGTCGTTCACGAAGCAGATGCCGGGGACGTCCATGAGCTCGGCCACGCGGAGCATCTGCACGCTGGCCAGGTTGCTCACGAGAAGGGTGTGGTCGGAGGCCTCGTTGAGGAGGTCGCTGACGCGGTCACCGGCGTAGATCTTGGCGATCTCGGTGCCGCCCGGCCGGCCGGGCGTGATGACGCGGGCGCCGATGTTGTGGGCCAGATCCTCGAGTTTCATCTTCGACCTCGCGAGCAGGGATTCGAGTTTCTTGACCAGCGGCTCGATCTCGCCGGCGCCGTTGGTCTCCGGTTCTTCGCGGCCACCGAGGCGCGCGAAGTAGGCGGCCGATTCGAGCGCCGCGGTGATGTCCATGTACTCCACGAAGATGTCGCTCGCGAGGTGCAGCGGCACGGGCGCGAAGCTGATCAGGCTCTTGACGCCCGCGCGCACCAGCGTGTCGGCCACCTCCTGGGCGGCCTTCCCTGGCACGGTGAGCACGGCGATCTCGATGCCGAGATCGCGCACCAGGGTCTCCATGCGGCCGGCGCCGAAGCAGCGCACGCCGTGGACGACCGCGTCGGTGAGCGCCGGTTCTACGTCGAAGGCCGCGACGATCGCCACGGAGGAGCTCTTGCCCTCGAAGTGGGTGAGGACCGCGCGGCCCAGATTGCCGACCCCGACGAGCGCGACTTCCTGGCTCACCGTGCCGTCCAGGAAGCTGCCGATGCTGGCGATGCAGGCGTCGACGTCGTAGCCCTTGTTGGGGCTGCCCGAGTAGCCGATCACCATAAGGTCGCGGCGGACCTGCGCGGCGCTAACGACGGCGTGCCGGGCCAGCTGGTGCGAGTAGATGTTCTCGAGGCCCTCCGCCCGCAGGGACGACAGCAGCCGCCGGTAGCGGCTCATGCGCGACACTGTCTTTCTCGACACCATGTTGGCTCCGGCTCCCCCAGGAAACACGGCCACTAGGTTCGTTACAGAACAAACGCTGTGAAATCTGTCACGATTCTCCACCCGCAGCCCGCTCGTGTCAACACGGTGCGTTTTGGACAAGATGGCCAAACGGAGGCTGTCGAACGTGTCCGCCGCGTGTTGACTTGGCCCCCGGGCAGGTGACCGCCGGTTTGTTAGTATCGCGCTGAGCCATGGGGAGAAAAGGCCAGCGGTCGCAGCGTCATGAGCTCGCGTCCATCTGATCGTCTCTCTCCGGCGCGGAGGCGCTTCGCGCGCCGCGCCGTCACTTCCGGCACTACGGTCTTTTGGAGGTTCATCCATGACGGACAAGCCCGCCCACATGAAGCACATGCCTCACTTCCTCGGCCCGGTCGCGCCGATCACGATCGACCACGCCGAGGGCAGCTGGGTCTACGACACCGACGGCGGCAAGTGGCTCGACTTCGTCGTCGGCATCGCCGTCGTGAACACCGGCCACTGCCATCCCAAGGTCGTAAAGGCCGTGCAGGAGCAGGCCGCCAAGGTGCCGCACGCCCAGATGAACATCTATCGGCACGGGCCGATGCTCGAGCTCGCCGACAAGCTCGTCGAGATCCTGCCGGACGGCATGGACGAGGTCATGTTCGCCAACTCGGGGGCCGAGGCCGTCGAGAACGCCGTCAAGCTGGCCAAGCAGGTCACGCGCCGTCCCGGCATCATCGCCTTCCAGGGCGCCTTCCACGGCCGTACCCATCTCACGATGGCGCTCACCGACTCCGCCGTGCACTATCGCGGCCACCACGAGCCGCTGGTGCCCTGCGTCTACCACGCGCGGTACTGCTATCCGTTCCGCACGCCGGCCAGCGAAGACCCCACGGCCTATGCCATCGAGGACGTGCGCCGGGTGCTGCGCGCCGAGATCTACGGCGACGACGTCGCCGCCATCATCGTCGAGCCCATCCAGGGCGAGGGCGGCTTCATCGTGCCGACCAAGGAGTTCATGCAGGAGCTGCGCGTCATCGCCGACGAGATCGGCGCCTGCCTCATCATCGACGAGATCCAGGCCGGCATGGGCCGCACCGGCAAGTGGTTCTGCCACGAGCACTACGGCGTGAAGCCCGACATCGTCACGATCGCCAAGGGCATCGCCTCCGGCTACCCTCTGGGCGCCATCGTCGCCCCCAAGGCGTTGTGGGACAAATGCCTGCCGGGTTCCATGGGCGGCACCTACGGCGGCAACGCCGTGGCCTGCGCCGCCGGCGTCGCCACCATCGCGGCGATGAAAGAAGACGGCATGCTGGCCAACGCGGCCAGGCAGGGCGAGAAGCTGCTCAAGTTCTGGCAGGACAAGCAGGCGCAGTACCCGGCCATCGGCGAGGCCCGCGGCAAGGGCCTCATGCTCGCCATCGAGTGCGTGCAGCCCGGCACCAAAGAGCCGAACGCCGCCGTCGCCAAGGCGTTCATCGCGGAGTGCCAGAAGCACAAGGTCATCCTCATGGGCGCGTGCTCCATGGGCAACGGCGTGCGCTTCCTGCCGCCGCTCAACATCAGCGACGCCGAGATGGACATCGCCATGGGCGTGTTCGACGAAGCCGCCAAGGTCGTGTTCGCCTGATCGCGACGGCGCTTCTCCGGCAGTCCCGGGAAGGGCGGGGCGCTTCGGCGCCCCGCCCTTCCGGCGTTTCGGGCCACGCGCGGCTGCATGCTACACTTCAGGCGATGAGCTCTCCCGAGTCGCCAGCCCCCCGGTTTACGACGCACGTGCGCGTGCGTTACGCCGAGACCGATGCCGCCGGCCACGTGTACTACGGTAACTACCTCACCTACTTCGAGGTCGTGCGCGTGGAGCTGCTGCGCGCCCTCGGTCACCCCATCACGGAGATCGATGCTCAGGGCGTGCTCATGCCCGTGGTCGAGGCGCGCCTCAAGTACCTGCGTCCCGCGCGCCTCGACGACCTGCTCGCGGTGTCCATGAGCGTCGAGTCCATCGGCCCGGCCTCGTTCGCCTGCGACTACGAGGTGACCCGCGACGGGCTCCTGCTGGTCAGCGGCTGGACCCGACTGGCCGTCTGCGAGCGCGACACCGGCCGGGCCATGCCCATGCCGGGCTGGCTCCGCGACCTGTTTGGGCGCCTCCCCGCGACGGCAGAGAACGGCTCGTGAGCAACGTGTTCCCGCCACAGCCCCCGGATGCGCCCGAGGCGCCGCAGCCGCCGTCCGGCGACGGTCTTCCGGCGGATTTCGAGACGCGCTTGCCCGACGACTTCGAGGTCAAGCACTGCTACCGGCACCCGCAGCGCGAGACCGGCGTGTCGTGCTCTAACTGCGGGCGCCCGATCTGCCACGACTGCATGATCGAGGCGCCCGTCGGTTTCCGCTGCCCCGAGTGCGTCAAGGAGCAGACCCTGCGCGGCTCGCGGGCCAAGGTCGTCACGCGCGGCCAGATCCGCTCGCGCTGGGGCGCCGCCGGCGGCGGCATGAGCGGTGGCGCGCCGGTGACCAAGGTTTTGATCGGCATCAACGTGGCGCTGTTCGTCGCCGAACTGCTGTTCGGCGCCGTGGGCGCCATGGGCGGAGGGTCCACCGGCATGCTGGTCGACATGGGGGCGCTGGTCCCGGCCTACGTGGCGGTGAAACACGACTACTGGCGCCTGTTCACGGCCATGTGGCTGCACGGCGGCCTGCTGCACGTCGCCTTCAACATGTACGCGCTCTACATCGGCGGCTCGTACCTCGAGATGATCGCCGGCAAGGGCAAGTACCTGGCCATCTACCTGGTCGCCGGCGTGGCCGGCAACGTCGCCGTCTACCTGCTGGCCGCGCCGATCTCGGTGACCATCGGCGCCTCGACGGCCATCTTCGGCATCTTCGGCGCCCTGTTCGCCTACAGCCTCCACAACCGCGACAGCGCCGTGGGACGCGCCCTGAGCAGCATGGGCACCGTGATCCTCATCAACCTGGTGATCACGTTCGTCGTGCCCGGGATCTCCTGGCAGGGCCACGTGGGCGGCCTCATCGGCGGCGTGCTCGCCGTGGAGGCGCTCACCTGGTTCGGGCAGCGCGACCTGCGCGCGCCGTTCGGGCCACGCGACGCCGCCCTTCTGGCCGCCATCGTGGCCATCCTCGTCGTGGCCGTCCTCTGGCGGACGGCTAACTTCCCCCTGGCGTGAGCGTCACCCGCGGCGACGGTGCGACGGACCTGAGCAGACCGATCCTCCGGAGAGACGCCGTGCAGCAGCCGCCACTCGTGGAACCACGCGCGACCCTCGTCCCGGCCGCCGAGGTGGCGGGCCGTCTGGCCGGCCTGCAGGCCGGCCTCGCGCTCATCACGGAAGCCCCCGAGCACATCCACCAGGTCGGCTGAGAGCCGCAGCGGCGGGGAAGACCATCTGCGGGGGGCACGTGTCCCGCCGCGCAGAGGAGTAGGAGGAGACGTGCAGCAGCTCACCGCGGACGTCTGGGTCCACCGCATCGACGCCGGAGGCTTCCCCACCATCGCGGCGGTGGCGCTCATGCCCACCCGGGCCTTCGTCATCGACACGCTCATGCGCCCGCAGGATATGGACCCCGTGCTCGAACTCCTGGCCGCGCGCGCGGGCGTGCGCCGCACCGTTGTCGTGAACACGCATCACCACTGGGACCACGTGTACGGCAACGCCGCCTTCCCCGGCGTCGACATCGTCGCCCAGCGCGCCTGTCCGCGGCTGGTCCAGGCGCAGGGCACTACCGCCGACGAGTCCGTGCCGCTGCAGCCGCCGGAGGGCGTGCCGCTGCCGACCATCACCTTCGGCGACCACCTCACCTACAGCGACGAGCCCGAGACAGTGCATCTCATCCACGCGCCCGGGCACAGCGAGGACTCGCTGGTCGTCTTCCTCGCCGGCGCACGCCTCGTGTTCGCCGGCGACGCGCTCGAGTGGCCGCTGCCCAACTTCGCCCAGCGCGACGGCAAGGACGTCTGGATCCACACCCTGCGCCAGCTCAAGCAGCTGCCCGTGGACCTCATCGTGCCCAGCCATGGGCCGGCGATGGGCAGGGCGCTCATCGACGCCAACGAGCGTTACATCAGCGGGGTGTACGAAGCCGTCGCCGCGGCCAAGAAGGCGGGCGCCGGCCGTAACGACCTCGATCTGCCGGCGGCGGCGTTCCTCGGCGGCGACGTCGTGCTCGACGACGTCTACGCGGAGGCGCATCGCCGCAACCTGGTCTGGGCGTGGGACGAGGTCTGAGACCACCGCAGGGGCGCGTGCGGCTAAACTGGACATTCTTTTCCACTTAGTGTACAAAGGGCACATGAAGCTCTCCACTCAAGCCGACTACGCCGTGCGCGCCGTCTATGAGCTCGCGCGCCACGAACCGGGCGCCATGCTGCACACCGGCGACATCGCCGCCGCGCAGCACATCCCCAGCGCGCGCCTCGCCAAGGTCGTCCAGGACCTGGCGCGCGCCGACGTGGTGCGCACCCTGCGTGGCCAGCAGGGCGGCGTCATGCTCGCGCGCCCCGCCGAGCACATCTCGGTGCGCGACGTGTACGAGGCGGTGGAGGGCCCGATCCTGCTTTGCCGGTGTCGCCAGCGGGTAGAACCGTGCGGCGACGATGTGTGCGACACCCATGAGTTCTGGAGCGGTGTCGAGACGCTTCTCACTGAGGAGCTGCAGACTGTGACGTTCGCGGCCTTAGCCGATCCACGGCGCCGAGCGCCGGGCACACGCGGCCGCCCGCAAGCGACGAGGAGGTGACAACAGATGACTGAACTCAAGGAGCAGGTCGAGCACGCTCTCGGCGACATCCGTCCGGCCCTGCAGGCCGACGGTGGCGACATCGAGCTCGTCGACGTGAAGGACGGGGTCGTCCAGGTACGCCTCCAGGGCGCCTGCGCCGGCTGCCCGATGTCGCAGCTCACGCTGGCCAACGGCGTGGAGCGGCACCTCAAGAACGTCGTGCCGGGCGTCGAACGCGTCGAGAACGTGGCGGGCTGATCAGCCAGTCGTACGGCGGCGGCCGGCGCGTTACCGAATGGTAACTCGCCGGCCGCGGTGCGCCTGGGTCCATGTGCCCGCGCACACATGTGGCGTATACTCCTTGGTCCACGACCACAGGCCCGGACGAGGGCGAACCGGGCCGCCGAGGAGGGGCAGCATGCGAGGCACCGACGACCACTCTCGCGCCAGCGAGTACCACGGCCGCGAGGCTGTCAAGCGCAGCACCGAGGCGGCCTACGAGGAGTTCAGCGGTGACGTGCTTCCCGCCGCCGGGAAGGCCGACGCCGACCTGCGCGACCCCTCTCTCTACATCAACCGCGAGCTCAGCCTGCTCGACTTCTTCGAGCGCGTCGTGGACGAGGCTCGCGACTCCAACAACCCGCTGCTCGAGCGCTTGAAGTTCGTCGGTATCGTCGGCTCCATCCTCGGCGAGTTCTTCATGGTCCGCCTCGCCGGTCTGCGCCAGCAGGTCGACGCCGGCGTCGTGGAGGTCTCGGCGGACGGGTACACCCCGCAGAAGCTTCTGCCGCTGGTCCAGGAGCGCGCCTGGAACCTCATGAAAGAAGCGCGCGCCTGCTTCAGCGAGCTGCGCCCGGAACTCGACGTCGCCGGCATCCATATGGTCGACTACGCCGCGCTCGACGCCTCTCAGAAGGCGGCCCTCGACACGTACTTCGCCGAGCAGGTCTTCCCGGTGCTCACGCCGCTCGCCTTCGACCCCGGGCGGCCGTTCCCGCATATCTCCAACATGAGCCACAACCTCGCCGTGCTGATCCGCGACCAGAGCGGCGAGGAGCGCTTCGCCCGCGTCAAGGTGCCGGGCTCGCTGCCGCGCCTGGTGCCGGTGCCCGCGCCGGCCGGCGCGGCGGCAGAGCCTGCCGAGGAGCCTGCCGAGGCACCGCAGCTGTGGTTCACCTGGCTCGAGCTGGTCATGGCCGCGAACCTGCAGTCCCTCTTCCCGGGCATGGAGGTCCTCGAGTCGCACCCCTTCCGCGTGACCCGCGACGCCGAGCTCGCCATCCAGGAGCTCGAAGCCGACGACCTGCTCGAGACCATCGAGCGCTTCGTGCGCCGCCGGCGCTTCGGCTCGGTGATCCGCGTCACCATCGAAGAGCAGATGCCGGAGCGCATCCGCGGCATCCTCAGCGAGAACCTCGAGCTCGGCGAGAGCGACATCTACACGGTCAAGTCGCCCCTCGGCCTCAGCAGCCTCTGGGACCTCCAGCGCATCGACCGCCCCGATCTGTCGTATCAGCCTCTGGTGCAGTCCACGCCGGCGGTGCTGGACGGCGCCGAGGAGGCCGATATCTTCGCCGCCATCCGCCACAGGGACATCCTGCTGCACCACCCCTACGACTCGTTCGATCCGGTCGTGGACTTCGTGACCGCTGCTGCCGGCGACCCCGACGTGCTGGCCATCAAGACCACGCTCTACCGCGTGGGCCGCAATGCGCCGGTCGTCGACGCGCTGATGGAGGCCGCCGCCAACGGCAAGCAGGTGGCCGTCCTCCTCGAGCTCAAGGCGCGCTTCGACGAAGAGAGCAACATCGGCTGGGCCAAGGCTCTCGAGCGCGAGGGCGTGCACGTGGTGTACGGGCTCGTGGGTCTCAAGACGCACTCCAAGATCATGCTCGTGGTGCGCCGCGAAGGCGAGCGCATCCGCCGCTACGTGCATCTCGGCACGGGCAACTACAACAGCGTCACCACGAAGCTGTACACCGATCTCGGCTACCTCACCTGCGACGAGGATCTCGGCGCCGACGCCTCGGCGGTGTTCAACCAGCTCACCGGCTACGCTACAAGTGGCGACTACAGCAAGTTCCTCGTGGCGCCCGCCACGATGCGCCGCGGCATCGAGGAGCGCATCGACCGCGAGATCGCGCACGCGCAGCGTGGGGAAGAGGCGCACCTCATCTTCAAGATGAACTCGCTGGTCGACAAGCCGCTGATCCGCCGCCTCTACCGGGCGTCGCAGGCGGGGGTCAAGGTCGAGCTCAACGTGCGCGGCATGTGCTGCCTGCGGCCCGGCGTCCCCGGCGTGAGCGACAACATCAGCGAACGCAGCATCGTCGGCCGTTTCCTCGAGCACAGCCGCATCTACTGGTTCCGTAACGGCGGCGCCGAGGAGGTCGTGATGGGGAGCGCCGACATCATGCCGCGCAACCTCAACCGGCGCGTTGAGATCCTCTTCCCTGTGCAGGACCCCGCGATCGTGCGGCGTGTGCGCGACGAGATCCTGACCGTCTACCTGAACGACAACATGAAGACCCGCGTCCTGCATGCGGACGGTTCCTGGGAACACATCTGGCCGGGCGAGGACGAAGAGCCGCTCAACGCCCAGGAGTGGTTCGTGGCGCAGGCGCGCGAGGCGGTGCGCAAGCAGGAGGACGAGTGACGCTCCGCCTCTACTTCCTGCGACACGGCAAGGCGTGGTCGCGCGCCGACTGGCACGAGGACGACGACCTGAGACCGCTCACCGACACCGGCGAGGCGGTCGTGCACGCCGAGGGGCGCGCCATGAAGGCCATGGGGCTGGCTCCCGACGTCATCGTCACCAGCCCCCTGGCGCGGGCGCGCCGCACTGCCGAGATCGTCGCCGAGGAGCTGGGCATGAGCGAGCGGCTGGTCGAGGACCGGCGCCTGGTCCACGGGTTCGACGCGGGCCGGCTGGCCGAGATCGTCGCGCGAGAGGCCCCGGCCGCGAGCCTCATGGTCGTGGGCCACGAGCCCGACTTCAGCGCCACGGTGGCCGAGCTCACGGGAGGCGGTCGGGTGGATTTCAAGAAGGGGGCCCTGGCGCGCGTCGATGTCGGGGGTCCCCGGCTCGACGATGGCATACTGGCGTGGCTGCTCACGCCTGCCCTGATGACGGGAGAGTGACGGCGTGGAAGTAGAGGCCAAGTACACCGTGGCGGACGCGGCTGCGCTCGCCCGTCTGGCGAAGGTGACTGAGCTCGCCGGATACGAAGTCGACGCCGGCGAGCGCCGCCGCGACCGCGACACCTTTCTCGACACGGCCGATCGGCGCTTTCTTGCCGCCGGGTACTACCTGCGGCGCCGCGAGACGGACGGCGGGGTGCGGCTCACGCTGAAGCAGCTCGTCACGGGCGACGCCGGGGTGCTGCGCCGCGAGGAGCTCGAGGCTCGGGTCGCGGCCGACGTGCCTCCGGCCGAGTGGCCGAAGGGCGAGCTGCGCGAGCGCGTCGAGGGCATCGCGCAGGGGGCGCCGCTGGAGCCGTTCCTGTTCCTCGAACAGGAACGCCTGGCGCGGCGCGTCGTCGACGGCGCCCGCGAAGTGGCCGAACTCAGCCTCGACGACGTCACCGTCGCGGCCGACGGAAAGGCGCGGCGCTGGTTCGAGGCCGAGCTGGAACTCCGTGGCGACGGCAACGAGGGCGACCTGGAGCGGCTCGCGGCCGCCTTGCAGGCCGAGCCCGGCCTGACGCCCGAATCCCGCGCCAAGTTCACGCGCGCCCTCGAGATCGTGGAGGCCGGCGGCGACGGCAGCCTGCTGCCGCCGGCTGAGCGCCCCGTCCACGCGGCGTACGCCGGCGGCCAGGACACGCGCGCCCGTCGCGCGGCGGCGCTGCTGGCCCTCGACGAGGGCCTCACGCAGGGTGAGGCTGGGGCGAAGGCCGGCCTCTCGAGCCGCCGCGTGCGTTACTGGCTGGCGCGGTACCGCGCCGAGGGCACCGGCATCTACGGAGCGCCCGAGGCCCCTGCCGGCGGGGACGTCTCCGCGGAGGGCCTCGTGGCGGAGGGCGTCGAGGCGACGGACGAGGCGACCGACGACAAGAAGAAGCGCCCCGGCATCCTGCCCGCCGACACCATGGTCGAGGCGGCCGTCAAGACGCTGCGCTTCCACCTGGCGCGCATGCTCGAGCACGAGGCCGGCACGCGCCTGGGCGAAGACCCCGAGGAGCTGCACGTCATGCGCGTCTCCACGCGGCGCCTGCGCATGGCCCTGCGGGTCTTCGAGGAGTATCTCGACCGGCAGGCGATGCGCCCGATCCTGAAAGGCCTCGGCCGTACGGGGCGCACGCTGGGCGCGGTGCGCGACCTCGACGTCTTCCAGGAGAAGACGCAGCACTACCTCGACGCCCTGCCGCCCGAGCGCGCCGGCGACCTCGACGGCCTGCTCGCGGCCTGCCGCGCGGAGCGCGAACGTCAGCGCGAGCACCTCGTCGACCATCTCGACGGTGGGCGCTACCGCGCCTTCATCGAGCGCTTCGAGGAGCTGCTGGACGGGCCGCTCGAGCGCCTCTCGGCGCGCCCGCCGGCCGACCCTCGTCCGCAGCGCGTCGCCCAGGTCCTGCCCGGGGTCCTCTACAAGGACATGGCGGTCGTGTGGGCCTTCGAGGGTCAGCTCGGCGGCCTCGAGACGCCGCTGCCGCGTTTTCACGCGCTGCGCAAGGGCTGCAAGGGGCTGCGCTACACCCTCGAGTTCTTCGAGGACGTGCTCGGCCCCGGCGCCCGGCCGCTGATCAAGACGGTCAAGGGCCTCCAGGACCATCTCGGCGACCTGCAGGACGCGGTCGTCACCAGCGGCGTGCTGCGCGACTACCTCACCTGGGGCACGTGGCGCCACGGTGGCCACGACCTCCCCGGCCCCATCGAGGTCATCGTGGCGCCGGGCGCGGCGCGCTATCTGGCCGCTCGCCAGGAGGAGATGGAGCGGCTGATCGTGACCTTCCCGGACGTGTGGCCGACGCTCGCCGGCAGCGGCTTCAGCCGTGAGCTGGCCACGGTGATCGCCGAGATCTGAACACGGCGTCGGCCGCCCGCGGCCGCGGGCGGCGAGGGGCCGCGGCGCTCGCCGCGCCTACGGCTCGAGCGCCTTCACGGTCAGGGTGCGCCCGAGCCCCTTCTCGACGGCTGCGCGGCGGCTCTCCAGCCGCCAGCGCTCCAGATGCCAATCCTTGGCCGGGCGGACCTCGAGCACGAGGGCGCCCGGCCCGTCCGTGTGCAGGGCGGCGTGGGCCACGGCCCCCGAGTGGCTGCGATCCAAGTACTCCGCCATGCGCAGCAGGACGCTGTACAGGCGCACCGCCTTGCGCGTCGGCCGGTCGAGCTCCGCGAAGGCCGGGTGGCGCGTCCCGGGCCGGCCTTTGCGATGGAACAGCGCCGTGGCCGCCATGGTCGCGATCTCGTTCTCGTCGAAGCCCAGCAGGTCGGCGTGGCGGACGATGTAGTAGCTGTGCAGGTGGTGGTCGCTGTAGCTGAGGAAGGTCCCGATGTCGTGCAGCAGCGCCGCGTGCCCGAAGAGCTCGCGCTGCTCGTCGCCGAAGCGGTGCAGACCGGCGCTGCCGGCGCTGTCGAACAGCTCGAGGGCGAGGCCGGCCACGTGACGCGCGTGGGTCTCGTCGAAGGCGCAGGCGCGCGCCAGCTGCAGCACGCTGCGTTCGCGCACCGTCGGCGCGTCCGCGGAGGCTGCGCGAGCCGCGCGCGCGAGATGATCCACCACCAGGCCTTCGCGCAGGCCGCATTCGGCCACGGCCTGGATCTCGGCGAGGTCGAGGTCCTCCATCAACGCGTCGAGGATGGCGACGCCGGCGACGACGATGTCGGCGCGCAGCGGGTTGAGCCCGGGCACGGCGCGCCGCTCCTCCAGGCTGAGCGAGCGCAGCATCTTGGCGACCTTGCGCACCTCGGCGCGGTTCATCGTGTCCACGCGCTGGGGCGTACCGTCGCGAAGCGCCCGGACGACCACACTTGCGAGGTTACGGATCGTGCCCGACGTGCCGACCACGACGTCGATGCGCTCGCCGGCGAGGTGTCTTCGGGTGCGCGTGGCTTCCATCTGGACGCGGCGGCGCATGGCCTCGTACACCTTGGCGGTGACCGGGGCAGCGGCGGAGGCCTCGGGGAACTCGCTGGTGAGGCGCATGGCCCCGAGGGGCAGCGACTCCAGGTACTCGGCCCCCGCGTGATCGCCGAGCGCGACCTCGGTGCTGCCGCCGCCGATGTCGATGACGAGTGCGCGCCGCTCGCCGAGGTGCACACGGCTGAGCACTCCGAGGAAGATCAGGCGGGCCTCCTCCTGGCCTGACACCACGTGCACATCGATGCCCGCCTCCTCGCGCAGCCGGCGCACGAAGGCGGCCTTGTTGCCGGCCTCGCGAGTGGCCGACGTGGCGACCGCGACCACCGTCTGGGCGCCGTGGGAGCGCGCGAGCTCGGCGAAGCTGCGGCACACGAGCGTGGCGCGGTCCATGGCCGCCGGCTGCAGGGCGCTCTCCGCTCCGAACTCGCCCTCGCCGAGGCGTACGGGCTCTTTCTGCTGGGTGATGGTGCTCCAGGAGTGGTCGGGCTCGAGGCGCACGACCATGAGGCGCACCGAGTTGGTGCCGATGTCGATGAAACCGGCGGTCTGCGGCACGGACGCTGCGCCTGAGAGGGAGGCGTTCATCGGCGGCTCAGCGCGGCGCGGTCAGGATCACCTTGCCGTTCAGGACGTGGACTTCTTCTTGCCGCCCTTCTTCTTGCCGCCCTTCTTGGCCTGCATCTCCTTGCGGTCCTGGTTCAGCTTGTCGAGGCCCTTGCTCTTGCCGTACACGCCGATGTAGGTCTGGGCGATCTCGCACTTCTTGCAGCCCTTGCCGCAGCAGTCTTTCCACTCCTTGCGGCTGAACTTCTTCTTGAGGTCGGGCATCGTGGCGCTCCCCTGGCTAGCTTTGTGTGTCGTCCGTCTGCAGAGATACCGCAGGCAGGCGACGCGGAAACGCGAGAGGCGGCGGCTCGGCACGAGCCGCCGCCACGCGCCAAAGGCGTCCAGCGCCACGTCGTCCGCGACCGTGTAGGCCATGTCGGTGCAGCCGGCGATGTCGCCCAGGGGTGAAGCCCCGGCCACTTTTCTTCGAGTACGAAGCCGCACTGCTCAATGAGCTTGGCGGGTGTGTCAACCTGCTCACGGCGAGACGACTGACGGTCGGGCAGCCCCACGCCATGCATCGCAACCGTGCCCGGTCGAAGTGGCACCGTGGAACGGGGTAGGGTAGTCGGGGTGCGATAGACGAGCGGCCGCGCTCGGCGGCGCATCCGCTGGAACGAGGAGGAGAGGGCTGTGGCTACACTGCTGTGGGAACCGTCGGCGCAGCGAGTCGCCGGCGCCAATATGACGCGTTTCGCCACGTTTGCCGGCGAGAGGTGTGGCCGGAGGTTCGAATCGTACGCGGCGCTCCACCGCTGGTCGGTCGACGACATCCCCGGTTTCTGGGCGGCGGCGTGGGACTTCCTCGGTATCCAGGCCTCTGCGCCCTACACAGCGGTGATCGACGACCTGGCCCGGTTTCCGGGAGCGCACTGGTTCCCCGGCGCGCGGCTTAACTTCGCCGAGAACCTTCTGCGCTATCGCGACGATCGGGTGGCCTTCATCTTCGTGGGAGAGACCGATGCGCCGGTACGCGTGACCTACGCCGAGCTCTACCAGACCGTGGCTCGGGTGGCCGGTGCCCTCAGGGCGCTGGGCGTCAAGCCTGGCGACCGCGTGGCGGGCTACCTGTCGAACCTCATAGAGACAGCGGTGGCGATGCTCGCCGCCACGGCTGTGGGTGCCGTGTGGTCGGGTTGCGCCACCGACATCGGCCCAGAGGCGGCCGCGGATCGGCTGGGCCAGATCGCGCCGAAGGTGCTGTTCGCCGTCGACGGCTATCGCTACAAGAACCGGGTGTTCGACTGCATCCCCAACGTTGCCGCGGTCACCCGCAGCATCCCCAGCATCGAGCGCGTGGTGGTGGCCCACTACGCGGGCGACCCGGCCGCCGACCTGTCTTCCATCCGGGGCGCTGTCCGCTGGGACGAGTTCATCGCCGATCAGGCCGGCGAAGAGCTTTTCTTCGAGCAGGTGCCCTTCGACCACCCGGCAGTGGTCATGTTCTCCTCGGGCACCACGGGCAAGCCCAAATGCCTCGTGCAGAGTGGCGGCGGGATCCTCATCAACCAGCTGAAGGAGCTGGTCTTGCACGCCGATCTCACGCGCGACGACACCATCTTCTACGTCACCACGGCCAGCTGGATGATGTGGAACTGGCTGGTATCGGCCCTGGGGACGGGGGCCACAGTGGTCCTCTTCGACGGCAACCCCGCCTACCCCGACCTGGGGGCGCTTTGGCGCCTGATCGCGGATCTCAAGGTGACGGTCTTCGGCACCAGCGCGAGCTACCTGAGCCTCTTGAAGGCTCAAGGCATGGTGCCCAAAGAGGACCAC
>Ga0315281_10002110_pt1 | contig 29529 bp, 25 predicted proteins | sample YL17G07_0_MG_FD_204540 | JGI IMG/M metagenome (GOLD analysis project Ga0315281, IMG submission 204540) | Sediment microbial communities from Yellowstone Lake, YNP, Wyoming, USA - YL17G07_0 | ecosystem: Environmental > Aquatic > Freshwater > Lake > Sediment | place: USA: Wyoming | collected...
TTCTCCATTTGAAATAATTATCTCAACTAGATTTTCCATCGATTTTCATTAAACTCATTGCTTCTTCAAGTGTTTTTGTTGCAATGCTTCTCGCTTTTTTGCTACCTTCTGTAAAAGTTTCTTCAACCTCCTGGATATTATTATTTAACTCCATTCTTTTTGCTCTTATGTCTTTTAAGGAGTCATTTAATTTTGCTGCAAGCCTTTTTTTGCAAGCGACGCACCCAAGTGCACCACTTTTGCAGTCTTTTTTAATTTCTTCAGATTCTTCTTTGTTAAAAACCTTTTGATATGTGAAAACCGTGCAAATGTCAGGATGCCCAATGTCGCGAAGTCTTACTTTTTGTGGATCTGTCACAGCGGACACTATTTTCTTTGTGGTCTGTTCTTGTGAATCTGCAATCTTTATGTCGTTGTCAAGACTTTTTGACATTTTTCTTCCGTCTACCCCTGGTAAATATGGAAATTCCGTTAGCATTGCTTGAGGTTCTACAAAAAGTTCTCCATAAAGACCGTTAAATCTTCGAACAATTTCTCTTGATATTTCAAGGTGAGGTAGTTGATCCTTTCCTACTGGTACATAATGTGCTTTGTAGATAATAATGTCAGTTGTCATAAGAATTGGGTAGCCAAGCAAGCCATATGAGGCATTTTCTTTTAAATTTAAATCTCTTATCATTTCTTTTACTGTTGGGTTTCTTTCAACCCATGGAATTGGCACGATCATTGATAGAAGAAGGTGCAGATAGGTGTGTTCTGGAACTTCAGATTGCACAAATAGGGTGCATTTTTGTGGGTCAAGCCCTACCGAAAGCATATCAAGCATTACTTCAACCCTGTTTCCTTTTAGCATTTCTGTGTGTTCGTAATTTGTCGTGAGAGCATGCAAGTCCGCGATAAAGAAGAAAGATTGATACTCTTCTTGTAGTTTAAGGTAGTTTTGAAGAGCTCCAACAAGATGTCCTATATGAAGTTGGCCTGTTGCTCTAATTCCGCTAACAACTCTTTTCATGATTCCTCCTTAAAGTAAGAATTTCAAGATAGGATTAATAATTGATAGAAACAAGTTTCCAAAGTTAAAAAATGGAATCGATATTAAAATAATGAGAAAAATCATCCCATACCAGTTCATTGATTCATCAAAAAGGAATCTCTGAGGCCTTTTGCTTATTGCAAAGAGAACTTTCGAACCGTCAAGAGGAGGTATCGGAATGAGGTTGAATATGCCAAGGTAAACACTGTATATTATTATGTATTCAACGAGTACTATAAAATAAGAAAATCCCGCCTGCATTACTGAAGAGTTGTACATCAGTTTGTACAACGGGGAAAGAGCTAATGCAGTGAGAAAGTTAATTCCAGGACCCGCTAAAGAAACAACTACCATTCCTTTTCTTAAATTTCTTAATGCAAAGAAATCTACGGGTACAGGCTTGCCCCATCCAAACCTGAATAAAATGAGAGCAATCATACCAAGTGGATCAATATGACGCAATGGGTTAAGGGAAAGTCTTCCTTCTCTTTTTGCTGTTTCATCGCCCATTTTATAAGCTGCATAAGCATGTCCGAATTCGTGCAATGTCAAAATAATAATTACTGCTGGTAAAACAAAAAGTCCTAGGTTTATAAAATATTCTTTAGTAAACATTTTCAATCTCCTTTTCTTGAACCTATTATATATATTTACTTCGGTTTTTAAAGTTTAAAAAATTGGAATTTGGTGCCAGGCACTGCTCTCTAACATTTTAAAAATAGAGGAAGCAGAAGCTCCCTCTATAAAATATGTTTAGTTCTTTATTATCCAACAATCTCCTTTATTCGGGAGAGTCTCTTTTCTCTATCTCTTACAAATTTTTCAATGCTCTCGAGTATGTGTTTTGGATCAAGGTGAGCCTCTTCAATAACCTCGTCCAGGGTCCCTCCAGTTCTCCACCTATTGTCCCAGTCGGAGGAAAGCGAATATTCTTTTACAATAGGGTTTGCAATCCAATTGTTCATCAGTTTAATAGATTCATTTGTTATTATCATTGTATCGTGGAAAAGCTTCCATGGGAGTACTTTGTTTTTGTATTCTTCTCCCTCTCTTCTGTATAATTCATAGCTTGGTGCCGAGACAATTCTCACATTAAGCTTAGATTTTCTTAATTCTTCGACAACTTTAACTACGCTCAGGGTAGAACTTGTACCTTGAACAATTACTGTGCCCATTTGTGGCAGATCTTTCTCAAAATCTTTTAGAATATAAGCTCCGCGGGATGCCTCAAGATAAGAACCCAATCCCATAGATTCTCTATCAGGAATATTAATTGCAGGCCTTGTAAGAACAAGTGCGATAATTGGAACTTCGAGTTGCAGTGCTTTGCCAAGTAGAACGGGCACTTCGTTATATTCCCATGGTATGAGGTCAATTAACTGTCCTGTAGGGAATAAATCTCTAACTCCAGGAGAGAAAATACCAAAGTGTGTCCTTGAATCGTCCGCGGTTTCAGGTCCTGAATGTCCCATTACCCAGATAACTTTGCCAACTTTTAGCTCGCAGTCCTGAGAAAGCTGAGAGAAAAGTCTCATCATTCCGTATTTTAAATATGCAAATGAACCGTATGTGGAGCAGGTTGTAAAGAATCCATTGAATTCTTTGAATGGGTCTTTTGCAAAGTTTACTGTTGCTGTACCAACAGAAATTCCTGAATTTACGAATTCTGTAATCTCCTGTGGAAGTAGCACGCCGTCAGGGTTTGTTTCTCTATTGTACCATCCATAGCCCTTGAAATCTTCAAAAGGTTTGGCAAATCCTGAAATTTGTGTTGAATCTGCAAGGTCTGCTGACATCGCAATAAATAAAGGCCTATTGTATTTTTTTGCGGTATAAGCATTTACCCATGCTCCCCATTTGCTGAAGGCTTCTCTATTTGCGGCATGAGTTCCTGGCTTTGCATAAAGTCCTGGTGGATAGTTTTTAAAATCACTTATTACAGGGTCGTTTACAGGATTTGCATCGTTTAATTTAAATCCTTCGATTTCTTCCGGTACAGATTCGGCAATTTCTATAAGACGATTTGCAACATATTCAACAAGCTCCAAATCAGTGAGTATTACACCCATAACAATGTCAATATTTGCCTTAAATTGTTTATAAATCTCAGATTCTTCTTTTGGAGCTCCTTCTCCAAAGCCTGCAAATTTTACTCCATATTTATCCTGGAACTCTTTTTTTGTTTCCCAGAATAACTCTGAATTCATCTTATGCGGTGAGCCATGCGAGGCATTGTCATATTTCAAATAGCCTCTTCCTTTTCTTGTACTGAACCATGCAATATTAGGAACATTTTTCTGTATTTTTGTTTTGTTGAATAACTCACTGACCGTTTCATAAACTTCTTTAAAGTCGCTTCCTCTTTCGGTTCCTATCACTCTCCATCCATGTGAGGAGAACCATTCATTTGGTCCACCATAAACCGTGCTTGTTAGAGGATGATCGTCAATTCCAAAATTATTCCAATCAATGAGGAAGAAAAGATTATCAAGCCCAAGTTCCCAGGCAGAGTTGAATGTTTCGTGTGCACCACCTGGGGTAAGCCCTGCGTCTCCTTCAATTGCGATTACTTTTACCCCGTTAGCCCCTGCTCTTTTAAGAGCAATTGCTTCTCCAACTGATGCAGTTACTCCATGCCCTGATGGTCCTGTATTAAACTTCAAAAACAAGGTTTTTCCAGTAAATTCAGCATGTCCTGAAAGTCCTTTGTTCCTTCTAAAACCTAAAAGATCTTCTGAGAGTAGTGCAAATTCCCTTCTTAGTCTGAATCTTTCGTCTCCTGTCTCTTTATATTTTTTATCAACTATGCCGTTAAGTATTGCAAGCGTTGAGTAAACTAATGGTATTGTATGGCCTGCCGAAAGGATAAATCGATCACCAAATCTTTTCTCTGGGAATCTGATATCATATCTCATAACTCCTGAAAGCATCAATGTGAGCAGCATGTGCATTTTTGACCTTGAGCCGCCTGGGTGCCCGCTTTGCCTGTAATTCAACATTAAATCAATTAACTGGTCTACTGCATCACCCAATTTCTCCCAATACATTAATTCCTTTTCCATATCTTCTCCTTTCTATAATTATTTGAATATTTCTCTATACTCCGGAATTGTGTCTTTCATGAAATTTATCATCCCCTCAAATGTTTTTGGGTGTTTGACCATGCCCTTTATTACAGAAAATGGAATTGTGGCAATATGTACACCAACTTCTGCAAGTTCTCTAACCTGTCTTGCATTTCTTACACTTGCTGCAATGATTTCCGTATTGAAATCGAAATTGTCGAGGATTTCTTTTATGCTTGCGACGAGATCCACTCCACTTACTATTCCATCGTCATTTAAAACCTTCTCGTCAATAACTAAGCCTTCCTCAGGATAATAATCCTCTTTCTCAAAAGTCATTCCGATTTTTTTTCTTAGAAAATCATCAATTCTTCCTGCGAAAGGACTTACATACTTTGCACCTGCTTTCGCTGCAAGGAGTGCTTGATTCGATGACATAACGAGAGTGCAGTTAACAGGTATATTTTTTTCTTTTAGCTTTTTTATCACTTTTAATCCGTCGAAATGTTTTGTTCCGTTTTCTTCAATTTCAGGATTTACAGGTATTTTAATAATAACGTTATTTGAGATGTTGTTGAATTTTGCAAAAAGAGTTTCCGCCTCGCCAAGCATATCATCTTCTGTGTTTCCAATTACTTCAAGACTTACCGGGTGCCCGATCCCAGCAACTTTTAGGAGTTCTTCAATATACTCTTCCATCGTAAAACTTATACTCTTGTTTTTGAAATATTCCACAGCCTTTTTTATAAGGCTTGGATTTGTTGTAACTCCATCGACAATACCCCACGAAATTGCCTCTTTGATTTCATCAATATTTGCAGAATCAATAAAAATTTTCACTATTCTTCCTCTTCATCAATGTAGTATTTCTTAGGAAGAATTGCAAGACTGATTGCAAGGCCAACAACACCGGTGAAAAGACCAATGAAAAACCATCCAAAGCCATTTCTTCCCTTTTTTGAGGCCACAATAGCGGTAAAAATTGCTAAAATAAGTAAAATAGCAATAATTGATCCGCAAATAATAATCATAAGGCCTGTTGCATAGCTTGCTATATCAGCTGGAGTTTCTCTAAGGTTTAAGTAATCCCAAAAGTAATTCCAAAACTTTCCGTTTATCATTCCGTTCATTTTTTCCTCCTCTTATTAAAATTTAACTACCATATTTTAACATTTTGCAAAACTTATCCAAAGAATTCTAATGTAAATCGTCCTAAAACTCCAAAAGGATAGATATTTACTATTATAGTACGATTTCAAATTGCATGTTTACTTTTTATTTGCTTTCAAACTTTTAATTCTTATAATCTTTAATAAGGTGGTTTATGAGCAAAGTCCTTATTGTAGGAAACGGCATTTTAAATTCTAACAAATTTTACATTAACCTTTCAAAGAAGGTTGATTTTATAATTGGCGTTGATATAGGTGCAAAAGTGCTTCTTGATGCAGGAGTTAAACCTGATTTAGCAATCGGAGATTTTGATTCTTTTGAAAACTTTGAATTTTTTGAGAAGGCAGGCATAAGGATCATAAAGTACCCTATCGAAAAAGATAAGTCAGACACCGAGCTTGCAATTGATTTTGCTATCAAAGAAGGATATGAGGAGTTTATGTTTTCGGGAATGCTTGGCAGAAGAATTGACCACGCCCTTTTTAATATTTCACTTGTTTTAAAACTGTATAAAGAAGGTAAAAATTGCGCAATTGTGGAGGAGAATGAAGAAATTTATCCAATAAGCTCAGAGTCGAGAATCTTTAAAGTGAATACTGTGGATATCGTTTCTATTTTCCCGCTCGACAAGATTGTTTATGGAGTTTTGACGGAAGGTTTGAAGTATGAACTTCAAAACAAAGACCTTTTTTATGGCTCAACTCTCCCTTTGAGTAATGTTGCCTTGAAAAACGAAATTTCAATTTCGATTAAGAAAGGTACGGCGCTTGTAATTATCGAAAAAATTAAATAGGTTTCACCCTATCCAAGTTGCATCGGTTAAATTAAGTTTTGAAGATCCGTTTAATTGAAGAAGCTTAGAGGTTTTTAAATCTACTATGTAGTAGCCATTGTTTTGGGAAGACGAATAAAATATATAGAACAGAACAAGTCTTCCATCAGGTGAAAATGGTTCCCAGGGAATGTTAAAGCCTAACTTGTCTTTGATTTCTTTTGTAATGCATTCTTTTGAATTATTGCTTGTGTTGATTATCCAGAGGTCCTCATTTAATTTAGTTAGAAGTTTTTCATCATCTCGTGAAATTCTTCTATAAGAAAGATCCTCGTTTTTTATAATTTCTTTTTCACAGATCTTTGTTTCCTCTGTTCCATCAATGTTCATTGCCCACAACTCACCATTAGGTTCTGTAACATAGAAAATTTTCTTTCCATGATATGAAAAGGGGTACAATTTCATTTTGAATTCTTTTGTAAAAAATATTTTTTCTTCTAGTTTTTCATTTTTTATTTCCCATTTTTCTTTTACTAATTTGTTGTATGAAGTTATATAAGTAAATTCTGTTCCGTCAGATGAAATGCAAATGAGTTGAGGGAAGGAAAAATTCTCGAGAGAATAAATTTTATTTGTTATACTTTTGTCAAAAATCCAAAATTTTTCTCTTTTTCCATCTGTTGTTAGAAGGAGTTCTGCCTTATTTGATAGGAAATCACTCCTTACAAGATGTTCACCTGTTTCTTTTTTTACCTTATGAGAAAGGTCTTCAATCGTCCCATTTTGAAGATCTACTTCCCAAAAGTAAGGACCTGCACCAGAGGCCATTGACCTTAAAATAACGATTTTACAATTTGGAGAAAGATTAAACATCTGCCATCCTGACCCGGGGAATTCTCCTACAAGTTTTGTTGTTTGCCCTGTATATAAATCCATTTTAAAGAGTTCTGCTGTAGAAGTGCCGCTTTTTACAATGCTAAAATAATATTTTCTGCCATCAAGTGAGAAATGTGAATCGAATAATTCTCCTTGAGGTTTTGCTCCAAGCTCTTTAAGTACATTGCCATCTTGAGAGAGGATGTAAAATGTTTCATTGGAAACTACAAGTAGCCTGTTTTGGTTTTGAATAATGTTCTCCTGCTTTTTGCAGCCAGGAAAGAGCAAAAAGATACTTAAAACAATAAGGGTAATTTTATAAGTTTTCCTGCAAGTCTCTTTGTTAAAATATCTCATATCTTTTTTTAAACTTATCTTTACCGCAGTTTTGCACAAATTCTAAGCAATAAACCTACGGAGTCTTTCATATTTTTCTTTAAACCTTTCTTTTACGTATCCCTCGTCTATTGTTAAAATCTTCTTATTTTCCATTATTACTTTACCATCAATAATAACTGTATCAACATCCTCGGGATACATCGAATAGGCCACAAGAGAGTATGGGTCTGTTAGTGGCATAAGGTTTGCTTTGGCCATATCGATGAGTATTAAATCTGCCTTGAAACCTTCCTTTATAAGTCCAACATCGTTAAATCCAAGATTTATGGCGCCGTTTACTGTTGCAAGTTTTAGAGTTTCATATGCGTTAAGTTCTGATGGGTTCAAACTTACTCCTTTTGCCAGTAGAGATGCAAGCCTCATATCTTCAATGAGCGCAAGGTTGTTGTTTGATGCAGCGCCGTCCGTTCCAATTGAAACAGTTATCCCATTGTTGATTAGCTTTGCAATATTTGGAATTCCCGAGGCAAGTTTCAAGTTGCTTTGTGGGTTTACGGTAACTCCAACATTGTTTTTCTTTAGAATTTTAATGTCATTATCATTTACCCAGACGCAATGAGCAGCATTTACCCTTGCTTTAAAAAACCCAATTTCTTCAAGTTTTTTAATTGGAGTCTTCCCATATTTTTTTATATAATCTTCTACTTCTTTTTTTGTTTCATGGAGGTGTATCTGTACCACGGCTCCAAGTTTTTGCGCAACATAAGCTGTGTCTTTTAGCAATCTTAAATTGCAGGTGTAAGGTGCATGAGGAGCAAAGCTAATTAAAATTCTTCCATCCCGGCTATTATTATATTTTTTAAAGAAATTTTTAGCTCGATTTAGAATAAGTTTATCCATATAAGGCTTTGAAGCATATGAAAAACCTATGTTTGCGCGTAATCCTATTTCTTTAATTGCTTTAAAAACTTCTTCCTCATAAAAATAAAAATCTGTTATGGTTGTTGTGCCTGTTCTAATAGATTCAATAAGTGCAAGAAGAGTACCATAATAAACATCCTCTTTTGTGAGTTTGCCTTCGATAGGGAAAATTGTCTCATTAAGCCATTTATCAAGTGGAAGGTCGTCTGCAATACCCCTCATAAGAGTCATTGCAAGATGAGTGTGAGCATTCACGAAGCCAGGCATAACAATATGGTTTGATGCATCTATTTTATATTCGAACTCTTCTTTCCATTCTTTTGAAGGGCCTATGTATTGAATGGTTGAGTCTTTTAAGACTATGTCGCCATTCTCAATAATTTGTTTGTTTTCAAGAGTAAGTATCAAACCATTTTTTATAAGTATCATCTATTTTCTCGGCAAGAATACAGGATTCTGATCTGTAATTATTTCGCTATCTTCGGACAATATTAATTTAATGTCCTTTGGAAGCGAGAGCATCTGTATGTGTGTATCCCCGTCGTAGAATTTAAGCTGTCCTTCTATTCTTTCGCTAATGAGACTATTGATTTGATTTGCAGACAAATTTAGAGGATCATACTTTTTTGAGGCTATAATAAAACCCCAGGTTGTATCAAAACTTGGTATATATGTACAATAACTTCTGACAATAGGGAAAATTTTTTTAAGAGTATTTCTTATGGAAAGATGCATTTTGAAGGTGGTAATTCTCAGGATTGATGCTTGAAGCGCAAATACGCCTCTATCTTTTAACCTGTCATTAATAATTTCGAAGAATTCTTTCGTAAAAAGTTTGTATGATGGGCCATCTTCAAAAGGTTCGGTTAAATCCGAGATTATTACATCAACCGATCCTGTGGATACTTGTGTTTCCATAAATTTTCTTGCGTTAAGATTAAAGACTTTTGCCTTTGGGTTTTCAAAAACACCCTGATGCCATTCTTGGAGATACTTTTTGGCAATTTGAATTGCATCTTTATCGATATCTATCATTAAAGCCTTGACGATGCTTTTGTGTTTGAGTACCTCTCTTAAAGTTGCTCCTTCACCTCCACCCAGGATTATTACGTTTTCAGGTTTTTCTGAAAGAAGCATTGCAGGATGAACGAGCGATTCATGGTAAATATATTCGTCTTTTGATGTCGATTGGATATCTCCATCGATGATAAGCATTTTTCCAAAAATAGGACTCTGTACCAACTGTAAGTGTTGATACGGAGTCCTCAAATCGACGAGAATTTTCTCGATCCCGTGAATATGTTCTTCGGATTTTTCGAAGAAATCATGGAAGTAGAGATAATTCTTTTCCATTTCTTTCTGAGCTTGTGCTCTCAACCCTGTGGAGGTATTTTCCATTTATTTTCTCTCCTCTCGAAACCACAGTTGTTTGTATATGGCTTGCCTCTAATGAATCTGCGACAAATTTACATGCAGCTTTTGGATCGATGTCTCCACAGGTATAAAAATCTAAAGCTGCATAACCATACTCTGGCCACGTATGAATGGAGAGGTGAGATTCGGAAATTACCGCCACCCCACTAACTCCCTGAGGAGTAAAGTGGTGAAATGCAACATTTAGTACTGTTGCATTAGCTCTTTCTGCAGCTTCTACGAGAAGCTTCTTAAGGAAGGTTAAGTTGTTTAGCAAGTCGGGATTACACCCCGAGATATCCATAATTACATGCTTTCCTTCAGTACGCATTTCAGCCACCCCCTTTCCAAAGAATTAGTAAGGTAAAGAATTACCTTATCTTATAATTTATAACAGATTTATTTTTTTTTTCAATACTATTTACTTATAATTCCTTGCATTTTAATTAATTTCTTAGATTTTTTAATTCATAGTTTAGTTAAAAATTTAAATACCTGAAAAAAATCTCAGATGTATGCGATTCATACAACATATTGACAAAAAAGCAGAAATCATTAAACTTAAAAGGTTAAATTCACTTATAGAAGGCTCCCAGTGCCTTATATAGTGGAAGGAGGTCAATATGGAAGCGATAATTAAAACTGGTGGACACCAATATAGAGTTAAAGAAGGCGACTTAATAAAAGTCCAGAAATTACTAAATGAAAAAGGCGAAAAGGTAAAATTTGACACCGTTTTGATGTTAAAAGATGGTGAGAAACTTTTGGTAGGAAATCCAACTGTGCAAAACGCTTATGTGGAAGGCGTAGTAAAAGAGCAAGGAAAGGATAAAAAAATTATTGTTTTCTTTTATAGACACAAGACAAGAAACAGAAAGAAAACAGGTCACAGGCAACCTTATACAATGATTCAAATTGAGCGTATTGTCGGAGAGGTGAGTTAGTATGTCAAGAAAAAGAGCAAAAGTTAATGGGAGAGATGGTAATCCTAAATACCTTGGAGTAAAATTATTTGATGGCGAAAAAGTAAAAGCAGGCAATATAATAATCAGGCAGAAAGGTGAACGAATCAAGGCTGGAAAGAACGTAGGAATAGGCCATGATTATACTCTTTTCGCTTTAAGAGACGGCGTAATTAAGTTTGAGAAAAAGAGAGAAATTACAAGAGTATATGTTTTAGAGGAGGCTTAGCACTACGCCTGAAAGATCCTTTATAGATCAGTCTTATATTATTGTTCGGAGTGGAAAAGGGGGAGATGGAATAATAAGTTTCCGTAGAGAAAAGTTTCTTCCTAAAGGTGGACCGGACGGTGGTAATGGAGGTAGAGGAGGGGACGTCATAATAAAAGCATCGAAAGATGTTTCTACTCTTTATAGTTTTAAATATAGACGGCACTACTTTGCTCAGAATGGTGAAAATGGAAGTTCTCGCCAGAAACATGGTAAAGATGCGAAGGACCTTATAATTCTTGTTCCGTTAGGCACAACGATTTTAGATAAAGAAACTGGAGAAGTTATCAAAGATTTAGAGAACGATGGAGACTTTGTTATTTCAAAAGGTGGAAAAGGCGGTAGAGGAAATAAAAGCTTTGCAACTTCTCAGGAACATGCTCCGAGATATGCAGAAAAAGGGGAAAGCGGCAGAGAAAAAACAGTAGAACTGAAACTAAAAATTCTTTCTGACGTAGGGATTGTTGGTGCTCCAAATGCAGGGAAATCTACTCTTTTAACTGCAATATCAAATGCAAGGCCAAAAATTGCTGATTATCCTTTTACTACTCTTGCTCCAAAAATTGGAATTGCTAACCTTGGAATCGGCAAAAGACTTATTCTTGCAGATTTACCAGGCCTTATCCGTGGTGCAAGTGAAGGAAAAGGTATGGGAAACAGATTTCTTTCCCACATCGAAAGAACAAAAGTCCTTTTATTTTTAATAGACGGAACTGTAAGGGGAGACATTAAGAGAACATATAAAATGTTAATCAATGAACTTAGAAGTTATAACGAAGAATTAATGAATAAGAAAAGAGTAATTGTTGTAAATAAGATAGATACGTGGAAAAGGAAGAGAACAAAAGAATTTGAAGAATACTTTTTGAACATGGGAGAGCCAGTTTTCTTTATATCAGCAATAAAAAAAGAAGGACTAAGAGAATTGCTCCAAAACCTTTATGAAATTTCATTGGCTTACAAAAAAGTTGATGAAGAAACACCTTACGAAGAGCGAGTGGTTGAAGTAGACGAAAAATTGTTGGATAAGGTTTTGAAAATAGAGAGAGTTGATGCAAATACTTTTAAGGTTTCCCAGAAAGAAATTGAAAGAAGAGCAGAACTTTCGGACTTCAAAAAACCAGGAAGCTTTGAAGAACTAAGGAGATATTTTGAAAGGATAGAGCTTGAGAAGCAACTCAAAGTAGCTGGTATAAAAGAAGGGGATAGAGTAATAATAGGTAATAAGGGCTTTATTTATAAAGAAAATGGGTAAACTTGGCATTTTCGGTGGGGCGTTTAATCCCATTCACATTGGTCACTTATTTGTCGCGAAGGAAGCACTTAAAATTTTTCAACTTGATAAAATAATTTTCATTCCAACAGGTAATCCTGTTTTTCAAAAAGAAGAACTGCTTGATAAAAAAGACAGAGCAAAATTAGTAAATTTATCGATAAAAGATGAACCCTGCTTTGAGGAATCCCTCTTTGAAGTTAATAGGGATGTTCCATCATATTTTATAAACACGCTTGATCAATTTATGAATCCTCATGATGATTTATACACAATACTTGGGGAGGATACTTTTATTTTGTTCCATAAATGGAAGTCTTATAGAGAAATTATATCAAAGACAAATTTCATTATAGCGGAAAGGTTTGAAGACTCTTTTACGATATCCAAAAAATATATACAAACGTACTTTCCAAGTTTTAAAGAAAAAATATTTTTTCTTTCACATCCTTTTTACAGAATATCATCAACATTAATAAGAGAAAGAATAAAATCTAATAAACACATTTCTTATCTTGTCCCGAAAGAAATCGAGATGGAAATTTTGAATAAGAGATATTACAAAAATATATAAAAAATCTTAAAATTATCTATTGACAAATTCATTTTTCTGTATAATTAAACTAGGTTTAAATTTTAAAGGAGGAGAAATGGCTGAGAAAAAGGTTAAAAAAGCAACAACTAAAAAAGCTGTCAGTGTGAGTAAAGTGATCACAAAAAAGAAAGTAGTAAAGAAACCAGTAGCAAAGAAAACAGTAGCAAAGAAAAAGACAGCAAAGAAGTAAAAATATTGTAAATTAATTTTTATACAATTCTCAGGCCAAACGCTCGAAGAGCGTTTGGCATTATTGTGAGAAATTTATTCAGGCGATTCAGGCTGCTTTAATTCTTATTAAAGTAGCTATTATTAATGAATAAAAAGCCATAATAAGTTATACAAATGAGAGCATGATACACAAATGCCATTATTTACTTTCAACACTAATATATAAACCCGTTAAACAAAGGTTTTAAAACAGATTTAAATTTGACTAAAGGGAAAATCTAAGTATAATATCACTGTAAGCGGGAGTAGCTCAGGGGTAGAGCGCTGGCTTCCCAAGCCAGTTGTCGCGGGTTCGAATCCCGTCTTCCGCTCCAGAGGCGCCGTGGCCAAGTGGTAAGGCAAGGGTCTGCAAAACCCTCATTCGTCGGTTCGAATCCGATCGGTGCCTCCAGTATTATTATGCCGGGGTGGCGGAATAGGCAGACGCACGGGACTTAAAATCCCGCGGTGGTAACACCGTACCGGTTCAATTCCGGTCCTCGGCACCAAATTGGAATATATTTGATTTATCAAAACTTTTACATTTAAGCCCGACTATTGTTAAACCTGGAAGTGAATATTAATTAAAAACTGCAAAAAGTTAAGAGGAAAAAATAGTCGTAAATACAACAAATATCTCTTTCTGTACCTTAGAGAATAATTCACTGAAAGGATCGTGAATTACAAAAGATTAAATAATGTATAAAAATTTATTTATCAACCGTGAAATACTCACTTCCAATTTGTTTCAATTTTGCATAATCAGGCACTACATAAGATATCTCATTGATATAATCAGGTCTACCTGGAAAATTAACGATGTTCAAATCTTTTGAAGTGTCATCTTTAAGCAAGAGAATTAATTTTGTGATCTGAGAAGGAGTAAGGTTTGTTTCTATTGCATCTCCTATCGTCTTTGCAATTGTAGGGAATTTCCAAATTGTTCGTATATCTTTGGTCTGGTCGATAATGGCTTTTATGAGTTCTTCTTGTCTTTCAACTCTTCCGTGAATAGTACCCTGTTCATCCACTGTAAAATCTCCATAGGCATCATATCTGAATCTTGCATATTCAAGTGCCTCTTCTCCATTTAGATGCTGAACTCCAGGTTTCAGGTTTATTTTCACATCGCCTGCCTGTGAATAATAAACCATTTTCTCTTTTACATCTATTGTAACGCCGCCAAGAGCATCTATTACTTTTTCAAACCCGGTAAAATTAACTACAGAATAGTATGGAATCTTCCCCTCTTTTAGTCCTAATATGCTTTCAACTGTTTTAGTGCTGAGATTAACTCCTCCATCGTTAAAATAGGCTGAATTGAATGCAGAGTTTATTTTGTCGTAGCCATGTCCAGGAATATCTACTCTTGAATCACGGGGAATTGACATTAAGTTGATTTTCTTTGTTTCAGGGTCAATATTTATAAGCATCATTACATCGGATCTTGAAGGTTCATCTTTTGTCCTCTGGTCTGTTCCGAGTATTAGTATGTTTATATTTTGCGATAGATCAAGCGGGACTTTCTCATTAACCCCTTGATTTATAAAGCTCAGATTTTTTGCTACCATAAAAACGAAATATCCAACTACAACAATAATAATTACTAAAACCCATATAATTATTTGTTTTAATTTTTTTTTCACCTATTTTCTCCTATATTTTTAAAAAAGCTTTGCGAGAAAAGGACCAAATAAAAGTGAAATTGTGGCAATTAATTTTATTAAAATATTTATTGAAGGTCCTGCCGTATCTTTTAATGGGTCTCCAACAGTATCGCCTACAATGCTCGCTCTATGAGCTTCAGAGCCTTTTCCTCCAAAATTTCCTTGCTCAATAAATTTTTTTGCATTATCCCAACTTGCACCTGCATTTGCCATGTAGATTGCAAGGAGTACTCCACTAACAAGGGATCCAGCGAGTAATCCTCCGAGAGCTTCTTTTCCGTACTTTGCAAATACAAAAAAGATAACAAATGGAGATAGTACAGTTATAACAGATGGTTTTACCATATTTCTCAAAGCACCTTTAGTGCTTATTGCAATACATTTTTTGTAATTCGGATCTGCTTTTCCAAGTATTAATCCAGGAATTTCTCTGAACTGCCTTCGCACCTCTTCTACCATCAGGCTTGCCGTTCCGCTAACAGCCATTATTGCCATTGAAGAGAAAAGATATGGTAAAGCGCTGCCAATAAGAACACCTGCAATTGTGTAAGGAGAGAGTAAATCAAGTGTGCCAAGATGGACGGAGCTTATGTAAGATGAGAACAATGCAAGTGCTGTAAGGGCAGCTGAGCCAATTGCAAAACCTTTACCCATTGCAGCAGTTGTATTACCGAGCGCGTCAAGAACGTCTGTTCTATTTCTTACTTCATCTGAAAGGCCAGCCATCTCGGCAATTCCACCAGCATTATCTGCGATAGGTCCATAAGCATCTACACTTAAACTTATCCCAAGAGTAGAGAGCATACCAATGCCTGCAAGTGCAATGCCATATAATCCAGTACTGATATAAGAAATAACAACACCGCCTGCAATAAAAATTATCGGTAGGAAAGTACTTTGCATACCTACCGCCATGCCCGTAAGAATTGTTGTAGCGGCACCACCTTCGGCTGCTGACCCTGCGATAGTTTTGATTGGCTTACTTGCTGTATAGTATTGTGTAATAAAGCCAATAGCAAGGCCTGTTACAATGCCTATAATAATTGGCAATGTCCCTTTAAAACTATTTAAGACTGCCTTTGATAAGTAGAAAGAAAATACTACTGTTAGAATATTTGCAATAATTGTGCCAATGTTTAACGCTTTTTGCGGATGGACATTTAATCGAGACGATAAAAATACAAAGAGGATGCCAATGATAGATGAAACTGCTCCATAAGCTACAATTAGATAAACGAACTTTGCTCCATTTAAACCGAAAGCTATTGTGCCGAGAATAACTCCACCTACTATGGACCCTACATATGATTCATAAAGGTCTGCTCCCATACCTGCTATGTCCCCGACATTATCCCCGACATTATCTGCAATAACGGCTGGATTTCTTGGATCATCCTCTGGTATGCCAGCTTCCACTTTTCCCACAAGATCTGCCCCTACATCGGCAGCTTTTGTATAGATTCCACCGCCTACGCGGGCAAATAGTGCTACAAAGCTTGCACCAATTGAATAACCAGTTATTGCTACAAGAGGGCTAATATATTGTGAGAAAAACTTTGATACTATAAGGTATACCCCGATTGAACCTAAAACACCAAGACCAGCAACGGTAAGTCCCATAACTGAACCACCTGAGAATGCAACACTTAAGGCTGACCCGATGCTTATTCTTGCAGCCTGGGTTGTTCTACTGTTTGCACGAGTGGCAATGAGCATTCCAAAAAAACCAGATGAAATAGAAAACATTGTGCCAATTATAAAGCAAATTGCAACGATAGGAGAAATGACTATTCCTATTACGATTGCAAAGATACCAGTCCACAACGCCATTGTTTTATATTCTTCTTTAAGAAAGGCAAGTGCACCATCTTGAATTGCTCTTGAAATTTTGATCATTTTTTCGTTACCAGGATCTTTTTTCAAGATTGAAATAGCAAGAATAATCGCCAGAATAACTGATGCTGCTCCAAATGCAATTACAATACCAAAATTTGTCATCTAAGCCTCCTTGCAAGCTTTATCATCTGGAGCCGGCGATCTGATTTGAACAGACGACCAGCTGATTACGAATCAGCTGCTCTACCCCTGAGCTACGCCGGCTTATCTCTCTATAAATAAAAATGGAGCGGAAGACGGGATTCGAACCCGCGACAGCTGCCTTGGCAAGGCAGTGCTCTACCCCTGAGCTACTCCCGCTTACTATTGGCGGGATCGATGGGATTTGAACCCACGGTCTCCGGCGTGACAGGCCAGCGTGTTGAACCACTACACTACGACCCCGCATCTAATAAGGATTATAACAAAATTGGTTAAATTTTCAAAATATTTTACCTGAATGGTGGGCGAAACAGGATTCGAACCTGTGACCCCTTCCGTGTGAGGGAAGTGCTCTACCGCTGAGCCATCCGCCCTCCATGGTGCCCTCGAGGAGGGTTGAACTCCTGTCGCCGCCTTGAAAGGGCGATGTCCTAGCCGCTAGACTACGAGGGCGCATGGTGAGCCGTGCAGGATTCGAACCTGCGACACCCGGCTTAAAAGGCCGGTGCTCTACCTCCTGAGCTAACGGCCCACTCAGGTTATTTTAACCTCTTTAATAATACGAATTATCGTCTTTCTGTCAAGAGAATTAACTAATATTTTTTTCATCAATACTTTCATAAAATTTTGTGTAGTCACTTTCAAACCTTAGTTTAACATTACCAGTAGGACCGTTTCTTTGTTTTGCAATGGATAGTTCTATCTCATTTCTGTTGTTTTCATTGGGTCTATGAAGAAACATAACTACATCTGCATCCTGCTCAATACTGCCTGATTCACGAAGATCTGAAAGAATTGGCCTTTTGTCATCCCTTCTGTCAACTGCCCTGCTTAATTGGGAAAGAATAACTATAGGTACTCTAAGCTCTCTGGCGAGGTTTTTAAGTCCTCTTGTAATTTGAGAAATTTCTATAACTCTGTTCTCGACTCTTTGTTCCATTCGAACGAGCTGCAAGTAGTCAATTATAATAAGTTCGATATTTGTTTCTATTTTTAACCTTCTTGATTTAGCTCTTATATCCATAAGGGACCCATCAGGACTATCATCAATATATATAGGTGCCTCGTAAAGTGCACCGTAAGCTTCAGTTAATTTTGTCCAATCCTCGTCCCTTAGGTAGCCAGTTTTTAATCTCTGCATGTCCACCTTGGCAAAAGAGCATAACATTCGCTCAACAAGTTGCTCTTTTGCCATTTCGAGGCTGAAAAAAGCAATGCTTTTTTGTTCCTTGATTGCAATATTTTCAGAGATATTTACTGCAAGAGAAGTTTTGCCAATGCTTGGTCTGGCTGCTATTACAATGAGGTCTGACCTCTGAAAACCTCCAGTTATTTTATCCAGTGAAGGAAAGCCTGATGGCAGCCCTGCAATTCCCAACTTCTGCTTGTATCGTTTTTCTATCTCAGAGAAACTATTACCAAGAAAATCTCTTATTTGAATAAAATAACTTTTTGACTTCTTTTGAGAGATAGAGAAAATTTTTTGCTCTGCAGCGTCAATAAGTGTATCAATTTCAATTGCTTCGTTAAAGCCTAATTCTGATATTTCTGCACCTGTTTGAATTAACTGCCTCATCAAAGACTTAACTTTAACTACTTTAGCATAATATTCTGAATTTGCAGAATTAGGCACAGAGTCTGCAAGGCGAGCAAGATATGAAATGCCTCCCACAAATTCAAGTTTGTTTATATTCTTGAGCTCTTCTGCTACGGATACAATGTCGATAGGTTTTTCGTTAAGCGAAAGTTTAAAAATTGCATGCATTATTAGACGGTGCTCTTCTCTATAAAAATCTTCTGGTCTAATTGCTTCAATAACTTTATATACTGCCTCTTTGTCTATAAGCAAGGAGCCAATTACTGATTGTTCTGCTTCAATGCTATGTGGTGGTACTCTTAAAATGCTCTCGTCAGCCATAAATTATCACTCTTTTTCGACATGTACTTCAATTTGAGCTTGTATTTCTTTGTGTAATTTAACAGTGACAAAATAAACTTCGGCTTTCTTGATTGGAACTTCGAGTTTAATTTTCTTCTTATCTATATCAATGTTAAAAACCTTTTTAATTTTGTCGGCTATATCTGATGAAGTTATCGAACCGAAGAGTTTTTCTCCATCTCCCACTTTTGTTTTAAAAGTGAGAACTTTTGATTCAAGAATTTCTTTTTCTCTTTTTGCTGACTCTTCTTTTTTGTTTTCAATGTTTTTTTCCAGTCCTTTTGCAGATTCAAACGACTTTTCATCAACTAATTTAGCATACCCTTTGGGAACAAGATAATTTAAAGCATAGCCTCTTGAAACTGAGACTATGCTTTTTGCATTTCCGAGCCCTTTTACATTAACAAGTAGGAGGATTTTTGCCTTCATCTTCTGATGTAAGGAAGAAGGGCTATTTCTCTTGCCCTTTTAATAGCTGTTGCCAGTTGCCTCTGATGTTTTGCACAAAGACCGGTGTTTCTCCTCGGAAGTATTTTACCTTTATCGCTTATAAATCTTGATAATTTTGCAATATCTTTGTAATCTACTCCTTCTCCTTTTATGCAGAATGTACAGACCTTTTTTCTAGGCTTATAGTAAGCAGATTTCTTTTGGAATTTCTTTGTTCTTTCCATTCTAAGTCTCCTTTAGGAAAAAGGTACATTAGGTTCGTTATTTTCATCGGCAGGTTCTTCAGCCTCTACCTCTCTGGATGTACCTGTAAACATTTTTAAACTTCTTGCAATTATTTCTGTTATCCATTTTTTCACACCATCAACTTCATAATCTCTAATCCTCAAGCTTCCTTCCACAAAAACAACGTTTCCCTTTTTGAAGGTTTTCTCAACTTTTTCTGCAAGTCTATTCCAGGCAATGATCGTTACAAAAAATGTATCTTCTTGCCATTGCTCGCTGTCTTTCAGTTTGAAGTTTCTATTTACAGCAATTCTAAATTGAGCAACTTCCTTACCTGTAGGCGTGTATTTTATATCAGGGTCAGCAACAAGCCTGCCAGTGAGAAATATTCTATTTACGTCAGACATTCCCTTCTACCTCCTGTTTGTTTTTTACTTCAGGGGCTACTATAGTGGGTTTCTTTTCCTTTTTAAGAATCATTGACCTTAAAAAGCCCTCGTTTACTTTGAAGAAGTATTTTAGGTCTTTTACAGACTTTTCAGGTAGTTCGAGGTATGTTAGGACGTAGTAACCCTTGTTTTGGTGTTTAATAGGATAAGCGAGGCTTCTTAATCCCCACTTGGTTTCACTTTCGATAATTCCCTTGTTTTTCTCTGTGAAATCTCTAAGTTTTGCAATAAGATTGTCTCTCTCCTCATCTGGAAGAGAAGAGGAAACAACGTAAAGCATTTCATAATAACTCATTTAAGCCTCCTTATGGTCTTAAGCCTTACAGAATCTTTCTGTAAGGAAAGAGTTTCTGCATAATATTATATAGAATGCAATATTTTAATCAAGTTTTTCATGAGTTATATTTTCTCTTCAGGCAAATTAGTTGACTCGATGATATTTTTAATAATGAGAAATGTCGGTGTCGCAATAATTACACCGAGTGCTCCCAAGAGTACTCCTCCTATGGCAATCATTATTATAATAATAACAGGTGAAATTTTTAGCCTTCCACCTATGAAGTGCGGAATTACGAAATTATTCTGGACAATTTCTATGATTGAAAATAGTATTGCAAAAACTATTAAAGTTTTTAAAGATGTAAATAACGAAATTGTTCCTCCAACAATAAAAACAATCGTAGGGCCAACATATGGTACTATTTCAAGAAATGCATCAAGGACACCTATTAAAAGAAAAAATTTTACACCAGATACATAAGCTGCAAGTCCCATAAAAAAACCAGTAAATATTGAAATAAGAACAAGTGTACTAAAATATGTCCTTAATGATATGTTAGTTTTTGTGAGAAAATTTTTAACTACTTCTCTAGAACTCGGTTTTACATTTCTTAATAAAACTCTGTAAAGAATCTGTGATTCGTTCATAAAAAAGAATCCAAGCATCATTGAAAGTATTATCGAAGGAATAAGTGTTATTTTGTTTATTGTAAATTCCGTCCATTTGCCTAAAGCCAACCTCATATTTTCTTGTAAAATCAGGATTAAGTTTTGAATCATTTGTTCTGAGTTTTGCCCGGTCCGTCTAAAAAAGCCCTTAATCCAGTTAAAGAATTGAGAGATATTTGCGTATATATCTGGCAATTTCAGTGTAATTTCATTAACGCCGTGGATAATCACAGGAATAAAGAAATAGATTATTAAAGAGAAAATAACAATAAAAATTAGCATTGAAATGAGAGATGCTAACCATCGTGGGGTCTTTTTTGAAATATAGTTTGTTACGGGGAGAAGGATATACGCAATTATAGCACCATACAGTATTGTTGGCAAAATCACTCTTACGCGGTAAATCAGGTAAAGAACTAATATCGCTGCTCCAACAGTTAGACTTTTGTAAAATGTTAATTTTAGTTCTTTATTCATTCTGCGAGGTTGTAATTGATGAGACTGAATCCCCCTCTCCCCTGAATTTTACAATCCTAACTCCTCTTGAATATTTTGACATTACAGGTATCTCTTTTATATTTATTTTTATCACATTTCCATTTTTTGACATGACGAATAATAAATCTTTATCTTTTACTACTTTAACTGCTTGCAATGTACCTGAAGCTTTGTCAAGTTTTATTGCTTTGACACCTTTTGAGCCTCTTCTAACTTTTCTTATATCTTTCGCGCACAGCCTTTTCCCGTATCCATTGGTAGTTATGAGCAGTAGCCTGTCTTCGTTCTTTACGACCTCTCCTTCAACAACAAAATCGTCTCCTAAAAGTTTTATTCCTCTTACGCCTCTTGCAGTTCTGCCCATTGAACGTATTTGTTCATTGTTGAACCTAATTGCCTGACCTTTTGCTGTTGTAATAAGTACTTCGTCTTTGTCCTTAGTCGCAACAGAAGAGACAAGCTTATCGTCGTTATCAAGGCCTACTGCTATTTTTCCGCCGCTATAAACATTTTCGAATTGAACTATACTTGTTTTCTTAACTACTCCTTTCTTTGTTACTAAAACAATGTTTTTTACTTTTGAGTCTTTTTCTAAAGCAAGCACCGATGAAACAATTTCATCTTCTGAAAGTTTTAGAATTCTATGAATTGCTATCCCCTTTGCTTCTCTTTCGCTTTCAGGTATCTCATAGGCTTTAAGGGCATAAACTTTTCCTTTGGTTGTAAAGAATAAAATCCTGCTTTTTGTAGTTGTGACTATAATTTCCTTTGCGTAATCTTCCACATTTTTCGCCTGCCCAAGTACTCCCTTTCCGCCCCTCTTCTGGAGCCTGAAGGTGTCAAACGGGACCCTTTTTATGTAGCCATCGTTAGTTATGGAGAGGATAGTTTCTTTATCTTCAATAAGATCTTCAATACCAAATTTTTCTTCTTCGAATTTTAGCTCGCTTTTTCTATTATTGCCGAATTTATCTTTTATTCTTTGAAGGTCTTTTTTTATCTCTTCCCAGAAGGTTTCTTTTCTTGTTAGAATTTCATTGAATCTTTCAATGTTTTTTTTAGTGGAAATAATGTCATCGTTTATTTTTGTATTTTCAAGATTAGTTAATCTTGCCAATCTCAGGTCGAGTATTGCTTTAGCTTGTGTATCAGTAACTATAAGAAGTTCAACAAGCTTCGAAAGTGCTTCCTGGGAATCCTTTGAGGACTTGATCATAGTAATAACTGCGTCAATTTTTTGAATTGCTTTGCTCAACCCTTCAAGTATTTCGAGATGCTTTTGAGCTTTGTCGAGTTCAAAATGGATTTGTCTAATAAGTGTTTGTTCTCTAAACAAAAGGAATTCTTTTAGGAGCTGTTTTATCGAGTAAACCTTTGGTGTATTATCCTTTATTCCAATAAGAATAACCCCATACTTAATCTCAAATGGAGTATGTATTTTAAGCAGATTTTCAAACACATTCACATTTGTGTCCTCGGAAAGCTTTATTACAATTCTTACGCCATCTCTGTCTGATTCATCCCTTAAATCTTCTATTCCTTTAATTTTTTTGTTCTTTGCAAGGTCTGCAATTTTTTCTACGAAGGAGGCTTTATTAACCTCAAAAGGAATTTCAGTTATAACAAAGTCAACCTTTTTATGCTTTATTTCTTCAACATGCCATTTACTTCTTATGGTTACGCTTCCCCTGCCTGTTTCGAAGTACTCCTTTATTCCGGAGTTTCCGATTATATATCCGCCTGTTGGGAAATCTGGCCCTTTTATAAAATTTAAAAGTTCTGAAGTAGTTACCTCTTGCTCTCCCATTATCTCTTTGTCGATAATATAAATAAGAGTATCGATGACTTCTCTAAGGTTATGAGGAGGAATACTTGTTGCCATACCAACTGCAATGCCTGAGGAGCCATTGATAAGAAGATTAGGAATTCTTGCAGGAAGAATGACTGGCTCCTTAAGAGTATTGTCGAAATTTGGAGAAAAATCAACTGTGTTTTCATCAAGACCTTCAAGCAGCTCAAGGGAAATGTTTGAAAGGCGTGCCTCAGTGTAACGCATTGCAGCAGGCATATCTCCATCGATTGAACCGAAGTTTCCATGACCATCAACAAGAGGGTATCTCAAAGAGAATGTTTGCGCCATCCTTACTAGTGCATCATATACTGACGTATCCCCATGTGGATGATACTTGCCGAGGGTCTCTCCAACAATCCTTGCGCACTTTTTATAAGGTCTGTCAGGGAAACAGCCAAGGTCATTCATTGCATATAGTATTCTTCTATGAACAGGCTTAAGCCCATCTCTTATATCAGGAAGTGCTCTTCCTATAATAACACTCATCGAGTAGTTAAGATATGATTTTTTGACTTCTTCCTCAATTGGGACGTTAAGTACTTTTTCTCCAAAAAGATCTGCCACGTTTCACCTCATATATCAAGATTTATTACTTCTTTTGCATGTTCTTCTATGAACTTTCTTCTCGGCTCTACCTTTTCTCCCATTAACAGATCAAACAATGCATTTGCTTCCTCGGCTTCTCTCATTGTTACCCTTAGTATTAACCTTTTTGAGGAATCCATTGTTGTTTCCCACAGTTGTTCTGGATCCATTTCACCCAAACCCTTGTATCTTTGGATTTCAGCTTTATTTGGGTCAGTTAACCTTGAAAGCGCCCTTTTTAATTCGTCGTCAGAATACGCATAATAAAGGGATTTTCCGTGATTTATCCTGTAGAGAGGAGGTTGAGCAATATATAAATAACCACCATCAATGAGGCTTTTCATATACCTGAAAAAGAATGTAAGAAGAAGAGTTCTTATATGAGCTCCATCTACATCTGCATCAGTCATTATAATTACTTTGTGATATCTCAGGTTTTCAGCCTTGAAATCCTCTTTTACACCACAGCCGAGAGAAGTTATAAGGTTTTTGATTTCCTGGTTTGAAAGAGCACGATTCAGGTTTACTCTTTCTACATTTAATATTTTGCCTCTCAGTGGCAATATTGCCTGAAACCTTCTATTTCTCCCTTGCTTAGCGCTTCCACCTGCCGACTCGCCTTCAACTATGTAAATTTCAGCTTCTTTTGGGTCATTAGTTGTACAATCGGCGAGCTTGCCAGGAAGTCTTCCTGAAAAATCAAGAGCACCTTTTCTCCTGATTAGTTCTTTTGCTTTTCTTGCTGCGATTCTTGCGTTCTGTGCAAGAAGAGCTTTCTTCAGGATTTCCTTCAGCTCTTCAATATGCCTGTCGAAATAAAGAGTTAAAGCATTTTTAGTAGCATTATATACTTTGTTCTTGATGGTAGCGTTGCCAAGTTTTGTTTTTGTCTGTCCTTCAAATTGGGGTTCAAGTATTCTCAAATTTATAATTGCAGTAAGCCCTTCTCTTACATCGTCGCCTGTCAATGTTTCATCCTCTTTGATAAATTTGAATTGTTGAACCTCATCGTTAAAGACTTTCGTGAGAGCAAGTTTAAAACCCACTTCATGAGTGCCCCCTTCTGTTGTATGAATGTTGTTGACGAAAGACATAATGTCAGAGCCAAAACCACTATTGTACTGCATTGCCAATTCTATGAAAAATCCTTCTTCGTCTTCTAAAAGATAAATCGACTCTGGGGGCATAACTTGTTGATCTTTATTTACTTCTGCTATTAAATCTTTTATTCCGTTTTCTGATTTATATATTTCACTTTCATTGGTGTTTTCGTTCAAGAATTTTATTACCAAGCCCTTGTTTAAGTATGAAAATTCTTTTAGCTTTGTTTTAATAATTTGATCTTTAAATTCAAGTGTTTCGAATATTGTTTTGTCAGGTTTAAATGTAATTTCAGTGCCATTTTGTCTTTCTTCTTCAGAGATTCCAACTTGTTTAAGTGGGTATTTCGGGGTTCCTCTTTCGTATTCTTGCTGATAAACCTTTCCGTTTCTCGTTACTTTTACTATTAAATATTCGGAAAGGGCATTTACTACCGAAACACCAACTCCATGTAAGCCACCTGAGACGTGATAAGCTTTTCCTTCAAATTTTCCACCGGCATTGAGCTTGGTAAGCGCCACCTCAACCCCTGAAACTTTTAATTCAGGATGAGTATCTGTTGGAATGCCTCTACCATTGTCTATCACTGTTATGCTTCCGTCTTTTCTCATAATTACTTCTATTTCTGTGCAAAACCCAGCCATTGCTTCATCTATACTGTTATCGACAACTTCAAAGACAAGATGGTGTAAACCACTTTCACTTGTTGAACCAATATACATAGAAGGTCTCTTCCTTACATGTTCGAGACCTTCGAGTACCTTTATGCTACTTGCATTGTATTCGCTATTGATCATAGAGCCTCCATATAGTTAAACACTATATTTTATCAGAAAAAAGAAAAAAGTAAAATTGCAAAATGCAAAGTTAAATCTTGTAGTTTTAATATTTTGCCAGAATTCGTTAAAATATATAAGGAGATGATACGATGAACTGGAATAATTTGACAGAAAGAGCTCAGCGAGCAATATTGGTTGCTCAAGAAGAAGCTCATGTTCTCAATAATGATTATCTGGGCACTGAGCATCTTCTTCTTGGACTTGTTAAGATTGAAGAAGGCATAGCTTATAAAGCTATTACAAGTATGGATATTGATCCTAACGAGATAGTTAAGCGAGTGGAGTCGTTTGTCAAAGAGAATAAGCAAAATACTGGACAAACAAGTAGAGAAGAGGTTATTCTTACTCCCAAAGCAAAAAGAGTACTTGAACTTGCAGAAAGAGAAGCAATAAATCTTGGAGATTCGTATATTAGCACTGAACATATTTTGCTTGCCATAATTCATGAAGGTGGCGGTGTAGCTATTAAGATACTTCAAGATTTAGGCATTGACCTTTCCAAATTTGAAGAAATTATTTATTCAATGATTGGAGAGAAAAGCACATCACAGAGCAATAAATCTTTTTCTACTTTCGTCCAGAATAAAACTCCTACACTTGACCAATTTAGCAGGGACCTTACCATCCTTGCATCAAGAGGAGAACTTGACCCCGTCATAGGCAGAGAAGATGAGATAGAAAGAGTTATTGAGATATTAATGAGAAGAAAGAAAAATAATCCTGCAATTATTGGAGATCCAGGTGTTGGTAAAACGTCTATAGTTGAAGGACTTGCCCAGAGGATTGTTGCTGGTGACGTGCCTGACTTACTTAAAGGAAGGAGAATTGTATCTTTGGACCTTGCTTCTATAATTGCTGGCACTAAGTATAGAGGTGAGTTTGAGGAGAGAATGAAAAAAATACTTAAAGAAGTATCAAGGACCCAGAGTAGTGTTATTCTCTTTATTGATGAATTTCATAATATTGTTGGCGCAGGTGCAGCAGAAGGAGCCATTGATGCTTCAAATATTCTTAAACCTTCCCTTACAAACGGAGAAATTCAGGTTATTGGGGCAACTACATTAAAGGAATACAGAAGATATATAGAAAAGGATGGTGCTTTGGAAAGAAGATTTCAACCTGTGTTTGTCAAAGAACCTTCAATTGAAGAAAGCATTGAAATACTAAACGGACTTAGGGAAAGATATGAGAGGTTCCATGGAGTAAAAATTACTGATGAAGCAATTACGGGAGCGGTAAATCTTTCGATTAAGTATATAAACGATCGATTTCTACCTGATAAAGCAATTGATCTCATTGATGAAGCCTCGGCAAGAGTGAAGTTACATCTATCTAAAAGCTCGGAGATAAAGGAAATGGAAAATAACCTCAAATCAGTAAAAGAAAGGAAATTTCAGGCCATAAGAGAGAAAAAGCTTTTTGAGGCAGATAAGATGAGAGAAGAAGAAAGGAATATACTTAATAAACTTAAATCATCACTTTCTCAATCCAATGATGAAATTCCTGAACTTACCCAGAACCATATAAGGAAGGTTGTTTCATTATGGACAGGCATCCCTGTTGAAAAACTTGTTTCTGACGAGAAGAGAAAGCTTGTTAATATGGAAAGCGAGTTGCATAGGAGAATTGTTGGTCAAGAAGAAGCTGTAAAAACTGTGTCAAGAGCTATTAGAAGAGCTCGCTCAGGTCTCAAAAACCCTAACAAACCGATTGGCAATTTCCTTTTCCTTGGGCCGACCGGGGTAGGTAAAACTGAACTTGCTAAAACTCTTGCAGAATTTCTTTTTGGCAGTGAAAATGCTTTAATAAGATTTGATATGTCTGAGTATATGGAGAAATTTGCAGTTTCAAGACTTATTGGATCGCCTCCAGGATATGTGGGATATGAAGAAGGTGGTCAATTAACGGAAACCGTTAGAAGAAAACCTTACTCGGTAATTTTATTTGACGAAATCGAAAAAGCACACCCTGATATTTTTGATCTTTTGCTGCAAATCATGGATGAAGGAAGATTGACGGATTCGCAAGGGCATACTGTTGATTTTAAAAATACTGTAATAATACTTACTTCGAATTTTGGAACAGGTCTTTTGAAAGATAAAGCCATGGGTTTCGCATTAGGCGAAAAAGAAGCTTCTTTTGAAGACAAGAAAAGGAAACTTCTTGCATCTTTGAAAGAAATATTTAAACCAGAGTTTCTCAATAGACTTGATGATATAATTGTCTTTTCTCCCCTTACACTTAAGGAAATGGAGGAGATAGTTGATATTATAATGAGGAAAATTGAGAGAAACGTATCAGAGAGTAATATAACAATAAAGCTAACGAATCCAGCAAAAGAATATCTTGCAAGAAAGGGGTATGATTCTGATTTTGGTGCTCGTCCCCTTAATAGGCTCATCGAGAAAGAGATTGAGGATCCTATAGCTGTTAAGATTCTTGAGGGTGAACTCAAGGAAGGAGACGTAGTTATTGTTGATTATAATCCCGTGAGAGACCTGATAATTTTTGAAAAGGAGAAAGACAAGGTTGGTTCAAAGTGAAAACATAAGAAATTTTTCGATAATTGCTCATATAGACCATGGCAAATCAACACTTGCAGATAGGTTTCTTGAGCATGCTGGTCTTTTAATAAATATACAGGAAGGGCAGGTATTAGATACTCTCTCTCTTGAAAAGGAGAGAGGTATTACTATTAGATCTCATCCTGTTGCTCTTTTCATTAAGAACAAAACTGGAAAAACTTTTTATTTTAACCTTATAGATACTCCAGGGCACGTTGATTTTAGCTATGAAGTATCAAGAAGTTTAAAGGCATGTGAAGGTGCTGTTCTTCTTGTTGATGCTACACAAGGAGTTGAGGCGCAAACGATTGCTAACACTTATCTTGCGTTAGAAAACAACTTGGTGATTATCCCGGTTATAAACAAAATTGACGTTAAGAATGCCGATATTGAAGGTACGGAGAAGGAAATTAGAGAAATTCTTGGTTTTTCGGAGAATGAGATTTTAAAAATAAGTGCAAAACTTGGTACCGGCGTTACGGAACTTATAGAGGAAATAATAAGAAGAGTACAACCTCCTGGAGGCGACCCAGATATGCCACTGAGGGCACTTGTTTTTGATTCTCACTTTGATACTTATAAAGGTGTTGTCGTCTATGTGCGACTGAAAGAAGGTAGAATTAGAGTCGGGGATAAAATAAAATTTATGTCGACTGGCAAAATATTCCAGATTGAAGAAGTTGGTATATTTAGACTTAAAATGGAAAGTGTAGAAGAATTAAAAGCAGGAGAAGTGGGTTATTTTGCAGCTATAATTAGAGATCCGTTAGATGTAAATATTGGAGATACTGTAACAAGCGTTGTAAAGCCGGCTGCTATACCTATTCCTGGATTCAGGAGAAATATTCCAATGGTTTTTGCTGGGATTTTCCCCATAAATACAAATGAATTTGAGAATCTTAAAAAGTCCCTTGAAAAGTTACATTTGAACGACCCTGCCTTTAGTTTCGAGATGGAGACATCAGAAGCTCTTGGCTTTGGTTTTAGATGTGGATTTTCGGGCTTGCTACATATGGAAATTATGATTGAAAGGCTTAAGCTCGAATTTGGACAGGATATTATTGCCACAGTCCCAAATGTTGAGTATGAAGTTGAACTCATGGATAGTAAAATTATCAAACTTGATAATCCTGGTAAGTTTCCAGAGGAAACAAAAATAAAGGAGATAAAAGAACCAATTGTAGAAGCTTCAATTATGACTCCTCCAGAGTATATTGGAAATGTACTCGAGCTTATTAAATCAAGAAGGGCAATATACAAAGAAATGCTTTATCCAGAGTTAAAGAGGGCTATTATAAGATTTGAAGTTCCATTGCAGGAGATAATTATAGATTTTTTTGATAACCTTAAATCTATTACAAGAGGGTATGGGACGCTTGACTACGAGCTCAAGGGGTTTAAGTCTTCTGATATTGTTAAAGTCGATATCCTTATTAATAAAAAATCTGTAGATGCTCTTTCTTTTATGGCACACAGAG